>Ga0194120_10002755_pt1 | contig 29659 bp, 33 predicted proteins | sample TA2MahCa65mmetaG_FD_148642 | JGI IMG/M metagenome (GOLD analysis project Ga0194120, IMG submission 148642) | Freshwater microbial communities from Lake Tanganyika, Tanzania - TA2015019 Mahale Deep Cast 65m | ecosystem: Environmental > Aquatic > Freshwater > Lake | place: Tanzania: Lake... | reverse complement strand
GGATCATATTGGCCCATAAATTCTGAATTAAATGTTCAAAAACTTAATACCGTTCTTAATGAAAAAGGTTTTAGAGTTTCACTGCCATCCATTCAGAATAATAAAAAAATGGTATTCAAAACATTAAAAAACCATGCATCCTTAAAACTTCATTCGTTTGGAATACCAGAGCCAGATTCAAATTCATCTTTAGTTATCCCTGATATTTTTTTAGTCCCCTTAGTTGCTTTTGATAAATTTGGAAATAGACTTGGATATGGAGCTGGATTTTATGATAGGTACTTTTCAACACTATCTAAACATAAAAAAGTTTTTAAAATCGGAGTAGGCTTTTCATTTCAAATGTGTAAAAAAATTCCAAACACCAAGCGAGATTTAAAGCTTGATGCAATTTGTACTGAAACAAAATTATATAATATTTCATGATTTTTCTATTTCTTGGTGACATTGTAGGAAAGCCTGGAAGAGAAATTTTAAAAAAAGAACTTTCAAATTTAATTAAAAAAGAACAAGCAGACTTTGTCATCGTAAATGGAGAAAATGCAGCAGGAGGATATGGTATTACTAGAAAGATTTGCGATGAGTTATTTGATTTAGGAATTGATGTTATTACTTCAGGAAATCATATCTGGGATCAGAAAGAGACAGCAGACTTTATAGGATCTGAAAAAAGATTACTGCGTCCATTAAATTTTATCGAAGGAACACCAGGACGTGGGGCTGAAGTTTATGAAAAAAAAGGAAAGAAAATTGCAGTGATTAATTTGATGGGCAATATTTATATGAAACCTACAGACAATGTTTTTAATTCTATTTCTTTAAAATTGCAGAACCTTAAACTTAAAAAAGATGTAGATTTTATCTTAGTTGATATGCATGCAGAAATTACCTCTGAAAAGATGGCTATGGGTAATTTTTTAGATGGACAAGTGACCTTAGTTGTTGGAACCCATACCCACGTTCCAACTGCAGATGCTAAAATTCTTCCAAAAGGCACAGCGTATCAAACGGATATTGGAATGTGTGGCGACTATGACTCTGTAATTGGGATGAATAAAGATCAGGCGATAAATAAATTTTTAAAAGTTCCAATGACGGAAAGGTTAGAGCCAGGAAAAGGGCCTGGAACCATTGCAGGAATTAAACTTATTGCAGATGATGAAACTGGGCTTGCAAAAGAAATTCGTCTAGTAACAGTTGGACATCACTTTAAAGGACATTAGTTATGGCAGGTCACTCGCATTTTAAAAACATGATGCACCGAAAGGGCAAAGTGGACAAAATTCGCTCCAAACTTTTTACAAAACTTTCAAGGGAAATAACAGTATCTGCTAAACTTGGAACGCCTGATCCGGATATGAATCCAAGACTAAGGGCAGCCGTTCAAGCAGCAAGAGCTGCAAATATGCCAAAAGATAATATTGAAAGGGCCATAAAAAAATCTCAAGGAAACATTGATAACTCGTATGAATATTCTAGATATGAAGGGCTTGGTCCTTCAAAGATTGCAGTTATCATTGAAGCATTAACAGATAATAAAAACAGAACCGTTTCAAATATTAGATCGATATTTCAAAAATTTGGTGGTGAACTTTTAACGAATGGCTCTGTCAGTTATCAGTTTGAGCAGGTTGGACTTATAAAGTTAAAAAAAAATCTACTCACAGCAGAAAAAGCCATGGAAGTTGCAATTGAGTCAGGAGCTGACGATTGTCATACAAGCGAAGCATTTCACGAAATTATTTGTAAAAAGGATGGCTTAAATAGTGTTAGAGAAGGTGTAGAAAAACATCTTAAAGATTTAGATTTTGTTGGATTAGTTTGGAATCCCGTTAATAAAGTTCAATTGAGTAAAGAGTCATTTGATAAAGTTGTAAACTTTTTAGAGCAAATAGAAAATGAAGATGATGTTCAAAATGTATTCACGAATTTTGAAGTAGATGAGAAAATTTTAGAAGGGGTAAGTGTACATTGATCGTTTTTTCAATTGATCCTGGTGTTAGCGGAGCAATTTGCGTTTTTAAAAATAAAGAAATTATAGAAATCGTTGATGTCCCAACCATGATTGAGGGTAAAAAAAATAAAAGACAAATTAATTCTGCTCAGGTTTCGCATATCTTTAGATCCTTTTCCGAAAAAGAAACAAAGTGCTATGTAATTGTAGAGCAGGTGAGTGCTATGCCAGGTCAAGGTGTTACTTCCATGTTTAATTTTGGTCAGTCTTTTGGAGTAATTAAAGGAATATGTGCTGCATTTAATTTTCCAATTTATTTTGTGCGTCCAACAAAATGGAAAAAACATTTTAATTTAATTGGATCAGTAAAAGATGCATCAAGAACTAAAGTTACAGAACTATACCCATCCTTCGCATCAAAAATTGCAAAGAAAAAAGACTCAAACAAAGCAGATGCCATTTTAATTGGAAAATATTTTATAGATCATTTTTCAAATGATGGTTTTTATGGATAAAGGAAAAAAAGAATTTATTTACAAAGTTAAAATATATTATGAAGATACAGATGCTGGAGGCATTGTATATTATGCAAATTATTTGAAGTTTTTTGAAAGAGCTAGAACTGAATTAATTTATGCATTAGGCTTTAATCATAAAAACCTTAAAGAAAAAGACGCTCAAATTATTGTCCGAAAATTTTCAATCACCTATAAAAAACCAGCCTTTTTTGAGGATGAACTTATAGTTAAAACTTTTGTAGAAGAAATTAAGGGTGCAAGAATTGTAATGAGTCAGACAGCCTTAAAAAATGATGACGTTGTAACAGAGGCAACGGTTGAACTTGCCTGCGTTGATCAAAGTGGAAAACCAAAACAAGTTCCGGAGGAATTAAAAAAGTCTATCGAAAAACTTCTTAATTAGTTTAGAATAAAATATACAAGACAAATTAATGACACTATTAAAACATAAAAGTTTATAATGGATCCAGTTTCTGCAAAAGTCGTAGGACTTAGCGCATCAAGCTTTTCTTTTTTTCATTTATTCATAAGAGCAGACTTCATTGTAAAAGCTGTAATTATAATTCTAATTGCAGCATCCATTTATTCTTGGGCAGTTATAATTGAAAAATATAAACTTTTTAAACGTATTCAAAAATCAGCAGAGATTTTTGAAGATCAATTCTTTGAGGCAAAGTCTGCAGATGCACTTTATAAAAAAGTTGAAGGCGTTGATGACCCTATGATTAACGTATTCAAGTCAGGTATTGAATACATGATGAAACATCGAAGAGTTTCAGATCAAAGTGAAAAAGTTATGCATCATATGCATAATGCAATTGATAATGAAATGGAAAAAATTGAAAAGCGATTAACCTTTCTTGCAACAGTTGGCTCAACCGCACCATTCATAGGATTGTTTGGAACTGTTTGGGGAATTATGAACTCATTTCAAAGTATTGCGATCTCAAAGAATACAAGCCTTGCAATTGTGGCTCCAGGAATTGCAGAGGCACTTTTTGCAACTGCACTTGGTCTGCTTGCTGCAATACCTGCAGTTGTTGCTTATAATAAATTTGCAAGCGACTCTAGAAAGTATTTAAATAAATTAGAAAACTTTACCCAATCTTTTAGCTCAGCAGTTTAATGTCATTTAAATTTGAAAACTCAAGAGGCAGAAGAAGAGAGCCCATGAGTGAGATCAACGTAACACCATTTGTTGATGTTATGCTCGTTCTTTTAATTATTTTTATGGTGACTGCACCCATGTTAACAGCAGGAGTTGCTGTAAATCTTCCACAAAGTTCAGCAAATTATTTACCTGATGATAAAGAGCCATTAACATTAAGTATAAACGCAAAGGGAGATACATTTATCCAAGAAACTGCAATACCATTTAATCAGCTAGTTCCAAAAATATTAGCGATGTCAAAGAATAGGACTGATACTAGGATATATGTACGAGGTGATAAAGATATTGAGTATGGTAGAGTGATGGAAGTTATGGGTTTACTTGCAAGAGCAGGATTTACAAAAGTTGCTTTAATTTCTGATCCTCCTCGAGGAAGAAGATGATGTTATGCAATCAAGTCTTAAAACTTCTTTTTTTGGACATCTCTTAATCATAGTTATTGGAAGTTTAAGCTTTCCGTTTTTATTAAAAAAAGTTGAAATTCCTCCAGTCATATCTGTAGATTTGGTACAGATATCGGATAGAACCAATATACCGTATGCGCCCAAAGTATCAGATGCAATCAAAAGCGATAAAAAAGAAAAAGAACGATTAGTTACAACCCAAGCTCCACCAAAAATTGTTCCAAAAGAAAAGCCCGATGCAATACCCCTTCCAGATAAAATTCAGCAAATAAAAGAACTTATTGAGAAGAAACAAAACCCAGTAAAAGTTGAAGAAAAGAATAAGCAAGTATCAGAATTTGAAAAGAAGGAGATTTTTGATCCAAACAAAGTTTCAGCGCTAATTGATAAAGCGAAAAAAGAAAGTGATGAGACTTCTAAAAGAGCTAATCTTGAAGCAACCCAAAGTCAGCAAAAAAATTTTATTACCGGAACTATAACTTTATCTGAACAGGATGCAATTAAAGCTCAATTATTTAAATGCTGGAATATTCCAATAGGACTTCCTTACGATCAAAACTTATTAGTTAGAATTAAAGTTAAAGTTAATCCAGATGGCTCAATTATAAGTTCAGAAATTATGGATACTGGAAAGCTTAGTCAAACATATCAGAAAATACTTGCTGAAAGTGCACTTCGTGCCGTTAGGCTTTGTAATCCTTTAAAAGTTCCAAAGTCTGGATATGAAAAATGGAAAGAAATGATCCTTAACTTTGATGCAAGGGAAATGTTAAAAGGATAAATGATACAAAGAATTGTAATTGTTGTACTCTTATTATTATTCCAGCAGAGTCCTCTAAAAGCTCTTGTTGCAATAGACATTACGAGGGGAAATCTTGATCCGTTACCAACAGCAATTTCAGATTTTTATTTTGACGACAGTATAAAAGCAGACGATTCAATTCGAAAATCTAGATTAGATAAAAAAATACCAGAGCTTGTTCAGAATAATCTACAAAGATCTGGGCTTTTTTTTCCACTTGAGAAAAAGTCTTTTATTCAAAAACCTGAAGTTGCACACGCAACTCCACGTTTTGAGGATTGGACATTTATAAAAGCACAGGTTTTAGTTACTGGAAAAATTTCATTAGATAAAAATCAGAGACTTCGTGTGGAGTTTAGACTTTGGGATGTGGTTTCTGCAAAAGAACTTTCATCTCTTGCATTCTTTACTACAACTGAAAACTGGAGACGTATTTCTCACATGATCTCAGATAAAGTATACGAAAGATTAACTGGAGAGACTGGTTATTTTGATTCAAGAATTATCTATGTTGCAGAGACTGGACCAAAAACTAACCGCGTTAAACGACTTGCAGTCATGGATCAGGATGGTCATGGGGTTAAATATTTAACACTTGGAAATGAACTTGTGCTCACTCCAAGATTTAGTCCTGATAATAAATATGTTACCTACATGTCATATTTTAGAAATTTACCAAGAGTATATCTTCTAAATATTGAAGCAGGAATTCAAGATCTCGTAGGAGATTTTCCTGGCATGACTTTTGCTCCAAGATTTTCACCAGATAGTAAAAGAGTCATTATGAGTTTTGCAAAGGACGGAAACTCCGACATTTATGCAATGGATATTAAAACAAGAGTAGTTGAAAGATTAACTGACCATCCATCTATCGACACATCCCCATCGTTTTCACCAGATGGTTCTTCAATTACATTTAATTCAGATAGATCAGGAACGCAGCAAATTTACACGATGAAAAGTGATGGAACTGCAGTTAAAAGAATATCTTTTGGTGAGGGAATTTATGGAACACCTGTTTGGTCACCGCGAGGTGATCTGATTGCATTTACAAAATTTTTTAGAAATAAATTTTACATTGGTGTTATGAGAACGGATGGAAGCGGAGAAAGACTTCTTACAGAAAATTTTTATCAAGAAGCTCCATCATGGTCTCCAAATGGAAGGGTTTTAATTTTCTATAGAGAAACACCATCTGATGACAAAGGAAGAGGCGGGAATGCAAAATTGTGGAGCATTGATCTTACAGGATATAATGAAAGAATGATTGAAACTCCAACCGATGCATCAGATCCAACGTGGAGTGAAATACTTACCAAAAAATAAAAAAACTAAATTAAAGGTTGAAAGTTTCAATTTTTAGTTTAGTTATAGCGCTTAACTTTTAAAACTATAACTATGAAACTTGTAAAAATTTCTTTTATTCATGTAGCTGTGCTTTTAAGTTTATTTTTGGGAGCTTGTACTACAGCTCAAAAAGCAACAGCACCAGCACCAGCACCAGCACCAGTTGCTGAAGGTGATGCTTATACAGGAACAGACACTGTAAAGTTTTTAGCAGACGGAGTTCCAGATAGAGTATTTTTTTCAACAAATAAATTTAACTTAACAACAGCTGCAGTTAATTCGCTTAACAAGCAAGCAGCCTTCCTAAAAGCTAATGCAAATCTTAATGTCACTGTTGAAGGACATGCAGATGAGAGAGGTACTAGAGAATATAACTTAGCTTTGGGTGAGAAGAGAGCAAATGTCGTTAAAGACTATTTAATAAGTAATGGCATTGCATCAAACAGAATCAAAGTTGTAAGCTACGGTAAAGAACGACCTGCAAATCCAGCATCAAGTGCACTTGCTTGGTCACAAAACCGAAGATCAGTAACTGTTAGACCAAATTAACATTCATTATAAGACCCTCTATTTAAAAGTAGAGGGTCTTTTTTTTGCCACCAAAATCTTTTTAAATACATCCATGAAGTTAAAATCTATTTTTTCAATTGCAGTTCTACTTTTAATTCCAAGTATTAGCTTTGCTGATGAAAAATTAGATGCTGTAATTATGAAGTTAGAAAGTTTACAAAAAGATATCCAAACTCTTGAAAAAGCGGTCTACAGTAAAAATTCGCCTGTCCAAAGTATTGATCAAGGTCAATTTAGTGAAGCTCTTACGAGACAGATTACAAAATTAAGTGAGATTGAAAAACAAATACAAGATTTAACAGCAAAGTATGAGGAGAATAATCAAAGAGTGCAGCAGCTGAATGATAGGCTATCCAGAGTTTCAAATGATTTTCAATTACGATTTCAGCAACTTGAAAATAATAAAGTTGCAAGTGATAAAATAAGTGTAAAAGAAGTTATAACAGATAAGCCAGCACCAATTCAAAACCTTCCAAAGACAGACGTGGTTGAGGAAGAAGATGATGAAGTAGTAGAAGAAAAACCTGCAGATAAACAAGCATTAAAGCCAAGTGATAGCAAACCGAAAACAGGCGAGCCAAGTAAAGTAAAAAAAGTTGCAAAAGTACTACCAAACGGAACTCCATCCGAACGCTTTAAATTTGCAATGGATATTTTTAGAAAAGGGGATTTTGAAAAAGCTGAATTTGCAATGCGAGAATTTGTAGAGGCACATCCTAAAAGTGGCCTCGCTGGTAGTGCCCAGTTTTGGTATGCAGAAACATTTTATTTAAGGCAATTATATCAAGATGCAGCATCAGCTTATCTTGAAGGGTATGAAAAATATCCAAACAGTTCCAAAGCTCCTGAGAATTTGTTAAAACTTGGAATAACTTTGGCTGAACTTGGTGAAAAAGATCAAGGATGCCAAATGATAACAGGAGTTAAAAAAGCCTATCCAAAAGCCGATGCCTCAGTCTTACAAAAATCAACGAACGAACGAAAACGACTTGGATGTGCGTAATATTCAATCGCATAGCATCTATTTAAATTTTAAAAAAACTCTACAGCCCTTAATCTTAGATAAATCTTTTGCAATTGGAGTATCAGGAGGACCTGACAGTTTAGCGCTTGCAGCACTTGCAAAACAATATTCAAATGAATTTAATAATCCTTTCATTGCAATTATCATTGATCATGCAATTAGAAAAAATTCAGCTAAGGAAGCAAAGATTACTTTACAACGGTTAAACGAAAAAAATATTGATGCTGTTATCGTTCGGTACAAAGGTGAAAAATTTTCATCCAATATCCAAAAGCATGCTAGAGACTTAAGATTTGAGCTTATTCAAAACTATTGTAAAAAAAATAACATTCAGCACCTCATTTTAGGCCACCACCGTGATGACTTGCTTGAAAATTTTTACATTAGATTGATTAGGGGGAGTGGACTTAAAGGTCTTTCATCTTTTAATACCATTTCACATTATAGTAAAAAATTTTTAGTCCTTCGTCCCTTACTTCACTATTCAAAAGAAGATTTAACTGAGATTACAAAAAAGGTTTTTAGAAATTATATTAAAGATCCTTCGAATGATAACGATAAATTTTTAAGAGTTAGAATTAGGAAGCTTAGACAACAGTTTAAAAATGAAGGTTTATCAGAGACAAGGTTGATGAAGACTATTGAAAATTTAAGTATAGCCAATGAGTCTTTAAACTTTTATTTGGAAAAAGCTGATAAAAAATATCTTCGCTATCAAGATGAAGGATATGTTGTATTGAGTAAAAATCTTTTTAAGAATGAGGCTAAAGAGATTATTTTTCAATTAATTTCAAAATCTATTACTTTTGTTTCTGGAAATTATTATCCTCCAAGATCAGACAGTATAAAATCAGCTATCGAATATTTAACGTTAAAAAAACAAAATACAATCACTCTTGGCGGATGTATTGTTGAACACAGAGGAAACGTTTTTTATATCGCAAGAGAAGATAGAAATATTCCAGTCTTGCAGCTTAATAAAAAAGATATTTTAAAAAATTGGGATAAACGATTTTTAGTAACCAACAGATCAAAAACAAATATAATTTTAAAAAGATTGGGTGAGAATGGGATTAATTTTTTAAAGAGTGGTAAAAAAAATATTCCAGAATCTTCCATGCCAGAAAAAGTTAAAAAAACTTTGCCATCTTTTTGGAGTAAAAAAGGCGAATTAATGTTTGTTCCTTTTATCAACTATAAGAATAGTAAATACGCCATTAAAAGTGATACTTTTTCCGTGTGTCACATTGGATTAGTTTGATAAGCGGTCTTGTTTATTTTATAGTAATCCTTATTTTTAACTTATGAACCTTCGAAATTTAGCAATGTGGGGTGTGATTGTCCTACTGGTGTTAGGGCTATACAACCTATTTCAAGGGCCATCATCGTTTGGCAGTAAAACAGAAATTCCATTTTCAAAATTTTTAAGTGAAGTTGATAAAGGAAATGTAGGTTCAGTTGATATTCGAGGAAATGAAATTCTTGGAAAATATGCAGATGGAAAAGACTTTAAAACTTATTCGCCAAACTATCCAAACCTAGTTGATAAATTAACATCCAAAGGTGTTGCAATCAGCGCTGGCCCTAGAGAAGAGAAAGGACCATCGCTTTGGGGAATATTTTTGTCTTGGTTTCCGATGTTACTCCTTATTGGTGTTTGGATTTATTTTATGCGCTCAATGCAAGGTGGCAAAGGAGGACCAATGTCCTTTGGAAGATCAAAAGCTAAACTGTTAACTGAAGCGCAAGGTAAAGTTACCTTCTTAGACGTTGCTGGTATTGAAGAGGCGAAAGAGGAGTTAGAGGAAATTGTTCACTTCTTAAAAGATCCAAGAAAGTTTCAGAAACTTGGGGGAAGAATTCCAAGAGGCTGTTTACTAGTTGGTTCACCAGGAACAGGAAAAACTTTACTTGCTCGTGCAATTGCAGGAGAGGCAAACGTTCCATTCTTTTCAATTTCAGGTTCAGACTTTGTTGAAATGTTTGTTGGTGTTGGTGCATCCAGAGTTCGAGATATGTTTGAACAGGGAAAGAAAAGTGCCCCTTGTATAATTTTTATTGATGAAATTGATGCAGTTGGTCGTTCACGAGGCGCAGGTTTAGGTGGTGGTAATGATGAGAGAGAACAAACCCTTAACCAGCTTCTAGTTGAAATGGACGGTTTTGATACCAACGAAGGCGTTATTATTATTGCAGCAACTAACAGACCAGATGTGTTAGATCCTGCATTACTCCGACCTGGAAGATTTGACAGGCAAGTGGTTGTACCTAACCCAGATATTATTGGTAGAGAAGCAATCTTAAAAGTACATATTAGAAAAATTACAACAGGCCCTGATGTTAATCTAAGAACTATTGCAAGAGGAACACCTGGATTTTCTGGAGCAGATCTTGCAAACATTGTAAATGAGGCAGCATTGCTTGCAGCTAGAAAGAATAAGAGAATTGTTACACATTTAGATTTAGAAGAAGCTAAAGATAAGGTGATGATGGGCTCTGAAAGACGATCCATGGTAATGACCCAGGAAGAAAAAGAATTAACCGCTTACCACGAAGGTGGACATGCAATTGTTGCATTAAATGAGCCAACCTCAGATCCAATTCATAAAGCAACCATCATTCCAAGAGGAAGAGCTTTAGGTATGGTGATGAGACTTCCAGAGCGAGATCAACTTTCAATGACAAAAGCTAAAATGCATGGCGATATCTCCGTTGCAATGGGCGGAAGGATTGCAGAGGAGTTAATTTTTGGAAAAGATAAAATTACTTCAGGAGCATCATCTGACATTGAAATGGTAACAAGACTTGCAAGAAATATGGTTACAAGATTTGGTATGTCTGAAGATCTTGGCACAGTTGCGTATCAAGAAAATGAAGAGGAAATATTTTTAGGACGATCTGTAGCAAGACATCAAAACGTATCTGATGAAACTGCAAAAAAAATTGACTTAGAGATAAAAAAAATAGTTGATAATGGCTATAGTAGAGCAAAGAGAATTTTAACTGAAAAACTTAATGATCTACACAAAATAGCAAAAGCTTTATTACAGTATGAAACTTTAACAGGTGATGAAATTAGAGATATTATTTTCAAGAACATCTATCCAAAACGACTTACGCTTGAAGAAGAATTGGCTCCTAGAAAAGTTGGAAGTGCACTTGGAGTAATGGGACTAAAGCCTAAAACAACGTAGCCATTTTTTAAATGGCCAGAGTGTATTTACGACCTGTAAATATTTCCTTTGGAGACTTTGCTAAAAACCTAATTGAAACTAATAAAGCACTTTCGCTTTGTGGCAGAGATAATGCTGCATTTACTCATGTGGAAATTATTAGAAAAAATGAGACAGGAGAAATTTCTAAAAAACTAGTTTTTTATAAAGCAGTATCAGAAGAATCTGATCACGCCATATGCCTTCCCATCCTTCATAGAATTACTTCAAAAAGAAATTTGAATTTAAAAAATATTAACTTAAACAAACCAATCATCGTAGGTGTTTTAAATTTAACTCCAGACTCTTTTTCAGATGGAGGGAAATATAATAATAAAGTTAAGGCACTGGACCATGTTGAAGATATGGTAACGTATGGGGCAACCATGATTGATGTTGGAGGCGAAAGTACTAGACCAGGATCAACATCTGTTACCGAACTTGATGAAATTAAAAGAGTTTCTGAAATTATTAAACTTATAAAAAAAAAATATTCTGAAATTCCAATTTCTTTAGATACAAGAAAATCAGAAGTGATGAAGCATGGGAACGATATTGGCGTTGATCTTTTTAATGATGTTTCTGCACTTGATTTTGACAACAAATCATCCGACGTTGTTCTTGCATCAAAAAAGCCAGTTATTCTAAATCATTCACAAGGAACACCAGACACGATGCAATTAAACCCAACCTACGGGAATGCAGTTTTAGATATTTATAATTATTTCGAGACAAAAATTAAAACTTTAAAATCTTTAGGAATTAATGATGATCAAATTATTATTGATCCAGGAATAGGTTTTGGAAAAACGGTAGAACATAATCTTGAAATACTTTCATCCATTGCAATCTATCACGGACTTGGTTATCCCATCATGGTTGGACCGTCACGAAAAAGCTTTATTGGTAAGTTAATGAAAGAGTTAGATTCAAACGATAGAATTGGCGGAACTATTGCTTCAGTTCTTTTCAGTCTTTCTCAAGGAGTACAGATGTTTCGTGTACACGATGTAAAAATAGTGAATGAAAGTTTTGCGCTTCAAACGGAATTTTTAAATAGATCTAGATGAAAAAATATTTTGGCACCGATGGAATAAGGGGTGAAGTTAATAAAGGAAATATTACAGGCGAGATGTTTTATCGCTTTGGTCTTGCGGCAGGAACATATTTTACAAAAAAAAATAAATTTAGACACCGTGCCATCATTGCAAAAGATACAAGAATATCAGGCTACATGCTTGAGCCTGCAGTAGTTTCAGGTCTTATTTCAACAGGAATGGATGTTCTGTTGTTAGGACCCCTTCCAACCAATGGTCTTGCAATGCTTACAAAATCTATGAAGGCAGATTTAGGGATTATGTTAACTGCATCCCATAATCCTTATACGGATAATGGTTTAAAACTCTTTGGACCTGACGGCATGAAGCTTTCAGATGATGTTGAGAAAAAAATAGAAAAATTAATTGATAGCAATATTAAAAAACTCCTTGTTCCGCCTCAAAAGCTTGGACGAGCTAAACGTATCGAGGATGCAACTGCAAGATATATTGAGATTTTAAAAAGTAATTTTCCAAGATCTTTTAACTTAAACGGTTTAACCATCGTTGTAGATTGTGCAAACGGCGCAACGTATAAAGCTGCACCCACGTTACTTTGGGAGCTTGGAGCAGAGGTTATAACCGTTGGAAACGTCCCAGATGGCTTTAATATTAACGCTGATTGTGGATCAACGCACCCATCATTAATTCAAAAAGCAGTAATCAAACATAAAGCCGATATCGGTATTGCATTTGATGGCGATGGTGACCGTGTCATTATGTGCGATGAAAAAGGAGAATTGGTTGATGGCGATCAAATTATAGCAATGATTGCAAAATCGTGGAAGATGAGAGGAATGTTAAAAGGTGGAGTGGTTGGAACATCTATGTCTAATCTTGGAATTGAAATATTTTTTAAGAAAAACAAAATTAAATTTACCAGAGCAGATGTGGGGGACAGGTATGTGAAAGAAAAGATGAATAAACTAAAGTTTAATCTTGGTGGTGAACAATCAGGACATATTATTCTAGGTGATTTTGCAACAACGGGAGATGGTCTTTTAGTAAGTCTTGAAGTTTTACATCTTCTGAAAAAAGCAACGAAAGCAAGTAAATTACTAGATGTTTTTAAAAAAACACCTCAGGTTTTAGAAAATATAAAAGTTAAAGATAAAACGATTGTAGATGAACCGAAGGTTAAAAAAGAAATTGATACCCTTGGTAAAGCTTTAAATAGTAATTCAAGACTACTTGTTAGAAAATCTGGAACTGAAAATGTAATTAGAATTATGGTTGAAAGTATTGATAAGAAAATTCTAAGTTCAACAGTAGATAAAGTGAAAACTATTTTACAAAAATACAATTAATTTGAAGCTTAAGTCTAAACTTTTAATCATTGCAGGATCAGATAGTTCTGGTGGTGCAGGTATACAAGCAGATATTAAAACAGCAACTTCCCTAGGTGTTTATGCAATGACTGCAATTACCGCAATCACAGCACAAAACACCAAGGGAGTGAAATCAGTAATTCCTATACAACCAAAAGAAATTTTTAATCAGATTAGTTACACTGTTGAAGACATTAAACCTAATGCAATCAAAATAGGAATGCTCCATAGTATTCCTGTTATTCAAGAAGTTATTAAATCTATAAAAAAATATAAATTTAAAAATATTGTTTTAGATCCTGTAATGGTATCGAAAAGCGGGATAGAGTTAATTTCAAAAAATTCAATTGTTTATCTTAAAAAACATCTCATTCGTTTTGCAACTTTAGTTACGCCAAATATTCCTGAAGCTGAGAGGCTGACGGGAGTAAAGATTTTTAAATTAAAGGATATGGTAAAGGCTGGAAAAGAAATACTTAAACTTGGAGCAGTGTATGTACTTATTAAAGGTGGTCATATGAAAGGAAGTAAAATTCAAAATATCTTAATTACAAAAAAATTAGTTAAAATTTTTATTTCAAAGAAAATTAAAACAAAACATACGCATGGAACGGGTTGTACATTATCTTCTGCAATAGCATCCTACTTATCCAGAGGGTATAGTATTGAAAAAGCTTGTGACTCATCCATAAATTATGTTTATAAGGCAATCGAACAACATCCTAGCTTCGGTAAGGGGCACGGACCTGTTAATCACGTAGCTTTATTAAAATAACCATGAAAATAAATTTTTAGAACAGTCGACCTATGTCAAATGTCGTTGTTGTTGGATCGCAGTGGGGTGATGAAGGCAAAGGAAAAATTGTAGATTGGTTATCCGAGATTGCGGACGTTGTTGTCAGGTTTCAAGGAGGACATAACGCTGGTCACACTTTAGTAATTGATGGAAAAACATTTAAGTTAAAACTACTGCCATCTGGAATTGTTAGAAAAGATAAAGTTTCAATTATAGGAAATGGGGTTGTTATTGATCCTTGGGCACTTCTTGATGAAATTAAAGAAATTAAAAAGAATGGAGTTGAGGTTAACGAAAGTAATTTAATTATTGCAGATACCGCAACCTTAATTCTACCATTTCACAAAGAAATGGATGAAATTAGAGAGGATAATGCTGGCTCATCTAAAATTGGAACTACCAGACGAGGAATTGGACCTGCCTACGAAGATAAAGTTGGACGTCGTTCAATTAGAGTGATGGATTTAAGATCACGTTCTAATTTAGAAAAAAGGCTAGCGGTTATACTAGAACATCATAATGCAATTCGAAAAGGACTTAAAAAAAATATCTATAAGTCTGATGAATTAATAGACTCTCTTCTTAAAATTGCGCCTAGTATTCTAAAATTTTCAAAGCCAGTTTGGAAGATACTGCATGATTTTAAAGGGCAAAATAAAAAAATATTATTTGAAGGGGCGCAGGGTATACTTTTAGATGTGGATCATGGAACGTATCCTTATGTAACATCATCAAACACGGTTGCAGGTTCTGCATCAGTTGGCTCAGGGTTTTCTCCAAGAAATTTGAATTATATTTTAGGTATTACTAAAGCCTATACAACTCGCGTTGGTTCCGGTCCTTTTCCAACTGAGCTTAACAATGACATAGGAGAACTTATTGGAACTAGAGGGCATGAGTTTGGGACAGTTACAAATAGAAAACGAAGATGCGGTTGGTTTGATGGAGTTTTGGTAAAGCAAACTGCGATTATTTCTGGAATTAATGGAATTGCACTAACTAAATTAGATGTGCTTGATACTTTAAAGACAATTGAACTTTGTGTTGGCTATAAACTTAGGGGGAAAACAATAGACTTTTTTCCATCTGCAACTGAAGATCAGTTTGAAGTTGAGCCCATATACCAAACATTTGAAGGATGGCTGAGTAGTACTAGAGGTATGAGGGATTATAAAGAATTGCCTGATAAGGCAAAAAAGTATGTTGCTGCCATTGAGGATTTTATTAGAGTTAAAATATCATCAATTTCAACTTCGCCTGAAAGGCTTGATACAATTTTAGTGGAGGATCCTTTTAAATCTTAGTTCGCAAGTAGTGGCTTTGGCATGTTTTCAAGCATAGCCTTTTGCAATTTCTCAAACGCTCTATTTTCAATCTGTCTAACTCTTTCTCTTGAGATTTTATATTTCTGACTTAATTCTTCTAAAGTTTTTGGTTCATCAATTAACTGTCTATCATGTAATATTGATTTTTCCCTTTCATCTAAAACTTTTATTGCAACTTTTAATAAGGCTTGTCGTTGAGCTAGCTCTTGGCGTTGTGCTATGAGTAGTTCTTGATCTGCATTTTCATCAACAAGCCAATCTTGAAAAGTTCCACCATCTTCATCTCCAACACTAGCATTGAGTGAATGTTCCGGGCCTGACATACGTCTATTCATGGAAACCACATCCTCTTCACTTACATCAAGGCGTTTTGCAATTTCTTTCACATGACCTTGTGTCATGTCTCCGCTTTCTCTTGCAAAGATTTGGTTTTTTAGTTTTCGTAAATTAAAAAATAATTTTTTTTGTGCAGCTGTTGTTCCTATTTTAACAAGCGACCAGCTTCTTAAAATATATTCTTGAATAGATGCTTTAATCCACCACATTGCGTATGTTGCAAGTCTAAAACCTCGCTCAGGATCAAATTTTTTAACTGCAGTCATAAGTCCAATATTACCTTCAGATATTAACTCGCCAACTGGAAGACCGTATCCTCTGTAACCCATTGCAATCTTTGCAACTAATCGCAGGTGACTTGTAACTAGTTTATGTGCAGACTCTTTATCCCCTTTATCTCTCCAGTTTTTTGCAAGTGTGTATTCTTCCTTTGCCTCAAGCATCGGAAATTTTTTAATACTTAATAAATAAGAATTTAAACTCCCCTCAGGTGATATGACGGGTAGATTTGAGTTTTTTAAACTATCTTCCATACTGTTTATGTAATTATTTAACTAGAGCTAGCAAGACACTAAAAAGATAGCTTTTCTAAGGCTTTTAATAGTTTTTTGAAATCTTCAGGCTTTTCACTTTCAAATACCATCTGTTTATTTGTAACTGGATGTTTAAAGCCTAGTGATCTTGCATGGAGTAGCTGCCTATCTAATCCTTGAAGTAATTTTTGTATCTCATCACTTACATCTTTTGAAAATTTTTTTTGCCTACCATACGTTTGATCTCCAACAACGCTATTTCCTTTAGATGCTAGGTGAACTCTAATTTGATGCGTCCTTCCTGTTTCAAGATTACATTCAATCAAACTTAAGTCGGGTATGGTCTTTCCAGAAAACGATTTGATCGTTTTATAATGTGTGATTGCATCTTTGCCACGTTCTGTATACACGCTCATTTTTTTTCTATTAGTTTTACTACGTCCTATTTTCGTATGTATAGTCCCAGACGATGGTCTAATTTTTCCGTAGCATAAAGCTTCATATGTCCTTCGAATAGAATGTTCTTCAAACTGTTTAGCAAGCATTTCATGAGAGCGATCATTTTTTGCAACTACAAGAAGTCCTGAAGTATCTTTGTCAATTCGGTGGACAATCCCAGGTCTAAACTTTCCGCCAATGCCTGAAAGTTTATTTTTTGAATGATAGAGAAGGGCATTCACCAAGGTATCCTCATAATTTCCAGCTCCAGGATGAACAACCATCCCTTCAGGTTTGTTGATCACTATTAGATCCTCATCTTCATACCGAATATCCAGTTTAATATTTTTTGCTTCAAATTTTATTTCTTTTTCTTCTGGAATTTCAACTTGTATCTCATCATTATTTTTTATTTTATATTTAGGATGATCAATAGTTTTTCCATTCACCTGTACAAACCCTTCTTCAATAATTTCCTTAAGTTTACTTCTGCTTTTATCTGGGATGAGAGTTGAAAGAGCAACGTCAATTCTTTTTTCGCTAGTACTTTCATCAACAGCGAAGTTATAGCGTTTGGATGGCATTCTAATTTTGGTGGAGCTGCCAAGATTTGAACTTGGAACGAAAGTTTCGAAGACTTTCATGATATCCGTTTCACCACAGCTCCGTAAGTATAGTTATATATAAAAAATCAATTTCATAACAGTACATTACATGCACTAGAGAGATGTTTGACTAGTACATTTAACTTAATAAAATCATAATTATCAGAATTATGAGTAGTGAAAAAAACAAATCATCTTTTGCAAATAATCTTGAGGCTGTTGAGGTAAATGAATGGATTGAATCGCTTGAAGCGGTAATACAAAACTATGGAAAAGATTCTGCAAAAACTATTTTAGAGGCCGTTGAAAAAAAAGCAAAAGAGCTACGGGTGTTATACGAGCCGTTACCATACTCTCCCTATAGAAATACCATTCCAACAGAAGAACAAGGAACTTATCCTGGAGACATTGTAATTGAAGAAAAAATAACAGCAATTTTACGGTGGAATGCGCTTGCCATGGTTATGAAATCCAATGAAAAATATGGTGAAGTTGGTGGTCATATTGCTTCCTATGCATCGTGTGCAGAAATATTTGAGGTTGGTTTCAATCATTTTTTTAAGGGTGGCGAAAATGCTGATTTAGTTTTTTATCAACCTCACAGTTCACCAGGTATTTATTCAAGAGCTTTTTTAGAGGGACGACTTACGGAACATCAGCTTAATAATTTCAGACATGAAGCAAAAGAAGATGGTCTTTCATCCTATTGTCACCCATATTTGATGAAAGACTTTTGGAATTTTCCAACAGGGTCCATGGGAATAGGCCCTTTGAGTGCAATTTATCAAGCACGTTTCTTAAAATACTTATCTAACCGATCTCTGTATGAGTCTGACAAACATGTCTTTGGAGTCTTTGGAGATGGAGAGATGGATGAAGAACTCTCGCTTGCAGGCCTATCAATTGCATCACGTGAAAATTTAGACAACTTAACGTTCATTATAAATTGCAATTTACAAAGATTGGATGGTCCTGTCCGTGGAAACGGTCAGATTATCCAAGAACTTGAATCACTTTTTAAGGGAGTTGGCTGGAATGTAATTAAAGTTTTGTGGGGGTCTGAATGGGATAAGATTTTTGACATGGACACAAAGCATCTTTTGCTTAAACAATTTGCAGATACGGTGGATGGTAAATATCAAACGTTAGGTGCGAGGGATGGCGCGTATAATTTAAAAAATTTTTTTAGTAAAGATCCTGAGGTTTTAGAATTGGTATCAGGTTTAACCGATAGTGATATTGATAAACTGAAACGTGGAGGTCATGATTTTAAAAAACTGCATGCTGCATTTAATCTTGCAATAAACACCAAAGGAAAACCAACCGTCATCTTAGCAAAAACAAAAAAAGGGTACGGCATGGGAAAAGCTGGTGAAAGCAGAATGACCGCACACCAAACTAAAAAACTTGATTTAGATGCTTTAAAAGAATTTCGGGATAGATTTAATCTTCAAATCTCAGATAAAAATCTTGAAAGCTTAAAATTTTATAAACCTGATGAACAATCTGAAGAAATTAAATATTTAAAAAATAGACGACAAACTCTCGGTGGTTTTATTCCGCAGCGTCATGTGGATGATATAAAGATCAATACTCCTGATATTACAGAACATTCAAAATTTTTATTTGAAGATTCTGATAGAGAATATTCAACAACTAATGGACTGATTAGAATTTTAGGAAATATTTTAAAACATGAAGCGTTAGGTCCACGAATTGTACCTATTGTTGCAGATGAGGCTAGAACATTTGGAATGGCAAATTTATTTTCGCAGATTGGAATCTACGCTCCGCAAGGTCAGTTGTATGAGCCAGAAGATTCATCATCTATTTTATCCTATAAAGAAGCAAAGAACGGACAGTTGTTAGAGGAAGGTATTAATGAAGCTGGAGCTCTTTCAAGTTGGGTTGCAGCAGGAACATCTTACAGCAATCATAAGTTCCCCATGCTTCCTTTTTATATATTTTACTCAATTTTTGGATTTCAAAGAGTTGGAGATTTAATTTGGGCAGCCGCAGATCAAATGCCAAGGGGTTTCCTAGTTGGAGCAACTGCAGGAAGGACAACATTATCTGGCGAAGGGTTACAACATCAAGACGGACAGTCTCAATTAGTTGCATCAACTATTCCCAATTTAAAATCTTATGATCCATGTTTTGCAGGAGAACTTGCTGTTATTTTTGATGAAGGCACAAGACGTATGATGAAAGAATGTAAGAATGAATTTTATTATCTAACCGTGACTAATGAAAAATATCACCATCCTAAAATAAATCTTAAACATAAAGAGGGAATTATAAAAGGTGGATATTTGTTTGAAGATAATTCTAATCAAAAACTGAATGTTAATCTTTTTGGATCAGGCCCAATATTGAGAGAATGCCTTGAGGCTGCAAAGTTATTGTACAATGACTTTAATATTGGATCTCGTGTTTATTCAATTACAAGTTATTCAGAGCTAGCAAAAGAGGCTAGAGAGGTAGAGAGATTCAATAAATTAAATCCTGAAAGTAAAAAGAAAAGTTATGTGGAGCGAATGCTAGATAATCTTGATCCAATTGTTGCAAGTTCTGATTATGTCCGAGCCTATTCGCAGCTTATAGCAACCTATTTAAATAATAAGTTTATTGCACTTGGAACGGATGGATTTGGAAGATCGGATACTAGAAAAAATCTTAGAGATTTTTTTGAAGTTGATCGAAATCATATAGTAGTAAGTTCACTTTTTTCACTCCATCAGACAGGCCGTCTGAATGCCGAGGTTATAACTAAAGCAATTAAGAAATATAAACTGCAGACAAATTTGGATCATCCTTGGAATGTCTAATTACAAAATCTTATTTAATATAAAGACAGATTGAATCTTAAAGATCTTTATTTTTCGACCCTTATTATAGCTTGATATATTTAGGCATACATTATTTACTTAAGAAAATTTATGCCATCCGTATTTTTAAAAGATGTAACAATTAAAGGAACCCTTACTTTAAACGACAGTATGACATTTGATGGTCAACTCGTTGGAGACATACTTGAGTCTGAAGAAGTAATTATTAAATCTAGCGGCAATATAACTGGAAATGTAAATGCTAAAGAAAAAGTTGAAATAAGCGGGAAAGTTATTGGTGATGTTGCATCTTCAAACATTCATTTAAATAGCGATGCTTACGTTCAAGGAAAATTATTTCATAAAAATTTATCCATAGATTCTGGAGCGAAGTTAGAAATTACTGCTTCAACCAGAAAAGAAGTTACAAATATTCGAGGCAAATAAAATGTTTTTTCAAGGAAATAAAAAACCAGATAATACTCACGAAGTAGTTGAGGGTTTTTCGCACTTAGGCGAAAGCTTGAGCTTAGAAGGTGAAATCGAGTGCAGAGGCGAAATTGAAATTGCTGGAAAAGTTTTAGGAAATGTTAAAGCAAAAGTTTTAAAAATATTAGAGAGCGGAAAAATTACTGGTTTAGTGAAAGCAGAAAGAGTTGAAATTTTAGGTGGGGTTATTGGAAACGTTGATGCTTCAACTATTTATATTGGAAAAAATGCATTTATTAGAGGAGATTTAACGTACTTAAATACTTTAACCATTCTTGAGGGTGGTGATGTGCATGGTATGGTTAAAAGAATGGGTCAGTCTAAGGCTAAATATGCAGACGATGATAAGGTTCGATATTTAGATCAAAGTAAAAAAACTCAAAGAGCAAACTAATAATAAACTTTGTTTTTAATAATTATTGTATTAGCAGTTGCAATTTCAGCTAGTTCGATATCTGATAAACCTGTTGTTACTACTACAAACCAACAAGTAACATCGGTTGCAACAACTCCAAGTCCAACCATAGTAACACCTCCAGCAAAACCTAAGCCACAAGCAGTTAAACCAAAGCCCGCAACCCAGAAGAGACAAACTTCTCAAGATACAGCCCAATCAGCACCACTTAAGACTGAATTAAAAAAACAAGAGGCGCCAAAAGTAAGTGCACCTCCTGAAAAGCCAACGGCCACACCTACAGAAACTAAGTTCAGATTATCTGATATTCCATACACATTTATATTTGGTATTCTTTTTCTATTACTTTTAATTCCAGCCTATTTTTACTTTAGAAATAAAAATAGATTTACTGACAAAAAAGTTTACGCAAGCGATGAATTAAAGCGTCAGGAAAGACAATTGTATGAACAAGCAGAATCTAAACCAGAAGTTCAACCATCTCCTATAAATGAAATTAAGTCAGATCCACAACCACAATCATCTACAGAGGAAGTAAAGTCAGAGACCAAACCAAATACCGACGAAGAAGTAAAAAAATAAGCACGACACGCTAGTAAAAAAAAATCTTATACTTGTTAAATAATTAAAAACAGTTGAAAATTTTTGATAACTGACTCCATAGATGGTATGTAGTAATTTGATTTAATTGATTTGGGTTTTAATGCTAGAATAAAATTGAATTACATATACAAAAGTAGAATGATTGGAGATAATATTAGGTTTTTAGTGCTAGGATTGTTTATTGGTTTTTGTCTTTATCTTATAGTGAAATACGTCTTTTAATTACCAATGGGCCATAGTTTAAATTTAATTACATTACTTGCCACAGGTTTTGGTCTAGCTCTCTTATTTGGATACATTGCAAATTATTTTAAAATTCCATCTTTAGTTGGATATTTATTTGCAGGGGTAATCATCGGTCCTTTCACCCCAACGGGCTACGTTGGAGATCAACAACTTGCAAATCAATTAGCAGAAATTGGTGTCGTTTTGCTTATGTTTGGCGTAGGTCTTCATTTTAGTATTAGCGATCTTGATAGATTAAAAAAAACCGCACTTCCAACTGCAGTTTTAAATATCATTATCATTACATCTCTAAGTGTATTTATCAGCGTTTATTATTGGGGTTATTCCATTGTTGGAGCATTAATATTTGGACTATGTTTGTCTGTTTCATCAACTGTTGTACTTGTTAGAGCGCTTGAAAAAAGAGATCTGATTGAAACCGATATCGGCAAATTTTCAATTGGCTGGTTGATTGTTGAAGATTTAATTATGATTTTAGTTTTAGTCTTTCTTCCTGTGTATTACTCCATTTTCTTAAAGCCAGAGCCGCAGGTTATAGATAGGAGTTTTACAGAAATTTTAACAGAACCATTGTTAACCATACTAAAAATAGCAGTCTTTATTTTCTTAATGTTAATTGTTGGAAAGAAAATATTACCTAAAATTTTAAAAGCCATTGTTAAAACAAACTCAAGAGAGCTTTTTACACTTGCGGTTATGAGTGCTGCTTTAACTATTTCCTTTTTTTCAGCTAAATTTTTTGAAGTATCTATGGCACTAGGTGCTTTTTTTGCAGGAATGGTTTTTAAGGAAACTGAATTTTCTAGTCGTGCTAAACTAGATACTCTTCCTGTGCGAGATTTATTTTCAGTATTATTTTTTATAAGTATTGGAATGTTATTTAATCCATTTACAGTCCTAACCTCTCCTTACAAAGTTTTAATAGTGGCTATACTGGTAATTGTTGCAAAACTTATTATAACCACAGGCTTGTGTTTAGTGTATAACTATCCTTTTAAAACAGCGTTAATTATTGGTTGTGGTTTAGCTCAAATTGGAGAGTTCTCCTTCATACTTGCAAGCATGGGACTTGAGTTGAAGCTTATTTCAAGAAATGCTTATAACCTTATTATAGTTGGCGCTTTTATTTCAATCGCCTTAAACCCAACTTTATTTAAAATTAGTACACCCCTTATCGAGTGGTTTATGAAAAAAAGAAGATATTATTATTAAATAGATATTGAATAAATTTTTATAAATATTACTCGATCAACTCAAATTGTATCATTGTCACGTTAGGCTATAACCGACTGCCGCTGCTTACTATCATTGAATTAAATTCCATTTTTGATTTAACAGACGAACAAGAGAAACTTGCAAGAATTGAACTCGATGATTGGTTAGAGTGGCACCGAAAAGCTCATTTACCTCAATATATTACAAAATTAGAACAGTTCGAAAAATTAGTACTTCAAGATTTAACCCCAGCACAATTTTGTAAAGAAGTGGAGGTAATTAGGGCATTTACGAATGAGGCAGTTGAAAAATTTATTCCAGCACTAATTCCAATTGCTAAAACATTATCTCAAAAACAAATTGAAAAATGGAATAAATATCAAGATGAGCGTGATAAGGAATTTATTGAAAATTTCGGAAAAGGTGAGAGGGGTGAAATTTTAGGTAATGTGATAGGAAATATCGTTGCCTCGTCTATTAATGTTGAAAAGAATGCCTACATAAGAGGAGATTTAACCTACTTAAATACAATTAGTATTTCAGAAGGTGGTGAAGTACATGGATTAATTAGAAGAGTAAGTCAGTCTAAAACAAAATCCGCTGACAGTGATAAAATTAGATATATAGATCAAAGTAAAAAAATCTCAAATATCTAATTTTTAATAAAAGACCCTGTTTTAGGTATTCAAAAAAAATTTAGAATCTAATATACTTAATAGTATGAAAGAAACTTTGTATACCATTGGACTCATTTTGTTTGATGATAATAAGAACGATTTAAGAGCATTACCAAAAACAGTCCGATTACAAATACTTGTCGTATTGAGTTTAATGTGGAGTACAATATTTACGATTATTTTTTTTTCTTACACATATTGGGGTCTTGTTTGGTCAATAAGTGTTGTCACTCACATTTTAATTATAATTGGAGTCTACTTTACGATGAAAAGTTTTATGTTCGCAAGATCATTTAAGATTAGGGATGATGGATATCATTCAACCACGCGGAGCAGACAGAACCTATGGGTAAATGGAAAAAAAGTCGAACTTCCAAAAGGTGACCCTGGTGGCGAACATGAATAAAGATATCGCTGTTATTTATGTAACAGTAATACTATTTTTATTTTTTTTAGCGTATTTGTTTGCAGTATCGTTAAGACCACTTTCTACTCCAGACATTAAGGATGGAACACCAGCAAAAAAACAATTTATAATTGTTAAATAATTAAATATCGTCTTTTGACAATTGGACACGAATAAGTTTCGATCGTCTTAATCTAAGCACAAGTATTGCAAGTGCTACAAGCAGAATTGCTCCTCCCTCGTAAACTAAAGCAGTCAAATCCATATTTTTTTGTTGCAGAATCATCAACCGCGCAAGTGCTGTTATTGCAATAAAAAGAGGATACGTAAGTCTAATTCTATTAGATCCGTAGAAGGATAAAACCATACCAACAACTTCAAGATAAATAAACAACAGTAACAAATCTGCAAGCTGAACATCTCTTGCAACAAACATTTTATTTATTTCAATGAAAAATGCGAAACCTGTTGCAATAAATATTACTATCGCACCAAAGAGTTGAAACTTTTTGATAATTGGTTCCATAGATAGTATTTATTAATTTGATTAAATTGATTTGGATTTTAATACTAGAAGAAAATTTAATTATATAAACAAAGAGAAAATGATTATTGAAAATATTAGGTTTTTGGTACTGGGATTGTTTTTAGGTTTTTGTCTCTATCTTATAGTAAAATACGTATTCTAATCATTGATGGCTGGTATATTTGATAAGTGACTTTTACAAATTAGGTTGGGCTAATTTAAATAATGAATTTAAATCCTTTTAATGCAACTTGTAAAAATTTATTATAATCAATCGTGTTCTATTTGTAATAGGGAAATCTCTTTTTATAAAAAAAAAATAAGTAACCCGTTATTTGAGTGGGTCAATATTAGAAATAATATTAAGGTATATATCGAGACTAAAAAAACGGAAGATCAATTGATGCGAAGAATGCATGCCATGGTTCACGGGAAATTAGTTGTAGGTGCAAAAGTTTTTTTAATTATTTGGGAACAGATAGACTACTTTAGAATTTTGGCTAAAATATTTAAAAACCCTATTTTCTATCCTCTTTTTTTTTTAGTTTATGAAATTGTTGCGCTGCCTTTATATTTGAAAGCTAAATACTTAAAATAGATTATAAACTTTCTGCAGTTTCTTTTACATCCTGTAAAAAATCTTTACGCTCATCCGAACTTACGAATGGTACTGCAAAGTATCTTCGGTATTTAATGTCCCTTATTCCACAAATATGAAATACGCCTCGTTTCAATCTTCGAATTGGTAAGTTTAAAAAAAAAGTCGTAATTGCAAGTCTAGGTGACCCATAGGTACAGAAGATAACAGCGTTTTTATCTTTTAAATTTCCTATCGGATAACCATAGTTGCCCCATAGTTTTTTAAAAGTAAATGCAAAGGGAGGGGCTAACACTTTATCAATCCATCCCTCTAAAATTGCTGGCATTCTAAAATTCCAAATTGGAGCTATAAGCACAATAGTATTTGCTTTTTTTATTCTTTCGCGATGTGAAAGTGTTACTGCATCCGGGCTTTCACCTTTAAATACTGGATCAAAATTCTCTTTATATAGATCTACACAATCTATGGAGTGGCCCTTTAGTTTCGCAGTTTCAATAAAAGTATCTCGAATAGCAGCATTAAATGATTGATCGCTGTAATGCCCATAAACTATAAAAATATTTTTTTTCACAGAGAATAATATTATTAAAAATATAAGATTAACGTATCAAATAATCAGTGTAAATTAACGAATTTGCACCATTTAACCTATAAGATTTAATTTTCTTAAGTTTATGACCAGATTGTCTTAATTCTTTTATTTTTGATGCAGCTTCTCTTCTGTATTTTCTATTTTTCCACCAAGAAGTATTTCCTGTTTTTAAAGTAAGCAATTCTTTAGACATTCAATAGCAAAACTTTTTACAGATTATAATAAGATAGGTCTTTTGTTATTAATAAGAAGGAACGTTTAATGTTATGAGAAATATTAATGTATTTTACTTTTTGGAGGCAAACATACCTCTGATCTAGTTAGAAATCTTTTACCCGTACCATTATCAAGGGAGAACATCCCGCCAATCCCATCAATGACATCAATGATTAAGTCAGTATCTTTCCAAGCAGCATGTTGAGACTCGCTTATATAAAACGGAACACCACCGATTTTTCCAATAAGTACATCATATTGACCAACCAAATATTCGTTCGCAGGATAACACATAGGTGCACTACCATCGCAACAACCACCACTTTGATGAAATAAGAGATTTTCTCCGTGTTCTTTTTTAATTGCCTCAATCAGGGCAAGAGCTTTATCAGTTGCTGATACTTTCATAAGTTATATGGCCTGTTTCCAGGCCATATAATAATCCTATTCTTAAAAGAACCCTAGTTTTTTTTCACTATACGACACGTGCAAGTTTTTCACTTGTCGGTAATGATTTAACATCATTTTATGAGTTTCTCTTCCAATACCAGATTGTTTGTAACCACCAAATGCAGCGTGTGCTGGATAAGCATGGTAACAGTTTGTCCAAACACGACCAGCTTGGATAGCTCGTCCCATTCTGTAGGCGATGTTGCCGTTTCTAGTCCATACTCCAGCACCAAGTCCATATAAAGTATCATTTGCAATTTTAAGTGCATGCGCTTCATCTTTGAACTTTGTCACTGAAACAACTGGTCCGAAAATTTCCTCTTGGAAAATTCTCATTGAATTGTTGCCTTCAAAAATAGTAGCTTGGATGTAATTTCCTCTTTCCAACCCACTATTGACGTTTGCAACATTCCCACCGAGTAGAACTTTAGCTCCTTCTTTTTTACCTAAATCTAAATAAGATTTAATTTTTTCCATTTGTTCTGTTGAGGCTTGCGCTCCTAGCATAGTGTGCATCTTCAATGGATTGTCTTGGATTACCGCTTTAGTTCTTGCAATAGCTCGTTCCATGAACTTGTCATAGATCGACTCTTGAACTAATGCACGGCTTGGACAAGTACAAACTTCACCCTGATTTAGAGTAAACATTGTAAAACCCTCTAAACATTTATCGAAGAAATCGTCATCTTTATCCATTACATCTTCAAAGAAAATGTTAGGTGATTTTCCACCTAATTCTAAGGTGATTGGAATTAGATTTTGTGATGCATATTGCATGATTAATCTGCCGGTTGTGGTTTCACCTGTAAATGCGATTTTTTTAATTCGCTTTGATGAAGCCAATGGTTTCCCAGCTTCTAATCCATATCCACTCACAATATTTAACACCCCAGGAGGTATTAAATGTCCAATTAACTCCATTAATAGCAAGATGGATGCAGGTGTTTGCTCTGCAGGTTTTAATACAATACAATTTCCAGCAGCAAGTGCAGGTGCAATTTTCCATGTTGCCATTAGTAATGGAAAGTTCCATGGGATAATTTGACCAACTACACCAAGCGGTTCTGGAATATGGTAGGAATATTCCGTGCTACTAATTTCAGCAACTGAACCTTCCTCCGCCCGTATTACTCCTGCAAAATATCTAAAGTGATCAATCACTAAAGGTAAATCTGCAGCCATACATTCTCTTATGGGCTTTCCATTGTCTATGCATTCAGCAGTTGCTAATAGATTTAAATTTTTTTCAATCACATCAGCAATTTTCAAAAGCATATTAGATCGTTCTGTGATGGAAGTTATACCCCATGAAGGAAATGCAGCGTGCGCTGCATCTAAAGCAGCCTCTACATCTTGCGCATCAGATCTAGGAACCGAACATATCACTTCATTATTTATCGGACTTACATTGTCAAAGTATTTCCCAGACTTTGGCTCAACGAACTTACCACCAATAAAATTTCCATATTTTGATTTAAAAGGAAATGGAACTTTTAGATGGGAAGTATCTAAAGTACGAGATATGGATCGAGAACTTTTGATTGTTTCTGTACTCATTGTTTCCCCTTATTGTTTATATTTATTAAATGGCTTTGCTATTTTTTAGCCTAGGAACTTTCAGTCTTAAATTTAATGACTGATTGTGCCAGCCATAATGAATTAATTAGAGCAGAAATTTTTGTGAGAGTCGATAGCTTGCAAAAAATAAAAATACAACTTGGTGTTGTAGATGTTAAATGTTAGTTTAATTGAGATTCAACAAATTCCCAGTTTGCTAATTTTTCAACAAAAGCTTTTAAATAATCGGGTCTTCGATTTCGATAATCAACATAATATGCATGTTCCCATACATCGCAGCCAAATATTGGCTTTGAATTATCAACTAAAGGGTTTGAACCATTTGCAGTTTTGCTTATGACTAATTTATCGTCTTTTAATGATAGCCAAGCCCATCCAGAGCCAAATTGAGTAACACCTGCTTGAATGAAGTCCTCCTTAAATTTTTCAACACTACCAAAGGATTGAATAATTTTTTTTTCTAACTTTGTTGGCATATTTCCTCCACCGTTGGGCCTCATACACTGCCAAAATAAAATATGGTTATAATGTTGTCCTGCATTGTTAAAAATAGCAGCCTTGCTTGTATCTTTAGCAGTTTTTTTTACAATTTCTTCAAGCGATGCATTTTCAAGATCAGTTCCTTTAATTAAATTATTCAAATTAGTTACATACGTCTGATGGTGTTTGCCGTGATGCAAATCTAATGTTTCCACACTCATTGAAGGCGCAAGGGCATTTTTAGCATAATTTAAATTTGGTAATGAAAAAGCCATAGCAAGGTTGTACGCTAAAATTAGAAAAAACCAAAATTTAATTTTTTATAAAAATTTTGTTAAAATTTTGTGTATTTGATCTTTAAAAGCAAAAAAACCTTTAGTTGAAAAAGGAAAGCAAAATTGATCATAATCCCTTGCTAAATAGAAAATTTTTATCTTTTCTCTAAGTTCATTTATAAAATCATTTTCATAACCACAGGCGAGATAAGGCATAATTATGGATTTGATATTTTTTTCCTCAATTATCTTAAAGAGACCATCTGCATTATCCAAAATAACATCTGATTGAAAATCATTTTTTATTTGTTCTGAAATTTCAAGATTTATTTCTGCTTTAAAATCTATAACTTTTTTTGAATAACTTTCATTCTCTAATACTTTATTAAAGTCAAAAAGAGCATAGTGGCTAAACATTTTTTTAGTATGTTTTAATAAATACGAACTATCTAAATTGTGCGCAAGAAACAGGGAGTTATCGTTTTCGGTTTTGTCGAAATGAAGAGGGATAGGAGTAAAATTATTACTTTCAAAAAGAGAGTTTGCTTTCTCATTCAATTTTAAATTATCATATTTTTTCGCTGAAAACTTATTAATATTCC
>Ga0194120_10002754_pt1 | contig 29660 bp, 26 predicted proteins | sample TA2MahCa65mmetaG_FD_148642 | JGI IMG/M metagenome (GOLD analysis project Ga0194120, IMG submission 148642) | Freshwater microbial communities from Lake Tanganyika, Tanzania - TA2015019 Mahale Deep Cast 65m | ecosystem: Environmental > Aquatic > Freshwater > Lake | place: Tanzania: Lake... | reverse complement strand
CCGCGCCCGCCGGCGGCGCGCCCGGCGGTGCCGGTGCCGCCCCTGCTGGAGGCGCCGCGCCAGGCGGCGGGACGGCCATTTCCACTTCCGGCTGCGGCCGCGGCTCCGTCACGACCGACGAGAAGACCAACACGCTCATCATCACGGAAACGCAGGCGCGCCTAGCCGACGTCATGGGGTTCATTCGCGACCTCGACGTCCGCACGCCGCTCGTCTCCATCAAGGCGAAGATCATTGCGGTGGACCGCACGGGCACCGAGAAGCTTGGCATCAGCTACGACCTGGGCTCGGCCACGACGTTCCAGAACCGGCTCGTCCCGCGCATCGTCAATAACACCGTCGTCCCCGGCGACTTCCGCGTGGACCTCGCCGGCGACGCCTTCACCGGCATCGCCAACGCGAGCCGCAGCTACAAGACGGAGTCCTCGGTCAGCCTGATCTACAACATGGCGATCGGCGGCTTCAACCTAACGTCGTTCCTCGACGCGCTGTCGCAGGAGCAACTCTCCGACATCCAGGCCGAGCCGAGCATCACCACGATCGACAACACCGAGGCGGAGCTCTTCTCCGGTTCGACGCTCTCTTACCTGCTGACGCCACCGGTGCCCGCGGGCCAGTTGAACGCCGTCGCGCCGCAGATCCAGACCAAGGACATCGGCATCCGGTTGACCGTGACCCCCCGTGTGACCGCCAACCGCATGCTGAACCTCACGGTCGTTGCGAACCAGGAACAGCTGGTCTCCATCACGTCGGCGGGACCGAACACGAACAAGCGCAGCTCCAAGAACGAGGTGATCGTCGCCGATGGCGAGACGGCGGTCATCGGTGGTCTGACGCAGACCTCAGTTTCGAAGAACAAGGTCGGCATCCCCCTGCTCAGCTCGCTTCCGCTCATCGGCCGCCTGTTCAGCGAGGTGGACACCGTGGAACGGAAGCAGGATCTGATCATCCTGATCACGCCGCACATCCTCGATGACGGCGAGCTGGTCCGTACGCCCGCGGAGAAGAAGGCGCCGTAACGCGGGCGCGCCACTCGGGTTACTTTGAGCGGGGGCGGCCTCTGGCCGCCCCCGCTCTACCGTCCACCGTCCACCGTCTACTGTCGCTTCCTTGCCACTCCGCTTCGTCACCGCAGGCGAATCCCACGGCCCAGCATTGATCTCGCTGGTCGAGGGCGTCCCCTCCGGCCTCGCCCTCCTCGCCGAGCACGTCAACGCCGACCTCGCCCGGCGCCAGCAGGGCTACGGCCGTGGCCGCCGCATGCAGATCGAGCGCGACGAGGTGGAGTTCCTCTCGGGCGTGCGTGCGGGCGAGACGCTGGGCTCCCCCGTCGCGATGCTCATCCGCAACCGCGACTGGAAGAACTGGCAGGAGATCATGGATCCGGCGCCGCGCGCCGAAGACGCCGACGGCGATCGCAAGCGCGCCGTCCACCGCCCGCGCCCGGGGCACGCCGATCTCTCTGGCCTGCTCAAGTACGACCGCGATGACGCGCGCGACATTCTCGAGCGTGCGTCCGCGCGCGAGACCACCGCCCGGGTCGCCGCCGGCGCCATCGCCCGCCGCCTGCTCGCTGAGTGTGGCGTCACCATCGGGTCGCATCTGGTGCACCTCGGCGGCATCGACGCGCAGCGCCCGGAGCAGCTCCCCGCCGAGCTCAACGCCGCGGCCGACGCCTCGCCCCTGCGTACCCTCGACCCACAGGCCGAGCAGCGGATGATCGAGCGCATCGACCAGGCGAAGAAGGACGGCAATACGCTCGGCGGCATCTGCGAAGTCGTCGTCGACGGCCTCCCCGTGGGGCTGGGATCGCACGTGAGCTGGGATCGGCGCTTGGATGGCCGTCTGGGGCAGGCGATGCTCTCCATCCCCGCGGTGAAGGGCGTGGAGATCGGCTTAGGCTTCGAGACGGCGCGCCGCACCGGCGCCGAGGTGCACGACGAGATCGAGATGGCCCCCGGCCGCGTGCGCAGCGGCAATGTGCGCCGCAAGACGAACCGGGCGGGAGGGACCGAGGGCGGGATGACCACCGGCGAACCGCTCATCGTGCGTGTCGCGATGAAGCCCATCAGCACACTGATGCGCCCGCTCGGCACCGTGGATACGCGCACGTGCGAGGCCACCGAGGCGGTCGCCGAGCGCAGTGATGTGACCGCGGTGCCGGCGATGGGAGTGATCGCCGAAGCGATGGCCGCGCTCGTGCTCGCCGACGCGATGGTCGAGAAGTTCGGCGGCGACTCGATGACCGAGCTGCGCCGCAACCTCGACGCCTATCTCGCGCACATCGCGCAGCGCCTCAGCTGACGTGGGCGGCGTTCCGCACCTCATCCTGGTCGGACTCCCGGGGGCGGGGAAGACCACGGTTGGGGCGGCGCTTGCCGAGCGGCTCGGCTGGCCGTTTCTCGATCTCGACGCGCGCATCGAGGAGCGGGCCGGAATGCGGGTCGCCCAGATCTTCGAGGCACTGGGCGAGAGTGCGTTCCGAGGAATGGAGCGCGCCGCGACGATGGAACTGGCCGAGTCGACCTCGCGATTCGTCGTGGCGCCGGGGGGTGGATGGATCACCGTTCCAGGGCTAGTCGAGCTCGTTCGGCCGCCGTCGCGTCTGGTCTTCCTGCAGGTGGCGCCGACCACGGCCATCCAGCGTCTGGAAGCGTCTGTTGCCAACCGACCGCTGCTCGCGGGCCCCGATCCGCTCGCGGCTCTCCATCGATTATTGACCGCGCGCCAGGCGTTCTATCTGCAAGCAGATCATACGCTTAGCGTGGATTTGATGACGCCCGATGAGGTGGCGGCGGCTATCATGACGCTTGCCGGGCATTGACCATCGGACTAGGATAGAGGCCCGACGGACGTTGCATGGTCGGAATCTCCTCTATAGTTGTTCACAACCATAATGACTTTTCGAGTCCTTGGCCCGCACGAACGCGGGCGATTCGCTCCTGAGGCGTGGGGTCACCTCCTCGCGCTGAACGGCGCCGGACTATTGAACGCGGCCGAGCTTGAGCAGGTAATCGAGCGGGCAATGATGCAGCTGGACGGACGCATCGCGCTCGACGACCTGCGTGCGCTGATGGAGAGCGTCGGGCTCGGTGATACTGGTACGCTCCCGGATCCCGGGACTCTTCACTAGGACCGATGGCAGCCAAGAAGAAGACCACCACTCGCAAGAAGACAGCGGCGCGCAAGTCGGCGCCGCGGCCGCGCGTTTCCGAGGAGACGCCTGCGCTCGACGGCGAGGCGTCCGCCGGAGGCAAGGCGCTCGTCATCGTCGAGTCGCCAGCCAAGGCCAAGACGATCGGCCGGTATCTCGGGACGGCCTACGCCGTGAAGGCGACCGTCGGCCACGTGCGCGACCTTCCGGAGCGGACGCTCGGCATCGACATCGAGCGCGGCTTCGAGCCGGAGTACGTCACGATCCCAGGCAAGGAGAAGACGCTCACCGAGCTCAAGAGCGCCGCGAAGAACGCGCGCAGCGTATTCATCGCGACCGACCCTGACCGTGAGGGTGAGGCGATCGCGTGGCACGTGCGCGGCCAGGTAGCCCGCCGCAACGGCCCGCCGATCCGCCGCGTGCTCTTCCACGAGATCACCAAGGACGCGGTGACCAAGGCCATCGAGCACGCGGGCGAGATCGACCAGCGCAAAGTGGATGCGCAGCAGGCGCGCCGCGTGCTTGACCGCCTCGTTGGCTACAAGGCGAGCCCCCTGCTCTGGAAGACCGTGAAGAAGGGGCTCTCCGCCGGACGCGTGCAGACCGTCGCGTTGCGCATGCTGGTGGAGCGCGAGCGCGAGATCCGCGCGTTCAAGCCCACCGAGTACTGGACGATCGCGGCGACGCTCGAGCACGACGGCCAGGCGTTCACGGCCAAGCTGCACCACATCGACGGGCACAAGCCGCAGATCCCCACCGAGAGCGCCGCGCAGGAGATCCTGCGCGACTTGGCCGGCCGGAAGACGTTCGACGTCACCGACATCAAGCGGCGCGAGCGCCGCAAGAACCCGACGGCGCCGTTCACGACGTCCACGCTGCAGCAGGAAGCGGCCAAGAAGCTCGGCTTCGGCTCCAAGCGCACAATGCGCCTGGCGCAGAACCTCTACGAAGGCATCGAGCTCGGAAAGTCGGAAGGCGCGGTTGGCCTGATCTCGTACATGCGCACCGACTCGAGCCGCGTCGCGGAAAGCGCGGCCGACGCCGCGCGCGAGTTCCTGAAGGCGCAGTTCTCCGCCGAGTTCCTGGCCAAGGAGAAGCAGCTGTACGGGGCGGGGAAGGACAGCAACGCGCAGGACGCGCACGAGGGCATCCGTCCCACCGACCCGTCGCGTACGCCCGACTCGGTGGCGAGGTACCTCAACCCCGATCAACTCAAGCTCTACACCCTCATCTGGCAGCGCTTCATGGCGTCGCAGATGGCGCCGGCGGTTTTCGACACGACGACGGTGGACTTCGACCTCGGGCGCTACCTGTTCCGCGCCACGGGATCGGTGATCAAGTTCAACGGCTTCCTGTCGCTCTACAAAGAGGCGCGTGAGGAAGGCGAGAGCAAGGCGCTCGAGGACGAGCAGGCGCTCCCCGCCATCGAGCCGGGCGAGCACGCCCCGGTGCGCGAGATTATTCCCAGCCAGCACTTCACAGAGCCGCCGCCGCGCTACTCGGAGGCGTCGCTGGTGAAAGAGCTGGAGAAGCTCGGCATCGGCCGCCCCTCCACCTACGCGAGCATCATCTCGACGCTCACCGACCGGCATTACGCCGAGCTTGTGCAGCGCCGCTTCTTCCCCACGCCGCTCGGCGAGAGCGTGGAGAAGGTCATGGTGAAGCAGTTCCCCGATGTCTTCAACGTGGGTTTCACGTCGGAGATGGAAGGCGAGCTCGACAAGGTGGAAGAGGGCGACCTCGAGTGGCACCACGTGCTTCGCGACTTCTACGGACCGTTCGAGAAGTCGCTCAACGACGTGAATGTCGAGGGGCTCATCCGCGAGGCGCACGACCTGGGCGCGCTCGAGAGCGAGAAGTGCCCGCAGTGCGGCGGCAAGCTCCTCCCCAAGGGCGGCTTCTTCGGGCCGTTCGTCGCCTGCGAGCACCATCCGAAGACGTGCAAGTACACGCGCCCGCTCAAGGGCGAGCGTGTGCCGCCGGTGATGACCGACTATCCGTGCCCGCTCTGCACCAAGCCGATGGTCATACGGCGCGGCCGCTCGGGGGAGTTCCTTGGCTGCTCGACGTTCCCCAAGTGCCGCGGGACGCGCTCGATGCCCACCGGCGTGAAGTGCCCCAAGGACGGCGGCGACATCGCCGCGCGGCGCAGCAAGAAGCGCGGCAAGGCGTTCTACGGGTGCGAGAACTACCCGACGTGCGACTTCGTCTGCTGGGACAAGCCGGTGCTTGAGAAGTGCCCGGAGTGCGGCTTCATCGGGGCCGAGGCGAAGAGCAACAAGACGCGCGGCCACTTCCGGAAGTGCCTCAAGTGCGCGAACGAGTGGGCTGTGGAGGCGCCGGCAGACGCCGAGGGCGAGGCCGTGGGCGCGGCGTGACGAAGGAGATCCACGTCGTCGGAGGCGGCCTCGCCGGAAGCGAGGCCGCCTTTCAGTTGGCGGAGCGCGGGCATCGCGTCGTCCTCCACGAGATGCGCGGCGTGCGCGGCACGCCCGCGCACCAGACCGACCGTCTGGCCGAGCTGGTCTGCAGCAACACGTTCAAAAGCACCGAGGTCACCAACGCGCACGGCCTGCTCAAGGCCGAAATGCGACTGCTGGGCTCCATCGTGCTGCAGGCGGCTGATGCGGCGCGTGTTCCCGCCGGGAGCGCGCTGGCCGTGGATCGCGATCTCTTCTCCGCGGCTGTGCACGACCGCGTGGTGAATCACCCGAACATCACGGTGACGCGAGAGGAAGTCACCGCCGTTCCCTCCGCGCCGTGCCTCATCGCCACGGGCCCGCTGACGAGCGAGGCGCTCGCGGAGTCAGTGCGGGCACGGCTTGGGCTGGAGTCGCTCGCCTTCTACGACGCCATCGCGCCGATTGTCTCACGCGAGAGCATTGATGAGGGGGTGGCGTTTCGGGCGGCGCGATGGGACAAGGAGACTATGGTGCAGGGGAAGGGAGCAGAGTGGGGTACAGGGGAGGAGTTCGGGGGAACTCCCGTTACCCCTCCCCTGGACTCCACTCTGCTCCCTTCCCCTGCACTCAGCGTGGGGGCCTACTTCAACTGCCCGATGGACAAGGGGCAGTACGAGGCGTTTCTCGACGCGCTGACCACCGCCGACCAGTTCACGGCGCACGAGTTCGACGCGGTGCCGTATTTCGAAGGGTGCATGCCGGTGGAGGAAATGGCGCGGCGCGGGCGCGAGTCGCTCCGCTTCGGGCCGATGAAGCCTATTGGTCTGCGCGATCCGCGCACGGGCAAGCGGCCGTGGGCCGTGGTGCAGCTGCGCGCGGAGGACCGCGCCGGGCGAATGTGGAACCTCGTCGGGTGCCAGACGCGGCTTCGGATTCCCGAGCAGCAGCGCGTCTTCCGGATGATTCCCGGGCTGGAAAACGCCGAGTTCCTGCGTTTTGGCTCGATCCATCGCAACACGTATCTCAACGCACCCGGGGCGCTGTCGCCGCATCTCTCGTTGCGCGACGACCCGCAGGTGCTTTTCGCCGGGCAGCTCACCGGCGTGGAGGGCTACACCGAAAGTACCGCGACCGGGTTGCTGGCGGCGATCAACCTCTCGCGGATGCTCGCCGGCCGCGAGCCCGTGGTGCCGCCCCCCGTGACGATGCTCGGCGCGCTCTATCGTCACCTGCGCGAGGCCGACCCCGCGCACTTCCAGCCGATGAACGCCAACTTCGGCCTGCTGGAGGAGCTCGCCGATCCGCCGCGCGACAAGCAGGTCAAGCGCGAGCGGTACGCGGAGCGGGCGCTGGCGGCGTTGGGGGCGTGGATCGCGGAGAACTCGCTGGTCTAGCCGCGAAACTCAGAGCACCCCCGCGGTCTGCCGTGCGATCGAGGGTCTCACGGCAACTACCAGACGCGGATTGCGCGGATCAACACGGATCAACCCGGAGGTCGCTTCTCGTTCGCAGCGGCCCCGCAGACTGATCCGCGCGCATCCGCGCCCATCCGCGTGATTCGCGTCGAGCCATTGCCGTTGGGTTGCCTGCGGCCGCAGCCTGCCCTTTACGCCAGCGGCTGCACCTGCCGCCGTTGCGCCGGCCAGAGCTCGGTCTGCGGCAACTCCTTCTCTAGCTCGAGCCGCACGCGCGTGGCGATCTCGTCGATCGCCCCCGGGTCGGCGAACAGGTCGTACTCGCGCACGTCGAGGCGCAGCACCTTGCAGCGGCGGAAGCCCTCGATCCAGCGCCCGTAGCGCGCGTGGAGCGACGCGAAGTACTCGGGGTCGGTGTCCTTCTCCTTCTGCCGACCGCGGGTGTGGATGCGTTCCAAGATCGTCTCGAACGGGCCGTGCAGGTACACCAGCAGGCGCGGCGGACGCGCCGCCGGGGCGTGGAGCAGCTCCGCGTGGAGACGCTGGTACAGCTCCCAATCGTTCGAGCTCATGTATCCCTGCTCGAACAACCCGCGCGCGAAGATCTCGGCGTCCTCGTACCAGGTGCGGTCGAGGATCCAGCTCCCGCCCATCGCCCGCATCTTGCGCATGCTCTCGAAGCGCGTGGCGAGGAAGTGGAGCTGGAGGTGCAAGCCGAACGTGCGCATCCCCTGCTCCCCGTCGTAGAACAGGTCGAGCCAGGGGTTCTCCGCGTCCACGCTCTCCAGCGCGAGCTGGAGACCGAACCGTTTGGCGAGGGCACCGGCCAGCGTGGACTTCCCGCAGCCGATCATTCCGGCGACACCGAGGAGCATAGATCCAATTGTAGCGCGCCTCCCCGGCGCGGCTAGCCGTGCCGGCAAGCAAGAGGGTGGCGTGCGCCCTCTGGACAAGGCCGGCGGGAATCGCTATGCGCGCCGGCCCGCTCGGCGGCGTCTGGCCGGGTTGCGGCAGCGCACGGCCGGGGTGAATCGTAAGTGGATGGAGCGCCGGCTCTCATCAGGGTCTTGGCCCAGTTCCCCCCCTTTGCAGGAGATCGAAATGGCGACCGTGCGTCCTCTCGCGGGCATGTTGCTGGCGTGCCTCCTTGCCGCCCCACTGGCGGCGCAACCGTCCGTCATTCAGGAGCGCCTCGACTATGGCGCGCTCGCCCGCATTCGCGACGAAGCGCTCAACCGCTCGCAGGTTGATTCGCTCGCGCAGCAACTGCTCGACCGGTACGGCAGCCGCCTGACGGCCTCGCCGCAGCTGCGGCGCGCGCAGGACTGGGCCGTGCAGTCCCTGCGCTCGTGGGGGCTGGTCAACGTGCAGGCCGAGCCGTGGGATTCACTCTTCGGACGCGGGTGGGAGCGCGTCAGCTACAGCGGCCGCATGCTCGAGCCGGTGTTGCAACCGTTGCGCGCCGAGCCGCAGGCGTGGAGCGGCAGCACCAAAGGGACGGTCACGTGCCCGGTCGTGCTTGTGGAACTGCCGGAGGACACGGCGCAGCTGCAGCAGTTCGCGGGTCGTCTGAAGGGGGCCTGCGTGATGTGGCAGCGCTGGAACCCGATCGGCCCGGAGTTCACGGCTCCGCCCCGGCGTTATGACGCCGACTCCATCCTGGCGTGGGGCCAGCGTCGCCCGCAGGCAGCGCAGGCGCCCCAGCAGGGGAATCCGCAGCAGATGGAGCAGTTCCGGGCCATGCAGCAGCGGCAGGCGGCGCTCATGCGCTTCATCCGGCGCGAGGCGCCGGCGGTGCTGCTCGTCCCTTCTGGATGGACGTACGGCATCCTGCGCACGGGCGGGCATCCCGACGGCCGGCTGGCGCGCGATTCCGTCTATGATCCGATCCCGGCGCTAATGCTCTCGCACGAGCAGTACGGCCAGCTCTATCGCCTCGCCAAGCAGGGCGTGGCGTCAAAGCTCGAGGTGAACGTCCAAAACCGGTTCAGCAATCCCGACAAGCGGGAGTTCAACGTCGTTGGCGAGATCGCCGGCTCCGATCTGAAGCAGCAGGTGGTGATCATCGGCGGGCACTTCGACAGCTGGCACTCGGGGCAGGGCGCCACCGATGACGCCGCGGGCTCGCTGGTGATGATGGAGGCGATGCGCATCCTGAAGACGCTCAACCTGCCGCTGCGCCGTACGGTGCGCATCGGGCTATGGAGCGGCGAAGAGCAGGGGCTCCTGGGTTCCGCCGCGTACGTGCGCGCGCACGCCGCGGAGCTGTCGAACATCTCGGCCTACCTCAACATCGACAACGGCGGCGGACGCCTGCGCGGCGTGTACGGCGAACTCAACGAGCCCGCCGTGCGCGTCTGGGATCAGGTGCTCGCGCCGTTCCGCGACCTCGGTTACGTGGGGAACCGGCTCGATCGCACCGGCGGCACCGATCACATCTCGTTCTGGCGCCGCGGCGTCCCCGGCTTCCAGTTCATCCAGGATCCGCTCGAGTACAGCATTCGCACCCACCACTCCAACGTGGACACGTACGAGCGGCTGGTGATGGACGACCTGAAGCAGGCGGCAGCGATCATCGCCTGGTCGGTATACCACCTCGCGAATCGCGACGAGTTGATGCCGCGGCCGGCCACGCAGCCGTAGGCACGACGAGGTCCGCAGCGGCACTGAGGGCCGGTCCACGGGAGTGCGACCGGCCCTTCGTGCATCCTGCCCCGCTTCCGCCCCCGCACAAGCGCTGGCCGCGGCCACGTGGCAGCGCGCTGGGCTGAGTCGCATCTTTGTGCACCCCTCCGGCGTTCCTCTTTCCACTCGCGCACCTCCTCGAGGCCCATGAGCAACTCGCCCACGAGCACTGCCGCCGCGCCGCCGCAGGTCCCCATCCCGTTCCAGATCCGCTACATCATCGGCAACGAGGGATGCGAGCGCTTCTCGTTCTACGGGATGCGCAACATCCTGACGGTCTTCCTCGTCTCGTCGCTTCTGGCGTACCTCCCCGAATCGGAGCGGCCGGGGGCGGCCAAGGACGTCTTCCACACCTTCGTCATCGGCGTCTACTTCTTCCCGCTGCTCGGCGGGTGGCTCGCCGACCGCTTCTGGGGGAAGTACAACACCATCCTCTGGCTCAGCCTCGTCTACTGCGTGGGGCAGCTCTGCCTCGCGCTCTTCGTCGACAGCAAGGCGGGCTTTTACACCGGGCTCGCGCTGATCGCGCTGGGCTCCGGCGGCATCAAACCGTGTGTGTCGTCCTTCGTGGGCGACCAGTTTGACCAGACGAACAAGCACCGCGCCAAGGTTGTCTTCGACGCGTTCTACTGGATCATCAACTTCGGCTCGTTCTTCGCGTCATTGCTGATGCCGATCTTCCTGCGGAGCTACGGGCCGGCGATCGCCTTCGGCATCCCCGGAGCGCTGATGTTCATCTCCACGGTGGTGCTCTGGCTCGGTCGCAAGCACTACGTGATGGTGCCGCCCGCGCCGCCCGACCCGCACTCCTTCCTCCGGGTCTCGCGCACCGCGCTGGCCGCAGGCGGGGTGGGCCTCGCGTTCGCCGTCGTTGGCGCGCTGCTGGCGATCGGCTCCCTCTTCCTCATTCCCACGTTCGGGGTTGTGATCTCGGTGTGCTCCGCGCTCGTCGCCGTCATCGCCTTCGGCGGGCTCGGGGTGCAGTGGCAGCTCGAGCAGGCGCGCGGGCATCACCCGGACGAGGCCGTCGAGGGCGTGCGCGCCGTGCTTCGCGTGCTGGTGCTCTTCGCGCTCGTGACGCCCTTCTGGTCGCTCTTCGACCAGAAGGCTTCGACGTGGGTCCTGCAGGCCGACTTGATGAGCAAGCCGAGCTGGTTCCAGTCGTCGCAGATGCAGGCGTTGAATCCGGCGCTCGTGATGCTGCTCATCCCGTTCAACAACCTGGTGCTCTTCCCGGCGTTCAAGCGGTTCGGGTATGAGATGACCGCCCTGCGCCGCATGACCATCGGCATCGTCTCGTCCGGCCTCTCGTGGGTGGTCGTCGGTTTCATGCAGGTGGTCCTCGACGGCGGCACCGCCTTCTCGATCGCGTGGCAGATCCTGCCGTATGCGCTGCTCACGCTGGGCGAGGTGCTTGTCTCCGCCACCGGCCTCGAGTTCGCCTACAGCCAAGCGCCGCCGTCCATGAAGGGGACGCTGATGAGCTTCTGGCTCCTCGCGGTGACCGTTGGCAACCTGTGGGTGCTGGTTGTGAACGCGAGCGTGAAGAACGCGGCGGTGACCAACTTCATCGCCTCAACGGGCTTTGGCGTGACCGCTTTCCAGATGTTCTTCTTCGCGGGGTTTGCGTTCGTGGCCGCGTTGATGTTTGGTCTCCGCGCCCGGAGCTATCCGGTGAAGGACCACTACCGAACGGTGGGCTGATCTTTGCGCGGATTACGGCCGCCCCCCTCCTCCGGACGGGGGCGGTCGGCTTGCGTTGGCCCCTCGCACGGCGGCAAGACGGTCACGCCGACCGCCGGCCCGAACCGCGCCGCGGCCGCCGCGTAGGCGAGCGCGACGGCCCACTCCGACTCCTGATGCGGCGTGATCACGGCGCGCGGCTCGTGCGCGATCCCACCCAGTCGAGGAGGAGCAGGGTAGGGATGATGAACGGGTAGACGCCGTACAGCGTGTCGCTCACCGAATGCGACTGCCGATCAACGGCGAGGAAGACCTGGACACAGAAGGCCAGAGCCCCGACGGTGATGACAAATCCCGCGGCGGAGACGGGCAGGTGGAACCAGCCGAAGCGACGGAACATAGGGGCAGACGGGAGACGGGAGACGGGAGACTGAAGAGAGCTCATTGGGGCGGCGGGAGGATCTCATCTAGAAACCAGTACGTCTCGATGAGCACGGCGGCGAGCGTGCCGGCGATCCAGATCCCCCAGCGCCAACCCGCGCGCTTTGACGGCGTGCGAACCGTCTGCAGGGCCATGTCCCACGGATACGCCGTCGAGTAGCAGAGGTTCGCAAGGAGGGCGAGCACGAAGAGCCGACCGACGTTGCCGAGGCTCAGTTCCGGTGCGAACCGATCCCAGTGGCGTGCTGCGAGCAGGAGAAAGACGAGGACCAGGACGGCGTTGTACGCAACGCGCCGCGGCTCCCACCAGCGCGCCGCGACGCGCCACGACCCCACCGGGTCGTTCGGCCCGATGATGTCGTCGTACGGACGCGGGAACCGGCGGAAGACCGGCCGCCACTTCTTGTCTGGCATGCGCGGCACTCACGAGTGGGGCAGGGACTTTAGCACCTCAGCACTTTATATTGCAAAGTACAATCGCGTTTCGCAAGTCTCCCGTCTCCCGTCTCCCGTCCGCCCCCCTAGATTCGTCCCATGCCCGATCTCCTCGAGGACTTCCTCACCCACCTCGCCAAGGAGCGCGACCTCTCGCCACACACCGTCGCGGCGTACGCGCGCGATCTGGGCGAGCTGCAGGAGTTCCTCGGGCGGCACTACGGCGACCCGGAATGGAAGTGGACGCAGGTGGATCGGCTCGTCCTGCGCTCCTGGATGGCGCACCTGTCGCGACGCGGGCTGTCCAAGCGCTCGATCGCGCGCGCCCTGAGCGCGGCGCGCACCTTCTTCCGATTCCTCCAGTCCAACGATCTCATCTCCGGCAACCCCGCGCGCGCCGTCGGCACGCCGAAGGTGGAGAAATACCTCCCCGGCCACCTCGAGCGGCGCCAGGTCGAGACGCTCCTGCGGGCCCTGCAGACGCGCGCGCAGGAAGGGCGGCACCGCGACGTGATGGCGCTCGCGATGATCGAGCTGCTGTACTCGTGCGGCCTGCGACTCGCCGAGTTGCGCGGCATCAACCGCGCCGACCTCGACCTGCTCGCCGGACAGGTGAAAGTGCGCGGCAAGGGGCGCAAGGAGCGCATCCTCCCCGTCGGCTCGCACGCCCAGCGCGCCCTGCGCGAGTACGAACGCAAGCGCGACGAGGTCATTGCCCGCGTGGGCCCGGCCGCCGACCGGCAGGCCTTCTTCCTCTCCGATCGCGGCAAGCGCGCCAGCCGCTCCACGATCCAGAAGACCATTACCGCCTGGCTCTCGCAGGTGGACGAAGGGGCAGGGCTGAGCACGCACTCCCTGCGCCACACCTTCGCGACGCACCTCCTCGACGCCGGCGCCGACCTGCGCGCCGTGCAGGAACTGCTCGGCCACGCCTCCGTGAGCACTACGCAGATCTATACGCACACGAGCGTCGAGCGCCTGAAGCAGGTCTATCGGAAAGCGCACCCGAGGGCGTAGAGGCGGACACAGCGGAAGCGCGCGCCTGACGACCGAATTCCTGAATCGCAACGGCGCTTTTCGCGAGCGTTGCGCGGAATTCGCGAGTTCGTCTGTTGGGCGTGATCAAGTATCTCGGTTCGAAACGCACGCTGCTGCCGCTCATCGTGGACGCCGTGCGCGCTGACGCGCGCGCGCGATCGGTCCTTGACCTATTCAGCGGCACCAGCCGCGTGGGGCACGCGCTCAAGCACGCAGGCTATCGCGTGGTCGCCAACGACCACAATGCGTACGCGCACGTGCTGTCGCGCTGCTACGTCGAGGCGGACTACGACGAAGTCGTCAGTGACGCCGAGCGACTAATCGAGGAATGCAACGCGCTGCCCGGACGCGCAGGCTATTTCACGGCGACGTTCTGCGAGCAGTCGCGGTTCTTCCATCCGAAGAACGGCGAGCGCGTAGATGCCATCCGCGAGCACCTCGCCCTGCTCGCCCTCCCGCCGGAACTCGAGGCGGTGATGCTCGTCTCGCTGATGGAGGCGGCCGACCGCGTGGACAGCACCACCGGCGTCCAGATGGCCTATCTCAAGCAGTGGGCGCCGCGCGCGCACAACGATCTCGAGCTGCGCCTCCCCGCGGTCCTGCCACGCGCGCGGGCGGGAAAGGGGCGCGCGCTGGCCCTCGACGCGCTCGACGCGGCCCGCGGCGTCGAGACCGACGTCGCCTACCTCGATCCGCCGTACAACCAGCACTCCTACCTCGGCAACTACCACATCTGGGAGTCGCTGGTCCGCTGGGACAAGCCAGCCTGCTACGGCGTGGCTTGCAAGCGCGAGGACGTCCGCGAGCGCGGCAGCCGCTTCAACAGCAAGCGACAGTTCGAGCAGGCGCTCGCCCAGGTGATCCGCGCGGTGCGCGCGCGCACCCTCGTGGTTTCATTCAGCGACGAAGGCTTCGTGACGCGGCAGTGGCTGGAGGCCCGGCTCGCCGAGCGCGGCGCCGTGGCGACCATCGAGCGTGCGTACAAGCGCTATGTGGGCGCGCAGATCGGCATCTACAGCCCGCGCGGCGAGCGCGTGGGCGAGGTCAGCCACCTGAAGAACCGCGAGTTCGTCTTCGTCTGCGGTTCCGAAGCGACCGTGGCCCGCGTCAGCCGGCGGACGAAGATCGCCAGCTAGCGAACGATTGAGGATTCGCGAGTCCGGATCTCGACTGGGGACTGGGACTCAGGATCTCGATTTCCGCGAACGTCTCGATCGTTGATCGAAGTCCTCAATCGTGATCCGACATCGAAATCCGGATTCCAGATCCTGAATCAGCCGCTCAGGACCGTCTTCAGCGCCTCAAGGCTGATATTCCCTCCGCACATCACGATCGCCACCTTCTGCCCCGCCAGCGTTGGGGCGAGCCGCCGCAGTCCGGCCAGCCCGCCTGCGGCTGCGCCCTCCGGGAGATTGTGCGTCGTGCGCACCAGTTCGCGGAGCGAGTCGGCCAGCTCGGCTTCACTCACGGTGATGAAGTCGGCGAGCCCGGCCTTCAGCGCCGGGAACGTCATGTCATACGCCTGACCCGTCGCGATTCCCTCGGCGAAGGTGCGCACCGGGACGCCGCGCACGATCTCGCCACGCCGCCAGCTCTCGTACTGCGCCGGCGCCGCCTCGCTCTGCACGGCGATCACGCGCGCCGACGGCTTGAGCGCGCGGGTGACCGTCATCGCCCCCACTGCCTGCGAGCCGCCGCCGAGCGCGATGAAGATCGCGTCGAGGCCGGGCTCCTGCTCGAGCATCTCGAGCGTCATCGTCGCCGCGCCGGCGATCACCGTCCGGTCGTTGATGCCGTGGATGAGCGTCATCCCGCGCTCGGCGGATAGCTCTGCGCAGCGGCGCGCTGAGTCGTCGTACGTCGCGCCGTGCTCGACGAGTTCGGCGCCGAGCGCGCGGATGGCGGCGTTCTTCTCCGGGTTGTTCCCCACCGGGACGACGATGGTGCAGGGAATGCCCAGCAGGTGCGCCGCGTAGGCCATCCCCTGCCCGTGGTTGCCGGTGCTCGCGCCAATCACGCCACGCCCGCGCGCGGCGTCGTCGAGCGCGGTCACCGCCGACAGCCCGTTGCGCACCTTGAACGTCTGCACGGGGAGATGGTTCTCGTGCTTCACGTACACGGCGATGCCGTGCCCGACGAGCGTGTCCAGCAGGGGGTACCGCCGCAGCGGCGAGGGCGACAGGTACGGACGCAGGCGCTCGCGCGCCGCGTGCACGTCGTCCAGCGTGATGGGCCAGGGGGAGGTCATGCGCGGAATCTAGCGGGCATTGGCAGCGGGCGGCGGGCGATGCACATTAGCCCCAGCCCCCTCCCATTCAGGAGCACGCATGCGGATTCTCAAGAAGCTGCTCATCGTCCTGGTTCTCATCGTCGCCGCCGTCTTCGTGGCCGGCCTCTCGATGCCCAAGACGCACAAGGCGTCGAGTCGCGTCCAGCTCACCGCATCGCGCGACTCCGTGTGGGCCGTGCTGCGCAACTTCGGCGAGTATCCCAAGTGGCATCCTGATTTCAAGTCGTCGGTGCGCGGCGAGCGGCGTGAAGGACGGGAAGTCTGGGTGCAGGACGTCAACGGGATGACGATGAGCATCATGGTGCTCGAGATCCAACCCCCGTCGTTTCTCGTCACCGAGGTCGTGACCGATGAGAAGTCGCAGTGGGGTGGCATCTGGACGCACGAGCTCGTCGCCAACGGCACCGGCACCGAAGTCACCATCACCGAGGAAGGGTGGGTGAAGTCCCCGTTCTTCCGCGTGATGATGAAGCTGATGGGGACCCACTCCACGATGGACGGCGTGCTCCGGAACCTCGGGGCGAAGTTTGGGGAGCAGGTGACGCCGGAGCATCTGAAGGCAGGTGACGGGGAATAGACGGTTGACGGTGGACGGTTGACGGTAGATACGACACTCCCGCCTGCTCCACCGTCTACCGTCCACCGTCCACCGTCCACAGTCACTATCTTCCCACTCATGCCCATCCACGCCACCACCATCCTCGCTGTCCGCCGCGACGGCCGCGTCGCTATCGGCGGTGACGGCCAGGTCTCCGTCGGCGAGACCGTAATGAAGGCCAAGGCCGTCAAGGTGCGCGCGCTCAAGGGCGGCCGCGTTCTGGCCGGGTTCGCCGGTGCCGCCGCCGACGCCTTCACGCTCTTCGAGAAGTTCGAGGAGAAGCTCGAGCGGCACCCCGGCAATCTTCCCCGCGCCGCGGTCGAGCTGGCGAAGGAGTGGCGCAGTGATCGCGTCCTGCGCCGGCTCGAAGCCCTGCTCGTCGTCTGCGACCGTGATCACGGCTTCGTGATCTCCGGCAATGGTGAGCTCATCGAGCCGGATGACGGGATCCTCGCCATCGGCTCGGGGGGCCCCTACGCTCTCGCCGCGGCGCGCGCACTGCTGGCCGACACCTCGCTGCCGGCCCCCGACATCGTGCGCAAGGCGCTGAGCATCGCCGGCGAGATCTGCATCTTCACCAACCAGAACATCACGGTCATCGAGCCGGAGTAGCGGCACGCGCGTCCCGCGCCGGCTCGCGGGCATGCGGCACCCGCTACAATTGAAGCATGCCCGCCAACCGCACCGAGCAGGTCCTCGCCCGCCTCGCCGACCTCACGCCCCGCAAGATCGTCGCCGAGCTCGACCGCTACATCGTGGGGCAGGGTGACGCCAAGAAGGCCGTCGCCATCGCCCTGCGCAACCGCTGGCGCCGCCAGCGGGCCCCCGAGGGGATCCGCGAGGAGATCGCCCCCAACAACATCATTCTCATCGGCCCCACCGGCGTGGGGAAGACCGAGATCGCCCGCCGCCTCGCCAAGCTGACCGGCGCGCCGTTCATCAAGGTCGAGGCATCGAAGTTCACCGAGGTGGGCTACGTGGGGCGCGATGTCGAGGGGATGGTCCGCGACCTCGCCGAGAGCGCCATCGACATGGTGCGCCACGAGCGCGAGCACGACGTCGAGGACCTCGCGAACGACAAGGTGGACGAGCGGATCCTCGACCTGCTCCTCCCTCCGCCCACCGAGCCGGCGCCGGCGGCGAAGGAGACGCCTGAAAGCGTCTTCGTCGTCTCGGCGAGCGGCGGCGTCACGCAGGAGCAGGAACTGGCCCGCGAGCGCCACAAGCGCACGCGCGACAAGCTCAAGCAGCTCCTGCTCGATGGCCAGCTCGAGTCGCGCGAAGTCGAGATCGAGGTGTCCGCGTCGTCGATGCCGTCATTCGACCTCGCCCAGGGCGGGACGCCGGAGGGAATGGGCAACTTCACCGAGATGCTCGAGCAGTTCCTCCCCAAGCGGAAGAAGAAGCGCACCGTCACCGTCGCCGAGGCGCGCCGCATCCTGCTCGACGAGGAGTACGACAAGCTCATCAACCACGACGACGTCGTGGCCGATGCGCTCGACCGCACGGAGAAGCTCGGCATCATCTTCCTCGACGAGATCGACAAGATCGCTGGCGGCAAGAGCGAGATGGGCGGCCCGGACGTCTCGCGCGAAGGCGTCCAGCGCGACCTCCTTCCCATCGTCGAGGGATCGAACGTCCAGACGAAGTACGGGCTGGTGAAGACCGACCACGTTCTCTTCATTGCCGCCGGCGCGTTTCACGTGAGCAAGCCGAGCGACCTGATCCCCGAACTGCAGGGGCGCTTCCCGATCCGCGTGGAGCTGAAGTCGCTGACCGAGGCCGACTTCGTCCGCATCATGACCGAGCCGGAGAACGCCCTCACCAAGCAGTACTCGGCGCTCGTCGCCGCTGAGGGGACGGATCTCACGTTCACGGAAGACGGCATCGCCGAGGTGGCTCGCATCGCCGCACACGTGAACGCGCGGATGGAGAACATCGGCGCCCGCCGTCTGCACACGGTGATGACCACCCTGCTCGAGGACGTGCTCTACGATCTTCCCGAGCGCGGCACGGAGCCGGTGAAGGTGGATGGGAGGGTGGTGCGGGAGCGGTTGAAGGCGATTGCGGAGGACGAGGATTTGCGGAAGTACATCTTGTAGCGGAACGGGGAGGAGGTAGAGGCGAAGGGACGAGGTTTGAGGTGAGGAACGAGGGGCGCGTCCCCCGTTCCGCCTCTCAGCCCCCGTCCCTTCGCCTCTACCCCCTCCCCGTTCCCCTCCGTCGCCCAATCCCCCTTATCTCCCAGCCCCGAAACGGCCAAATTGCCTTCCCCTCTCGCCGATCCGCCCGTGCCCACCCACCGCGACTTCCTTTCCATCCTCGATTTCTCCACCGCCGAGCTCAACGGGCTCTTTCGGCTGGCCGAGGCCATTCGGGCCAAGCGCTACGTCAAGAAGCCGATGAAGGGGAAGGCGCTGGCGATGATCTTCATGAAGTCGTCCACGCGCACGCGGGTGTCGTTCGAGGTCGGCGCGTACGACCTCGGCGGGCACGCACTCTTCCTGTCGCAGCGTGACATTCAACTCGGTCGCGGCGAACCCATCAAGGACATGGCGCGCGTGCTCTCGCGCATGACCGATGGCATCATGATCCGCGCCTATGCACACTCGGACGTCGAGGAGCTCGCCGAGTATGCGGACGTGCCGGTCATCAACGGACTGACCGACCTGTCGCATCCCTGCCAGATCCTCGCCGATCTCCTCACGGTGCGTCAGTACCTCGGCTCGTACGAAGGCAAGCGCATCGCCTGGATCGGCGATGGCAACAACATGGCGCACTCGTGGATCGAGGCTGCCCAGCGGCTCAACTTCTCCCTGCGGCTTGCCTGCCCGGCGAAGTACGAGCCTGATCCAGTCACGATCGCGGCGGCGCGCGCCGAGGGGGCCGACATCACGCTCGTGCGCGACCCGGCCGAGGCGGTGGAGGGGTGCCACGTCGTCAACACCGACGTCTGGGCCTCGATGGGGCAGGAAGATGAGAGCAACGAGCGCATCGAGGTCTTCAGCGGCTACATGGTGGACGACGCGCTGATGGCCCGCGCGCACAAGGACGCCATCTTTCTGCATTGCCTCCCCGCGCATCGCGGCGAGGAGGTGAGCGACTCGGTCCTCGAGGGGGCGCAGAGCCGCGCGTGGGCGGAAGCTGAGAACCGCCTGCACATCCAGAAGGCGATCATGGCGGTGCTCATCGGGCACGAGCCGCTCGCGCCGTACATGGCGAAGAAGGGCCGTGCGAAGCGGCGTGGGCACCGTCGCGCCGGCTGAAGCGTTTCACTCAAGAGTCCCCGAAACCCGCTTCCCCGAGACCCTCATGCCCGCCCTCAACTTCAACCTGCAGACCGACACCGGCGACTGGCTCTCCCTGTCGTCGCTGCGCGGCAAGCGCGTCGTGCTGTACTTCTATCCCAAGGACGACACCCCCGGCTGCACGCAGGAGTCGTGCGAGCTGCGCGACCTCTTCCCGCGCTTCGCCGCGAGCGATGCCGTGGTGCTCGGCGTCTCGCCGGACGACGTCGAGTCCCACCGGAACTTCAAGGCGAAGTTCAACCTGCCGTTCACTCTGCTCGTGGACGGAGGGCACGCGCTCGCCGAGCAGCTCGGCCTGTGGGTGGAGAAGCAGTTCATGGGCCGGCGGTACATGGGCGTGCAGCGCACGACCTACATCCTCGGTCCCGACGGCGCCGTGCAGTACGTTTTCGAGAAGGTGAATCCGGCCGGGCACGCTCAAGAGGTGATGGCGTTCCTCCGCGGCGGGCCCGAAGCGGCAGCGGCCGCGCGCGCGGCGTTTGATGCGGGGACGAAGCCCGCTGCCGGGAAGTCCGCGGCGAGAAAGCCCGCGAAGAAGCCCGCGAAGAAGCCCGCGGCGAAGAAGGCGACAAAGAAGGCGGCTAAGAAGCCGGCTAAGAAGCCGGTGAAGAAGGCCGTCAGGAAGCCGGCCAAGAAGGCTGTCCGGAAGCCCGTGAAGAAGACGCCCGCCAAGCGCGCCGCCAAGGCCGGACGGAAGCCCGCCAAGCGCCCCGCCGCCAAGAAGTAGCGAGCGCCAGGAACAGACGAGGGGTCCGGCAAGCCGGACCCCTCTGTTGTTTCTCTGTTGTTTCTCTGTTGTTTCTCCGTTGTCTCTCTGCAGTTACTGCATCTTGCCCGAAATCATCACGTGCGCTTTCGGCGTTCCCGGGAACATCAGCCACGGCCCGTCGCTGCGCGGCTGAGACGTGATCCCGATGCTCTCCGTCGTCGCCCCGGGGACGTAGAGCACCATGAGCGTGTTGGCGTTGCGGACGGTGGCGGTCTTCGCGTCGTAATCGGCCTTCTTCGCGGTGATGCTGAAGAGCGATCCCTGCGCCGGCATCTTCAGCTTCCCGCTCTTTATTTCCGCGAAGCGCACGGTGTCCACCTGCGCGGTGCCGACGCCCTGCGCGCGCAGCTCGCGCCCGCGGGCCATGAACGGCTCGAGCCCCTTGTGGTAGCACGCCACGTGGAAGTCGGGGCGCGTCACGTACAACGCCAGGCAGTGCATCCCGTTCTTCCCCTCGCGCAGGACGACTAGCTTGCCGGGCTCGCGGTAACCCATCACCGTAGCGCCATCGCGCATTTCGGCGGGGAGGGGAAGCACCGCGGCGGCGATCTGCTCGGCCGCTGCTGGCACGGAGGTGGCTTGCGCGCCAAGCGGACCGGCGGCGAGCAGAAGAAGCATCATGGGGCGCATGGCGGTTCCTCGGAGGGGGACCGCTGAGAATAGTCAGGCGCCGCGCTCCAAGGCAACCGAATGCCCCCGTGCTTCTCCGTGCCTGTCTAGACGAACGTCTTCACCCTCTTCCACAGCCTCCCCACCGCAAACCCCGCCACCGTCGCGATCTCCGCGATGCTCGGCGTCGGCGTCTCGCCCAGTGAACGCAGAATGCGCGAGCGCATCCGTAGCACGATGGGCGACGCGACGGGAATGGCCTGGAAGTATGGGTCGTAGCGCGTGCCGAGCCCCTCGATGAGAGACGCCGTGCGCGCGAAATACACCATGTCGCGCGGCAGGATGATCGGGAAATCGTATAGCGCGTGCATCACCCGGTCGGCCAGAATCATCTTGATCCGATCCTGCGTGGTCGTGTCCTGCCGATACGCCGTATCGAGCAGGAGGTTCACCAGGCGGTCGATATCGCGCATGTCGGCGTTCGGCGCGATGAGACCAAGCGCGTTGAAGCCGTCCACGATCCCCTGCGGGTCCTGCCGGACGGCGGCGAGCACCGTGCGAATGAGCCTGAGGCGCACCTCAGGATCCACGCGCACCACCATCCCGAAGTCGAGCAGCACAAGCCGGCCGTCCGGCGTCACAAGCAGGTTGCCCGGATGGGGATCGGCGTGGAACAGCCCGTCGATCAGCATCATCTGGATGTACATCTCGATGAGCACGGCCGTGATGCGATTGGCCTCGTCGTCGCTCACCCGCAGACGGTCGATGCGCTGCCCTTCCACGAAATCGAGCACGATCACGCGTTGGCGGGTGAGCTCGTGTACAATGGCCGGGACCACCACATCCTCTTCCGCGAGGAAGTTCTGCCGGATCTCCGTCGCATACTCGGCTTCGAGATGGAAGTTCATCTCGTCGGCGATGCGCGCCGAGAACTCGTCGATGACGGCGGCCACCCCGCGCACGTGAGGGTTCGGCCACTGCCACGCCATCCAGCGCATGATCCGCCGCGCGATCCGCAGATCCTGCTCGATGAGCTGCTCCACCCCCGGGCGCAGCACCTTCACCGCGACGTCGCGCCCCTTGTACGTCGCGCGATGCACCTGACCGAGCGACGCGGCCGCGACCGGGACACGGTCGAACCGCTCAAAGAGCTCCTCGGGCGTCTTGCCGTACGCCCCAAGGAGTTCGCGCTCGATCTCGGCGATCGGCACCGGCGGCACCTGGTCGTGCAGCGTTCCGAGCACGCTGATGTACGGCTCGCCGATGAGGTCCGCTCGCGCGCCGAACACCTGCGCCAGCTTCACGAAGGTGGGGCCCAGCGCCGCGATCGCCGCGACGATCCCCTCGGCCCGCGCGCGGTGGAACGCCGGCGAGCGGCGCAGCGGCGCGCCCCACAGCACCCACCGGCGCCGGTCGCGCAACAGCGAGACGACCCAGGGAAGCAGGGTGAGGATGATCCGGAGCGGGCGCATACCTCAACCTAACGCGCCCGCTAGGAAATGAGTTCGAACCCCGCCAGATCGAAGTGGGTGTCCAGCGCCAGCACGCGGCGCAGACGCCGCGCGCGCATCACCTCGAAGCTCACCGCGTCGGCGAGGCTCAGCCGCTGGTCGGTGAACCGGCGCAGCCAGCGGTCCACCGCCGCGCGTTCGGTGTCGCGGTCCACGAAGACCACCTCGTGCGACGGATCCTGGTACAGGCTGTCGAGGAAACGCACGCCTTCGGCGGCGCCGCGGAACCGGCTGATGAGGATCTGCATCTCGGCGACGACGAGGTTGGTCGTCACCAGCGTGGCGCGTTTCTCGATGAGCCCGCGATAGGCGGCCAGCGCCGACTTGTGCCGCGATTCCTTCGGGCTGAGGGCGGCGAACCACCCAGAGGTGTCGAGGAAGGCGCCGGTCACGGGCGGCGTCCGCGGCGGCCCCGATACGCGTCAGCGAGCACGTCGTCGTGCGCCGCGGCCACGTCAGCCGGCCACTCGCCTCCGGCCTGCTCGGCGACGAATCGCAGCATTGGACTCTCGAGGTTCTGCTCGCGCGCAAAGGCGCGCATCCCGCGCCGCATCACCTCGGCTTTGGACAGCCCCACGGTGGCCGCGAGGCGCGCGAGCAGGGCGCTGTCGTCGGACTCGAGGTAGACCTGCACGGGTTCCCGCACGCGACGAGACGAGGAAGGAGGGGTGCGTGACATACATGTACATTAGTACATGTAAGACATGAAGACAAGATACATATCGTGGCACGTGCGACCGACCGCGCCCGCTAGCTTCGGGCCCTTCGGGTCCCTACTATAGAGGCTTCCCAATCCGAGGCCCCCCTTGCTGCCAGCGCCCCCCGCGCCTTCGACGGCGCCGCTGGAAGTCGTGTCATGAGCGCGGAGACAGCCGCGCGGCTGAGTGCCGCCCTCGCCGACCGCTACCGCATCGAGCGCGAGCTCGGCGCCGGGGGCATGGCGACGGTCTATCTCGCGCATGATCTCAAGCACGAGCGCGACGTCGCCATCAAGGTGCTGCACCCTGACCTCGGCGCCGCGCTCGGCGGCGAGCGGTTCCTGAGCGAGATCAAGACGACGGCCAAGCTGCAGCACCCGCACATCCTCCCCCTGCTCGACAGCGGCGCGGCCGATGGCCTGCTGTTCTATGTGATGCCAGTCGTGACCGGCGAGACGCTGCGCGCACGGCTCACGCGCGAGCGGCAGCTGTCGATCGCCGACGCCGTGCGCATTGCACGCGAAGTCGCGAGTGCCCTCGACTACGCGCACCGGCAGGGCGTGGTGCATCGCGACATCAAGCCCGAGAACATCCTGCTGCACGATGGCCAGGCGCTCGTCGCGGATTTCGGCATCGCGCTCGCGGTGCAGAGCGCCGGCGGGCAGCGGATGACCCAGACGGGGCTGAGCCTGGGGACGCCGCAGTACATGAGCCCCGAGCAGGCGATGGGGGAGAAGGCAATCGACGCGCGCAGCGATGTGTATGCGTTGGGGGCGGTGACGTACGAGATGCTCGCGGGCGATCCACCGTTCAGCGGGTCGAGCGTGCAGGCCATCGTGGCGCGCGTGCTCACCGAGAAGCCGACGGCGCTGGCAACGCTGCGCGACACTGTGCCGCCCGGGGTGGAAGCTGCCGTACTCCAGTCGCTCGCCAAGCTGCCGGCTGATCGGTTCGCGTCGGCCGCCGCGTTTGGCGCCGCGCTGAGTTCGGAGCGCCCGGGGACCACGGGGGCGATGGTGAAGCAGGCCGCGACCCCTGAGCGCCGCCGTGCCTACGTCTCAGCCGGCATCACACTCGCCGCGCTCTGCGTGGCGGGCGGCTGGCTGCTGGGACGACGGACGCCGCACGCCGGCGGCGCGGCGAGCGATGTGCCGGTCAGCCGCCTCGAGTTCTCGGCATCGGAGCTGAACTTCGCGTTCCCACGTGCCGGGGTGGTCAGCAGCTTGGCGCTGTCTCCCGATGGGTCGCGCGCGGTGCTGACCGTTGCGCGCCCAATGGGCTGGATGCTGGCCATTCGCAACCTCGACGCGCTGTCGGCCCGGCTGCTGCCTGGCACTGAAGGCGCAATCGATCCCGCATTCTCGCCCGACGGGCGTTGGATCGCCTTCTCGGCCGCCGACGGCAACCTGAAGAAGATCGCGGTGGACGGCACGTCGCTCACGACCATCTGCAATGTCGGCCTGTCCAACATGGGCGGCGTCGCCTGGCTGTCGAACAGCGAACTCGTCTTCACGCTGCGCACGATGATCGGCGCGGGGATGTTCCGCGTCTCCGCCGACGGCGGCTCCCCGCGACTGTTCTCCCGCCCGGATTCTGCATCGGGCGAGGTCTACCAGCAGAACCCGGTCGTGGCCGATGCGGGGCGACTGGTGCTCTACTCGAGCATTCGCACCACCGCCTCGGACCTGACCATCGGGGCCGTCGATGTCACGACGGGCAAGGCGACGTCCATGAAGTTGCCGGGGGCCGCGCCGCTCGGGCTGCTCGATGGCGTGCTGGTCTTTGTGCGCAGCGATGGTGCCCTGATGGCCGCCCAGTTCGACACGCGCACACTGACCGCCGCGTCCCCCGTGCAGGTGGGCGACAGTGTGGCAGTGCGCGTATGGAGCGTCGGCGCATCGCTGTCGCCGAGTGGTTCGCTGCTGTACCAGCAGGGAGGATCGGCAGGGGCCTTGGTCCGCGTCGACATGGCCGGCACGGAACGACCGATGATGGATTCCGTGCGGTCCTATGTACACCCGCGCTTCTCGCCAGACGGAAGGCGCCTGGCGGTTGAGATCAGCGGCAGCGCGCTCGCCGATGTGTGGGTGGCGGACCTCGCCGCCAACTCGCTGGAGCGCATGACAAACGGCGCGGTGAATGACCGGCCAGAATGGTCGGCAGACGGTCGCCGCGTGCTGTATACCTCCACGCGCGCGGGGAAGGCAGGCCTCTGGTGGCAGCCCATTGACGGCAGTGCGCCAGCCGAGCAAGTGCTCGCGTCCGACGCGGAGCCCGTGCGCGAGGGTGTGCTGACGCCCGACGGCCGATCGCTGGTCTATCGCGTGGACGCCCGCGAAACCAAACGAGACGTCTGGATGAAGCCGCTTGACGGCACGCAGCAACCGGTGCCGCTGCTGAAGAGCGCGAGCGACGAGAAGCAGCCGCGCGTGTCGCCAGACGGTCGGTGGCTGCTGTATATCTCCGATGAATCGGGGCGCGAGGAGGTCTACGTGCGGTCGCTCCTGCCCGGCGGCGGCCGGGCCCTGGTGTCCGTGAACGGCGGCGGAGAGCCGCTGTGGGCGCCCGATGGCCGCCGGGCGTATTTCCGGCTGTCCGATCAGGTGTGGGAAGCGTCGCTGGCGTTCGCGCCGACGCCGCAGGTCACAGCGCGTCGCCTGGTCTTCCGGGGTCCCTACGCCACGGATGCGTTTCACCCGAACTACGACGTGGCGCCTGACGGGCGCGGCTTCGTGATGGTGAAGCCGGTCGGTGAGAATCGCCGCGTGGTCATCGTCGTGAATTGGAGGCGCGAACTGCGCCGCCGGATGGGATTGGAACAATGAACGCGGCATTCCCCGCCCGTACGCCGCGCGATGACGAAGTGGACGTCTACGGCCTCTCCCACGTCGGCAAAGTGCGCAAGGAGAATCAGGACCACTTCCTGATCGCCACGCTGCACCGGCAGGTGAACGTTCTCTATTCCAACCTCGACGACACCGACCACCGCGTGCGCGGCGACGCCCATCGCATTGCGTTCGTTGCGATGGTTGCCGACGGCGTCGGCGGCGGCGTTGGCGGCTCCGAGGCCAGCGCCACCGCCCTCGAGGCGGCGATGCAGTACGTGCACGAGAGCGTGACCGTCTACTACGGCGCGCGGGGGCCGGAGGAGGAGTTCCGTGACCTGCTGCAGCGCGCTGCCATGCGGGCCCACGAGGCGGTGCGCGCCGAGCGCGAGCGCAAGGACATCCGCGGCACGATGGCCACGACGCTCACGGTCTATTTCGGCGTCTGGCCCACGTACTACCTCCTGCAGGTCGGCGACTCGCGGTACTACGTGATGCGCGACGGCGTGCTGCATCAGGTGACGCGCGACCAGACGATGGCCGAGGACCTCGTCGCCCAGGGGGCGATGACGCGGGACGTGGCCAAGCGCACGCCGCTCGCGCATGTGCTCTCCAGCGCGGTTGGCGGCGACACAACCATTCCGGTGGTCACGAAGCACGACTCGCACTGGGACAACGTCCACCTGATCTGTTCCGACGGCCTCACCAAGCATGTCAGCGACGAGCGCATCGCCGAAGTCATCGGGAACATGACCAGCGCCCGCCAGGTGTGCGAGCAACTGCTGCAGGACGCGCTCGACGGCGGCGGGAGCGACAACATCACCATCATCGTGGCGCGCACGGTGCCGGGAGAGCGCTCGTGAAGGGTGAGGGTGCGTCCCGAGACTAGCCCGACGGCGCGGTCTCGATCCGGATCTCCCGCCACGCCCCCGCGCGGAACCGCCAGATGCTCAACGCGGCGCGCGTGAAGTGCCCCAGCACGATCGCCCCCCAGATGTGCGACGGCTCGAGCGTCGTCACGCGCTGCAGCAGGAAGAGTAGGCCGAGGGGAAAGACGAACTGTGACACGATGGAGATGTACAGCGGTCCCTTGGTGTCGCCGGTCCCGGTGAGCCCGCCGGTATAGGCGAGCGCCGTGGTGATGAAGAACCCGCTCACTGCCAGCCAGCGCAGCATCGCCACGCCAATCTCCAGGCTCGCGGCGTCGCGCATCCCGAACAGCCCGAACAGCGCCTCGGGGATCAGCAGGAACAGCGACCCGATGAACGCGGCAATCCCGATGCCGAGCTTGTTCGCCGTGTGCACCGCCTGCACCACGCGCTCGGGCTTTTGCGCGCCGAGGTTTTGCCCGGCGACCGTTGCGGCCGCGCCCATCAGCCCGACGGACGTCCACGTGATGAACGCGAACAGCTCGCTGTACCCCACCGCGTACACGGCCTGCACGTGCCCGCTCTGCGGGAGAGAACCCATGAACCGGAGCATCAGCACGCCGCCGATGTTCATCACCACGCCCTGCACGCCGGCGGGCAGGCCGAACTTGAAGAGCTGCTTCACCACCGGCCAATCCCACGACTTGTCCATGTCCACGTGCCAGTGGATCACGAGCCCGCCGCGCCCCATCAGCCAGAACCCATACGCGGCGGTGATGGCCATCGCGATCACCATCCCCAGCGCCGCCCCCATCGTTCCCAACTGAGGAATCGGCCCGAAGCCGCGGATCAGCAGGATGTTCAGCAGGGGATTCAGCACCGTCAGGATGATCCCCATCCGCAGGCCGGTCTTCGCGTCACCCGCCGCGCGCAGCGCGCCAGCCATCATATAGAACATCATCATCCCGATCCCGCCCACGAACAGCGTGCGCAGGTACGGCAGCGCCTCGCGGCGCACTTCGGGCGTGGCATGCACCAGCTCGAGCAGTGTCGGCGACAGCACCCAGCCGAGTGGCGCGAGGATGAACAGCGCCATCCCGCCGGCGGCGAGGAACGCCTGATACGAGACGTGATTTACCGCCTCGGCGTCGCCAGCCCCCGCGTGCCGCGCGACCAGCACGCCCATCCCCGTGAAGATGGACATGATGAACGTGATGACCACGAGGAAGATCTGGAACGACACACCGACGGCCGCGTTCCCCGCGTAGCCGACGAGGTTGCCGACGAGGGCGTGGTCAATCACGCCCTGAATGCCGCCCATCACGTTCTGGAGAACGCTGGGCCACGCCACGAGCCAGACGGCCACGAGAATCGGCCCGTCGATGATGCGACGGTCGAACGTCTTCTTTTTCGTGGCTCCGGGGGGCGACGACATTCCATAGAAGCAACCCGTCGGCGCGCCCAAAGGCAAGCGATTGCCCCTCGGCGGGCTCTTTCGGTGATGGGGGCGCCGAGCGTATCGTGCAGGATGCGGGCAGCCCTCATCGGAGCCCGCGCGTGCCTGTGACCGCCAAGCTGTCCAAGCTTTTCTATGAACGTCTCGGCGAGCAGATCGCCGACGAACTCGTGGGGTGGTTCAACGCTGTGGATGCGACCTATCGCAACGACCTGCGAGAGCTGAACGAGCTGAACTTCGCGCGCTTCGACGCGAAGCTCGAGCAGCGCTTTGCGCAGTTCGAGCTGAAGGTCGAGCAGCGGATTTCTGCCCTTGAGCTCAAATGGGAGGCGCGCTTCGCCGAGCTCGAGGCCAAGATGGAGCGCCGTTTCGCCGAGCAGTCGCGCTGGCTCTTCGCCGCCTGGGCCACGCTCCTCATCCCCATCATCGGGCTCTGGTTCCGCGGCTAGATTCCCCGGGGTCTCCCACCTGCTACGAGACCTCGATGTCCGCACACATCGCCTTCCTCGGCACCGGTCGCCTCGGCGCCGGCTTTGTCGAAGCCGCGCTCGGCCGCGGTGACCGCGTCTCCGTCTGGAATCGCACCCCCGCCAAGGCGGAGGCGCTGGCCGCTCTGGGAGCCGCCGTCGCGGCGACGGCCGCCGAGGCCGTGCGCGGCGTTGAGCGCGTGCACCTCGTGCTCAAGGACGACGAGTCGGTGGGGCAGGTGATCACCGAGTGCCGTGCGGGACTCGGCGCGCAGACGATCATCGTGGACCACACGACCACGCTCCCCGCGCTCACGGCCGAGCGCGCACGGCGACTCGCCGCGGAGGGGGTGAAGTACCTGCATTGTCCCGTCTTCATCGGGCCCGCGGCGGCGCGCGCGGCGAAGGGGAGCATCCTTGTGGCCGGGCCGCAGGCGCTGTTCGACGCGGTGAAGCCTGCGCTCGAGCTGCAGGCGGCGAAGGTCGTCTACTTCGGCGAGCGCCCCGACCTCGCCGCCATCATCAAGCTCATCGGCAACGCCTATCTCATTGGCACAGGCGCGGTGATGGCCGACTTCATGAGCATCGCGCGCAACAACGGCGTGAGCGCTGAGCAGGCGATGTCGCTGTTCGACTTCTTCGATCCCGCGAACATCATCCAGGTGCGCGGCGCGAGCATGATGAAGGGCGACTTCACGCCGAGCTTCGAGTTGACGATGGCACGCAAGGATGTGGGGCTGATGCTGGAGGCCGCAGGCGATCGCCCGCTGGCCGCGCTGCCGAGCCTCGCCGCGCGGATGGACGCGCTCATCGCCGCGGGGCACGGCGGCGAGGACTTCGCGGTGCTGGCGATTGACGCGATACGATAGACCTCTACCATGAAGCAGTCGTGTTGAAAATCAAGCGGTGGTGGCCAGGGGTGGCTGCCACCGCTGATTTGTTTTGAGCATCGCATTGAGGATGGTGAGCAGTTGGCGCATCACCGCGACGAGGGCGACCTTCGCGGG
>Ga0194120_10002752_pt1 | contig 29681 bp, 27 predicted proteins | sample TA2MahCa65mmetaG_FD_148642 | JGI IMG/M metagenome (GOLD analysis project Ga0194120, IMG submission 148642) | Freshwater microbial communities from Lake Tanganyika, Tanzania - TA2015019 Mahale Deep Cast 65m | ecosystem: Environmental > Aquatic > Freshwater > Lake | place: Tanzania: Lake... | reverse complement strand
AGCATCGAGCTTATCAATGGGTGCGATCCAGATATTCATTACGTCATCTCGCGGCGCAAGCCACGCGAGATGCTTGCCATCAGGGGCGAGCGAGGCTCCTGAGCGACTTGGATTACCGAAAAGCTTCGCACGCTCGATGAGAGGTACCGATGGATTTTGGGCTGTTACGCCTATCGCACTTATCGCGAGTGATGCAGCGACCAGTGAGGAAGCAAAGAAAATTTTCAAAATCGTAACTCCTAAGGAAGATCTTTAAACGGTTTACAATCTACTCAATTGACCTACGCGAGGATACTTTATCAGTATTATTAGCATTATTAGCCGCCGAGCGCAAAGAATTCATCGACAGCCTGTTCCGCATCTTGCAGCGAGCCGCTCTTTATATTTCGCGCTTCGATCAACTTCTGTTTTGTAAGCTGGTCGCGGTAAATCCAAACGATCGGGATCATTGTCCCGAAGACTATGGCAAAGAGCGGTACCAAGATTCCTAGTTCTTCTGCCATGGCATACTCCTAATGAAGTTGATTGTGGACATTAGACGTCGCAGGGGGCAATCCGGTGTCAAATGGGATTTTGAAACCGACTCGCGCTGTGTTGCGTCCAAACCAGTTTGTCTACACTCTTAATGTCCGATAGAAATGAAACTGACGGGACAGCACCCCATCGGGAGCGTGCAGAGTTTCAGAATGTGGTTCGCACCTATTCCAGAACGGTCTTCAACCTCGCGTATGCGATCGTAGGGGATCGTGGAGCAGCAGAGGAGATCTCACAAGACGTCTTTCTTCGCATCTGGCAGCACTTAGGAACCTTCAAGGGGCAATCCGCCTTTTCTACGTGGTTGTACGCTATTACCCAAGAGCAAGTCGAAGAGGCGCGACGACGCTAGCGGTCACCGCTAGCGACTGCGCAGGGCCTGATCGAGATCTGCCTGCAGATCCTCGATGTGCTCGATGCCGATCGACAGGCGCACCATGTCTTCCGCGACCCCGGCTTTTTCGAGCTCGGCAGGTGAGAGCTGCCGATGCGTCGTAGAGGCTGGGTGGGTGGCGAGCGAACGCGCATCACCGATGTTGACGAGACGGATCACGAGCTTCAGCGCATCGAGGAACCTCTCGCCTGCGGCGCGTCCACCCTTCACGCCGAAGGTGAGAATGCCAGACGCTCGCCCGCCCATGTATTTTTGAGCCAGTGTGTGGCTCGGATGATCGGCGAGGCCAGCGTAGTTGACCCAACTGACTGCGGGATGTTTTTGCAGGAATTTCGCCACGGCGAGCGTGTTGTCGCAAATGCGATCCATGCGTACCGCGAGTGTTTCGATACCCTGCAAAATTAGAAAAGAATTGAAGGGAGAGATCGCCGCACCCATGTTGCGCAGCGGCACAACGCGTGCGCGGCCGATGTAGGCCGCTGGACCGAGCGCCGCAGTGTAGACGACACCGTGGTACGAAACGTCGGGCTCATTCAGCCGGCGGAACCGCGCCTTGTGTTCCGCCCACGGGAACTTGCCCGAGTCGACCAGCACACCACCGATGCTGTTGCCGTGACCGCCCAAATATTTGGTGAGCGAATGCACCACGATATCGGCGCCATGATCGAACGGTCGGCAAAGATAAGGTGAGGGTACGGTGTTATCGACGATCAGTGGCACGCCGTGCCGATGCGCGATCGCAGCGATTGCGCCGAAGTCGGTGACATTGCCTAGTGGGTTGCCAATCGATTCGCAGAACACCGCCCTGGTACGGCCATCGATGAGCTTTTCGAATTCTTCGGGCCGACGATAGTCGGCGAAGCGCACTTCGATGCCGAACTGCGGCAGCGTGTGCGCAAAAAGATTGTAGGTGCCGCCGTAGAGCGCACTCGAGCTCACAATGTTGTGGCCTTGCTCGGCGATGGTCATGACGGCGTAAGTCACGGCGGCGCTGCCCGAGGCGAGCGCGAGCGCGCCGATACCGCCTTCGAGTTCGGCGATGCGTTTTTCGAGGACATCGCTGGTCGGATTCATGATCCGCGTATAGATGTTGCCCTGCACCTTGAGATCGAAGAGATCGGCGCCGTGCTGCGCGCTGTCGAACGCGTAGGAGGTAGTCTGGTAGATCGGCACCGCCACCGAGTTGGTGGTCAGGTCCGGCGTGTAGCCGCCATGGACGGCGATGGTTTCAGGGCGCATGGGCGGGGTCTCCGAAGATGTGGATTGAATGGCGCTGCGGCGGAGTCTAGAGGCCGCAGCCGTAGGCGTGAAGAGCGCAACCGGCATGTGTCGATAACGCTCCGTTATGATGCCGGCCATCATGAGAGCATCGAATCAGGGCGAGCGACTGCAGAAGGTGCTGGCCACGCTGGGGCTCGGCTCGCGGCGCAGCATCGAGGAGTGGATTCGCGACGGGCGGGTCACGGTGAATGGTCAGCACGCCGAGTTGGGTGTTCGGGTCGGACCCAAAGATTTGGTCGCGGTCGATGGTCGTGCGGTCGAACTTGGCGGGCAGAGCGCTGCCGCCGCGTCGGTCGTGCTCGGCTATCACAAGCCCGTCGGCGAATCGCGCGATGGCGTGTTTGCATCGCCGTACGCACGCCGGCTCGCCACGCAGCTCGGCTTCGATCTTGCGCGCGCCACGGGCAGCGGTCGCCACGGCCGCATCGAACGTCGCGACGTGCTCGCGGCCACTGGCCTGAACAATCCAGCCGAAATCCAGTCGCCCGCCGAGCGCGGCCTGTCTGACGCGAGTTGCCAGTTCCAAAGAGGGTGCAGGATAGCGAAGCGTCCGCGAAGTGATGCACATTGGGGCCGGCGCCGATGACGACGCCACCCAAACGCGAGCGGCGGCGCGTCATCACGCTGCGGGTCGAGCCTGCGCTGAAGCATCGCATCCACACGACGGCACGCCAGCAGGGGCTCTCAGAAGCGGCGGCCGTACTGCGTGCGGTGCGCAGTGTGTTTCGCGATGACATGCTGCCGCCATTTCGCTCCCCGGAAGTGGCACGCGATCCCGCGACGGATCGCCTCACTGTGCGGCTGCGACCCCGGGCGACAGTCTCGCGTTGCGTGCCTGTGCGCGGGCACGACGGAATCAACAGGCGTGTGCTTTTCGACACATAGGTTGCCGGCCATACCGATCACATGGCGCCGTCAGAAGCCCGTGTTGACCTCTGTACCCTTGCCGCGCGAGGGTCGGATACGCTGCATTTCTGTCTTCGGTGAAAGACTGGGCCCGCTTGGATTCGAACCAAGGACCAAGGGATTATGAGAAGACTGGAGTTCGTGATCCCTGTTGGCCATCAATGACTTACGCGTGTCACTAAGCTGTGTGGTCGTTACGCTCGAGATCATTATCGTGTTTTTGACACACCCAAGTGCCGGCTTTCGGTCGTAGCCAACTCGCGCAAATTTATCGAGCTTTACCGAGTCGATCAGCCATTCGCGTCTGCCAACCGGGACCGGTGGACTTCCACCGCGCGATCACATCGGCAGGCAACCGAATCGTTATCAACATACGGGGATTCGTAGACACGGGGCGCCCTCCTTTTCGAATCGAACCGCGCGCGACCATCTCCGCCGCCAGCGTAGCTGTGAGCTTGCTGTAGTACTGAACCGCCCCGGGTTTCGAGGAGGCTCCAACTCCTGAGAAGATGGGGCCATGAACAAGTCGAACAAGTTTTCACCAGAAGTCCGCGAGCGTGCAGTTCGGATGGTGCTGCTGATGTGACCCGGTATTTTTGGTCCAGGTTTAATGTTCATAAAAGGGACAGGAGACGTGGACGATGGCGAAGTAGAGAGATACGACCGAGGAGATCATCCTTAAGCTTCGGGAGGCGGATGTGCTGATCGGCCAGGGGCAGACGATGGGTCAGGTGACTAAGCAGCTCGGGGTAACGGAGCAGACGTACTTTCGCTGGCGCAAGAGCCACGGCGGCTTGAGGATCTATCAAGCGAAGCGGCTGCGTGCTTGGACGCACGCACGACGCGGCACGAGGGCTATGCCGTCAGCCAGAGAAAGCGCAAACGGATCGAAGAGATCTTCGGCTGGATGAAGTCCATCGGCGGATTGAGAAAGAGCCGCTTCGTCGGCATCGTCAAGAGGCAGCTCGCCGCATACATGGTTGCTGCCGCATACAACCTGCTCAGGATGGCCCGAATGCAGCCGAGCACGGGATAGGCACGCCCCAAATGACCGAATCGAGCGTCAATCAAGCATGAACGAGCGCAATCAACACCAATCCAGGACCGCTGCGACATTGCCGCCCGCAGCAACGCAGCAAATTCGCATTCTCAATCGGCATTCTTCAACGGCCTGCTAACCGCGCATTGGTGTCTAGGAAATCGCGGAGGTGGCGTCGTTCGCTCGCGTCCATTAGTCTGATTGTACAAAACAACTTCGTTGACCGAAGGGGGTTTCATCATGGGTCATCGAAAATATATTAGCACCTTGTCTAATCTTTTTCTGTCGGCACTCGAACGAGGCGACCCAGATGAAGTGCGCGCCTTCTACACGAGCGACGCGCGAATCTGGCACAACTTTGACGATGTCACACACACCGTCGAGGAAAATCTAAAACTGCTCGGCTGGATGTCGCGCAAATTGCCGCAACGCCATTACCGAGTCGTACGCCGCGAGATTTTGCCCGACGGTTGGTTTCAACAACACGTGCTCGAAGCCACGCTGCCCGACGGTTCACCGTTTCGCATGCTCGCTTGCTGCGTCGTGACCGTGCGCGACGGGCTGATCAGTCGGCTCGACGAGTATCTCGACCCTGCCCAAGCAGCACCACTCAAGAATCTTTGACCAACCGTCGCGACTGCGTAATCCGAAAACGCGACGCCACAAAGGCGAGATCCGTCAGTGTGGCGTTGCCGGCCGAGTTCAAGCCCGTCACGTGATAGTCGCTGTAGGCAGCGGCAAAATTCAGTGGCATCGACCCGGTCAGGTTGATGGTCAGCTGCGCACCGGCCAGTGAATAGGCCTGCTCGGCACGCTCGATATACGCCTCATCGGTCGAATACAAGAACGCCGTAATGGCACCGGCTTGCTTGGCATCCGTCGTGGCGTGAGCGAGTGTGGCATCGCAATCATCGCAGTGGATGACGAAGCCAATCGGTCCGAAACGCTCTTCACCATAGAGCGCTCTGCCAGCGGCACCGGCCTCGAGCTCTGCGAGCAGCGGCGTGCGCGTGCGTGCCTGCGGAAAATCGGCATGTGCGTACGTACTCGATTCAAGCAGCACCCTGCCCATCTTCGCGCCTCGATCTTGCAGCTCATCGATGAGCTGCAGCGTGCTCGGCGACTGGATCGCTGCCAGAATGGCACCGGCACGCTTGCCATCGGCTGCCAAAGATTTCATGGCGCTCGCCAGTCGCTCACCGAATTCCGTTGCCTCGACGCAACCCGTGGCGGTACGAATGCCGCTCTTCGGAATGTAGATATTCTGCGGCGACGTGCACATCTGAGCCGAGAACAAACTCATCGTGGTCGCGAGACTTTTGATGACTGCATCGAGATCGTCCACCGAATCGATGACGACCGTGTTGACGCCTGACGTTTCGGAATAACAGAGCGCAGGCCAGGCATTCGCTTCGACCCAGGAGCCAAAGCGCGCGCTACCTGTGAAATCGACGATGGCGGTCTGCGGATGTTTGACCAACACTTTGCCTAGCGGCTCTTCGAGTGTATCGAGACAGAGCGTGACGAGATTCGGATCAAAACCGCTCGCCGCCAGCACCTCGCGACACTCGCGCACGGCGATCGCCATGGGCAACACACCGGTCGGGTGAGGTTTGACGATCACGGCGTTGCCGGTAGCGAGGTTGGCCAACATCGCAGGATAGGCGTTCCAGGTTGGGAACGTCGCGCAACTGAACACGACCGCGACACCACGCGGCACCAATCGATAGGTCTTCTGCAACGGGATGAGCGTGGAGCCGAACTGTCGCTCCCATCGTGCGGAGGGCGTGATGTGGCTCATCGCCATCTGCGCATAGGCCAAGACCTCGACACCTCGATCGAGCGCGTTGGTGCCACTGCCGGCATAGCTCATCAGCGAACTTTGACCGGCGGTGTGCATCACGGCCTGCGCGGTATCGAACACCCGCTCGTATAAGCGGTCGACGATTTCTATGCAGACGCCGAGACGCGTCTCGACAGAAGCTGCGGCCCAAGCGGTCATGGCGCGAGAGCCTGCGGCGAACAGCGCATCGGGATCTGCTCTCGGGTAATCGATACCGAGCGGCTGCTGCGTATAGGGCGACACTTCCGCTCCAGCGCGACCGATCGTACCGGGCTGATGGAGATCGAACGATCGCCCGAGTGCCGCTGCATGCCGAGCCCGTCCGGCTGCCGGTGCATCCGCGCCGCCGCGATGCCGATCCGGCGTTTCGGAGAAGAGCGAAAAATACCGGCGGTCACGACACGCTGCGACAGCCGCTTCGAGCGAGGAACGATGCTTGTCGTATAGATCGCGGGTCATTTCTTTGCCCGTCGCCATTCGAGTTCGTGCCGCCTCACGCCCGTCGCCGTGGGCTCATCTGCCGCGAGTATCAGCCGACGACCCTGTAGAATCGGCGTGCGCCATTGCTCACTGCCCACCAACCCCGGATTCAGCGCAACCGTCACTTCATGCACGATCGTGCCGCGCACGAGGCGCCACTTGCCGGCGTAACTGAAGTAACCATCAAAAGCGCCCACTCGCTCGCGCAGACTCGCGTCACGTGGATTCGGCTTAACAAACGGCGCGCGCCCGGCCGCCATGATGTTCGCGCTCATGTAGCCATCTGCGGTGTAGAGCAACAACCCACTCGCGCCATCACCGAATGGCTCGGTGACGCGTCCGTCTTCATACGCAATGCGCCAGCAGTGATACGCCCAAGCGCCAACGAGATCATCGCGCGTCATGAGCCGAACACCGGATGCAGCGTAGCTGCTCGGTATTCCAAAGCGTAGCGCGCCACGATGGCCTCAACCGGCTCGGCGGCATGAATGTGGTTCACGCCTTGCCCTGCCGACCAGATGTTTTTCCAGGCTTTGACCTGCTGCTGCGTGTTCGAAAGATCCATCTTGTCCTTGCCCTGCAGATTGTCCGGGTCGAGCCCCACGGCCACGATGCTCTCGCGCAGATAATAGGCTTCGGCACCGGTGAATACTTTGGTCAGCACCAGCTCTTCGAGCGAAGCCCGAACGACCATGTCTTTGTAATCGCGAATGGCCAAGCTCTCTTCGGCCACGATGAAGGGCGTGCCGACGTTGGCGAAATCCGCACCGATGAGCTCGGCCGCTCGAACGGCACCGCCGGTGCTGATGGTACCTGAGAGCACGATGATGCCGTCGAAGAATTCGCGCACCGCATCGACGAAAGCAAAGGGCGAAATCTTTCCAGTGTGACCACCGGCGCCCGCCGAGACCAACATCAAGCCATCGACGCCCGCCTCAGCCGCCTTGCGTGCAAAGGCGAGATTACTAACGTCGGCGAACACCTTGCCGCCATAAGCGTGCACCCGCTCGATCGCCGGGATCGGGCTGCCGAGCGCCGTGATCACGAGCGGCGGCTGGTACTTCGTGATCAGATCGAGCTCGGCGGGCAGGCGCTCGTAGGAGCTGTGGGTCACGAGGTTCAGAGCCCATGGACCGAGGTAGTGTGGTTGGCTTGCAGCCAAGGCGCTGTGGCCTTGGGTGATGCGCTGCAGCCACTCGTCCAAAACATCAACCGTACGGGCGTTGGGGGCCGGGAAACTGCCGACGATGCCGGCTCGACAACAGGCGAGCACCAAATCGGGTCCCGAGACCAAAAACATGGGCGCCGCAATCATTGGCAGACGCAGGCCGGAAGCCCAGTCCTCCAGACGAACAACCCGGCGGAGCGACTCCGTCTTTCCACTCATGGCCATCTCCAAACAACTTGCATAATGATACTATTCTGCGACGTATCACGGGGGCACTGATATGACGGAACAGGTTTACATCCTCGGAGGCTACCAAACCGACTTCTCCGAAAACTGGGCCCGCAGCGGTCGCGAAATCGCCGGCGGCATGCGCGACGTACTCGAGCGGGGTCTCGCGGCCACGCAACTGATGCCACAGCAACTCGATACCGCCCACGTCGGCAACTTCGCCGCCGAACTGTTCTGCAATCAAGGCCATCTTGGCGGCGTACTCGCCGCAGCCTTACCGGATCTCGCCGGTATCCCGGCATCGCGTCACGAAGGCGCCTGCGCCTCGGGTAGTCTTGCGGCCCTCGCCGCCTCCGCCGAAATCGAAGCGGGTCGCTATGGTTTGGCAGCCGTGGTCGGCATCGAACAAATGCGCAACGTGCCCGGCGATCAAGCGGCCAAGTTCATTGGCGCCACCGCCATGTGGGCCGGTCATGAGTGCGTCGATGTGAAATATCCTTGGCCGCACGTCTTCAGTGAACTCGCCGGGGAATACGATCGCCGCTACGGTCTGAAGGCTGAACATCTCGCTCGAATTGCCGAAATCAACTTCGGCAACGCACGCAAAAATCCGAATGCACAAACTCGTCGCTGGGAATTCAACGAACAGAGCTTCCAACAAGACGACGTCGCGAACCCCGTCATCGACGGGTGCATGCGTAAACAAGACTGCGGCCAGATCACCGACGGTGCGGCCGTCGTTTTCTTGGCGAGCGAAGCAGTGGCTCGCGAGTGGGCACGACAACGCGGTCGCCCACTGAATTCTTTGGCTCGTATCGCAGGCTGGGGCCATCGCACTGCGCCGATCACTTATGACGCCAAAGTGAAGATGAGCGAAGGTCAGCCCTACATCTTCCCCTTCGTACGCGCCACCATCACCGACGCCTATCGTCGTGCCGGCATCAGCGGTGTCGAACAATTGAGCGGCATCGAGACGCACGACTGCTTCACCAGCACCGAATACATGGCGATCGATCACTTTGGTATCACGCCGCCGGGACAAAGCTGGCAAGCCATCGAAAACGGTGATATCGAAATAGGCGGTCGCATTCCAGTCAATCCGAGCGGTGGTCTCATCGGTCTTGGACATCCGGTCGGCGCGACCGGCGTTCGCATGCTGCTCGATTGCTACAAGCAGGTCACCGGCACCGCAGGCCCTTATCAAATTGGGAACGCACAGCGTTTCGCCACTCTCAATGTGGGCGGCAGCGCCACCACCACCGTCAGCTTCGTCGTCGAGCGGGCTTCCTGAGGAGAACATCCATGCGCAAGTACACCGATATCAGCACGCAAGATCCCATCGACCGTCCGACTTGGGTGGATGGCATCGACAATCCGTATTTGCATGGCCCCTATACGCCGGTGGTCTCTGAGGTCACGGCCGTCGACCTGAAAGTCAACGCCGGCAAGGTGCCCGACGATTTATACGGCGTCTATATGCGTCAAGGGCCCAACCCGATTTTTGAACCGAAGGGTCCTTACCACTGGTTCGACGGCGACGGCATGGTGCACGGCGTGTATTTCCGCGATGGTCGCGCGAGTTACATCCGCAAGTGGACCCAGACTCGTGCGCTGCATGATGAGATCGAGCACGGTCGAGTGGAGCTGTTGGGCATCATGGGTCCGTTCGACATCTCGCGCGTAGCCGGTCGCGAGAACGCGGCTATGAATCCCGACTACTGCAAAGACACAGCCAACACGACACTCAACCTGCACAACGGCAAATTATTGGCCACGTGGTACAACTCGGGTCGCGTGCATGCGCTCGATCCGCTGACGCTTGAAACGACGGGCGAAGAAACGTTCCATGGTGGTCTCGATACCTCCCTGAATGCGCACGGCAAGGTCGATGCGCGCACCAATGAATACATCAACTACGGCTATGCCGACTTTCAACCGTGGCTCACCTACTACGTCATCGGTGCCGATGGCCGCGTGAAACACAAGGTGCGCATCGATCTGCCCGGGCCGCGCCTGCCGCACGACACCACCATTACGCCGAACTACACGATCCTGCACGACTTCCCGCTGTTCCATGATCCGGCGCTCCTGCACAAAACAGGGCATCGCGTCGCGCAGTTCCATCGTGACATTCCGAGCCGCCTCGGCGTAATACCTCGCTACGGCACGCAGGAACAAGTTCGCTGGTTCGAGTTCGAACCAGGCTATGTGCTGCACATGGTCAACGCTTGGGAAGAAAGCGACTGGATCATCATGGATGGTTGCTTCCAGCCAGACCCAACTATCCGACGCGACCCCTCTGAAGGCCCGCTGAGCTCGATGTTGGCCTATCTGCGCTACAAGGGGCACCTGCGCCGCTGGCGCATGAACCTCAAGAACGGCGAGTGCAGCGAAGAGCAACTCGACGACTTGAACGTCGAGTTCTGTTTGCCCGATATGGATCTCTACGGTGTGAAGAGTCGTTACTCCTATCACCAGCTGATCCCGACCGACCTACAAACGCTGGCGTTCGAAGGGCTCGTGAAATACGACCACGAGAAAGGCACGCGCGAGATCTACCGCTATCCCCGTGGCTGGTTCCCGAGCGAGACGACCTTCTCCAAGAGCACTCGCGGCGGCGATGAAGACCAGGGCTACTGTGTTACGCTAGCCACCAACATCGCGGACTACCAGTCGGAAGTATGGATATTCGACGCCAAAAATATCACCGCGGGGCCGATCACGCGCATTGCGATACCGAGTCGGGTTCCGACGGGCTTCCACGCCGCCTGGTTCTATGGACGCGATCTGTGGCCGGCCGCAGCGACCCAACGCTCTCGCGCAGCCGCCTGAACCGTTGGCAGCGCGGCCTCTCGGGGGGGGCGCTGCTGATCGCGACGGCTTCTCTACAAGCCGCGCTGGCCGCGCCCACGCTGTACGTGGGTCGCATCATCACCATGGATCCTGTTCGGCCATTCGCCGAAGCGGTGCTCGTCGACGGCGAACGCATTTTCGCGGTGGGTGGCAGCGAGTTACGACGAGCGCATGAGAAGGATGCTCGTGTCGTCGAACTCGGCCACCGTGCGATGCTGCCGGGCTTCATCGACGCCCATGGTCATCTGACGGCAACGGCCGCCTACATCAATTTCGTCAACCTCGCTCCGCCACCGGTGGGACCGGTCGACGACGTTGCGCATCTGCAAACAACGCTGCGAGAGCACATCGAGCGCGAGCGCATCCCCGCGGGTCAATGGGTCGTCGGCGTCGGCTACGACGACTCACTACTCAAAGAAAAGCGTCATCCGACGCGAGATGATCTCGATGCGGTTTCGCCTGAGCATCCGATTTTCATCGTTCACGTCTCGGGCCATCTCAGCGTCGGCAACTCGGCGTTGCTGTCGCAAGTCGGCATCTCGAGCGAGACCATCGATCCGCCAGGTGGGGCGTACCGGCGCCGCACCGATTCCCGAGAACCCAATGGCGTGTTCGAGGAGATGGCCCATAACGCCGTCATGGTTCGCCTGCCGAGGGCCAACCCCAACGGCGCGCTGGCCGGTCTGCAGAAGACGCTGGGATATCTTGCGAGCCGCGGTCTGACGACCGTGCAGGATGGCGGCACCAACGCCGAAAATTTGCAGCTTTTGCAAAGTGCCGCGCAGAACGGACTTCTGAACCTCGACGTGGTCGCCTATCGTTACTGGTCGCCCATCGGCATGGCCCTGCCCAAAGAATTCGTGTCCTGTGAATACCAGAACCGATTCCGGGTCGATGGGGTCAAGATCATTCTCGACGGATCCCCCCAAGGAAAAACGGCGTTCCTGAGCCAGCCGTATGCCGTCCCCCCCGACGGCCGAGACGCCACCTATCGCGGCTATCCGAACCTACCAGAGCCCGTTATCAAAAAAGCCGTGGCGAGTGCGCTGCAAGCGAATGTGCCGCTCTTGGCGCACGCCAACGGCGATGCAGCCGCGGAAATACTGATCGAGGCCGTCGACGCTGCGGCCGTGGCAGAGCCGCCGCGGGTGGTGATGATCCATTCGCAAACCGTGCGCGACGATCAACTCGATCGCATGGCGCGGCTTCGGATCACGCCCTCGTTCTTCGTCAGCCACACCTTTTTCTGGGGTGATTGGCATCGCGATGAAACTCTCGGCGTGGAGCGTGCGATGCGTATCAGCCCCACGCGCTCCGCGACGGAGCGTGGCATTCGCTACACGCTGCACAATGATCCACCGGTCGTACCACCGGACATGATCCGTACGCTGTGGTCGGCGACCACACGACGCACCCGCAGCGGCCAGGTCCTAGGCCCCGAGCAACGCGCGAGCATCCAGGAGGCGCTCGCCGGCATCACGCTCGACGCTGCTCGCCAGTATGGCGAAGAGTCTAGCAAAGGCTCCATCACCGCGGGTAAGCAGGCCGACTTCGTGATCGTCGATCAGGATCCGCTCGCCATGGATCCCGAAAACCTGCTGCAGCTGCAGGTGCTCGAGACGATCTCGCGCGGCAAGACCGTCTTCGTCGCACCGTAAGCGCGGAGTCAGCGCGGCCCGCGCGCCAACTCCGTGTCGAGCCAAGCGACCAACGACTGCGGCGTTTCGCGAGTGGCGTGTGTGTGCGGATAAACATGGGCCGTGCGCACCGCGCGATCGAACCACACCAACTCTTCTTCCGGCTGTGGCGGACGTTTAGCCGCAAGCCAGATCGCCGTATCGGCACCCGACTCGGCATCTCGCAGGATGGATTTCAAGATCTTGCGAAAACGTGGCAACGAGCGCTGCACACCAGCTGTGTCTGCCCAGCCTGGATGCATCACGAAAAAGTCGATGCCACGTGCACCATAGGTATTGCGCCAGTATTGGTTGAGCACCATCTGAGCGCGCTTGTGGAAACCATAGGCCACGGTACCGTTGTAACGCTTCGGATCCGTCACGTTCATCGTGCCGGTCATCAGTGGCACGTTGTAGCCGCCGCCCGATGTCACGTTGACGACCACGCTGCCTTTACCGAGCAACTGCTTGGCGATCAGCGCTTCGGTGAGCTGGTAGTGCGACAACAAATTAGAGACGAACGAAGCCTCGCGCCCTTCACTCGTGACGATGAGATCGTCATTGAGCACACCGACGTTGTTCATCAGCGCGTCGAAACGCTGACCACGAGAGACGAGCCTCTCGATCAAGCGCTCGGTATCGGCGGTGGAGGTGAAGTCGCAGCATTCGGTCTCGAGACCCTTCAAATCCGCAGCAGCCACCTCGGCACGTAGCTCCGCCAGCTTGCCCTCACTGCGAGCAGCCGCCACCACGGTCGCTCCGCCACGCAGCGCTTCGAACACCATCTGTCGCCCGAGGCCACCCGAGCCTCCCGTGACTAGCCAATGCTGACCACGGAAGTCGGGGGCGAACTTCGGCCAGAACGCGCGTCGAGCGAGGTAACCCACCTGCGTGAAACTCAGGGTAAAACGGCCGTAGAACGCCACAATTTTTTTCAATTGCTGCCACGTCATCGGTTGCTCACTCCTCGGGTGTTAAACTGCCGGCCTTCATGCAGCGCAGCAAGTTGCCACAAAACATCGACACGATCCGCCATCTGCTGCGCAGTGGCGAGGGTGCCCGCGCACTCGAGGCGATCGGAGATCGCTGGTCGTTCCTCATCCTGCGTGATGCCTTCTTGCGAATCCGTCGTTTCGAAGATTTCCGCCGTCGTACCGGAGCTGCGCGCGGCACGCTCACCACGCGCCTCGATACCCTCGTCGAATACGGTGTGCTGTACCGCGTTCCGTACGGCAAAGCGCCGAACCGTCTCGAATATCGATTGACCGAGAAGGGCCTCGATTTCTACTCGGTCGCGCTGTGCATGTGGCGTTGGGAGCAGCGCTGGGCCGGCGAACACGGCTTGCCGCCGCGGATCCAACATCGCAGCTGCGGTCACGACCTCGACCCGACGCTCACCTGCGTGCATTGCGACGAACCGGTGCGCCTGCAAGACATCGCGTCGATGCCAGGTCCTGGCGCTCGGCACCCCATCACGACTGAGCGTACCACGCGGCGACGCAAAAGCGCTACGGCCACGAGCCACGTCAAGGGCGTCGATACCACCATGTTTCATGCGGTCGACACCGTCGGCGATCGCTGGACCGCACTGCTGCTCGCGGCGCTTTTCTTCGGCTTGCATCGATACGACGACATCAACTCCGTGCTGGGTATCGCGACCAACATCCTCGCGGATCGACTGCGACTTCTGCTGTCGGCAGGCGTCATCAAACAGCACCTCTATCAGGACAAGCCGCCCCGCTACGAATACCGGCTCACCGAGAAAGGATTCGACTTGTTTCCGTTCTCGCTGGCGCTGCACGAGTGGGGTTCGCTCTGGATGCCCTCGCCGCATGGACCGAGTATCAAGATGACCCACAAGAGCTGTGGTCATCGGCTGAAAACCCGCTTGGTCTGCGGCAGGTGCGGCGAGGCGATCGACCCACACGATGTCGAAGTGATCATCGACTCGACGCCGCGCCGCAAGCGCGCTCAGTCGCGCGGTGGCAAAGGAAAGAAGCCGCTAGTGCGACGCACGTAGTCCTGATATTCAGGGCGCTTCTTCAGCATGCGGCGCTCGAGCAACTCCTTGCCCATCATCCCGAGAATCGCCCACATCATGAAGGCCGGCGATGCGAGACCGATCCACCCCCAAGGCACTTCGGCCGAAATCAGCCCAAAGCCGAGCCACACGCAGCACTCACCGAAATAGTTCGGATGGCGCGAGTAGCGCCAGAGACCCGTATCGAGCACTCGCCCTTCGTTGGTGGGATTCGAACGAAAGCGCGTGAGTTGCAGATCGGCCATTCCCTCGAAGGCAATGCCGAAGAGCACCAGAGCCGAACCGATATAAGCGAGAACACCAAGCTCAACCGGCTCCGTCGCCACCTGCGCGAACACGAAGGGAATCGCGATGATCACCACCGTGATGCCCTGATAGATATTCACGTGGATCAGGCTGTGCCAGGCGTAGCTCTTGCCCTGAGACTCGACGTGCTGACGCAAGCGCGCATAACGGCGATCCTCACGACCCCAGTTGCGCCACAGCAGATAGCCACCGAGACGAGCGGCCCATAACACCGCAAGGATCATCACCAGCTCACGGCGTGGCTCGGCACCGTCAGCGAGGTAATATCCGATCACCGCTGCAATACCGATGCAGGGCGCGAACCAGATATCGACGATGCTCGAGTCTTTGATCGCAAGACCAATGACCCAGACCACGATGAAAGAAATCATGATGTAGGACGCAACCACCACGAACAAATCGATCAAGGCTTGATGCATTTCCATAACCCCTCCCCCTAGACGATCAATGAACCGCTACTCGGCGCCTTCCAGCTGCGTGAATTCTGTTCTGCGATCAATTCGTCGATGCGCTTGGCCAACGGCTCAGGTATTGCCATCGTGCGACGCGCATCGAGATCGGCGATGGTCGAAATGACCTCGAGTATGCTGGCTAGGCGACTGCGTGTCGCGTCGATGATGAACATCACCGAAAGCACTCGCTTCAGGCCTCGCTCCACGAGACAAGCGTGCCCCGTGACCACGTCACCCACGTGCATCTCGTCGAGAAACCAGATGTGGTGCTCGAGATCGAACATGCCCACCCGGCTGTCACGAACATACTCGGCACTGATCCCCATCATGTCCATGAAGGGGTAGCCGGCCATGTCGTAGAGCGCCGTGTAGTGCTTGACGTTGACGTGACCGTTTAGGTCTTCCCAGGACGACGGTACGACATGGCGCACGAGCTCCGGCAGCTCACGCACCTGATCCACCGTGGGCATTTGCACGCGTGCCAAATTGAATCCCCCTCGCCGAGGCTCCGGTGACTTGCACAACAGAACCGAATAGTTCTATCCTGACCGCAGCGCCGCATCGACGCAAGAGGGGACGACACATGAGCCACGCCGATACCATCCGCGAGTATTACGCCGCTTGGGTAAAAGATGACGTTGCCGCCGTGATGGCGCTCTGCACGGACGATGTGGTCGCGGGCATCATGCCGGGCAAAGAACTGGTCGGAAAACAGGCCGTGGTGCAGTTTCTGGACAAGTTCGCCAAAGGAATGACGAACAAGCGCTACGATATCCATGCCATCGTGGTTGAGGGTGACGTCGGCATGCTCGAAGGCGTCGAGAACTACATCAAGGATGGCAAGCCGATCAGCCTGCCCTTCATGACCGTCTTTCGCTTCCGCGACGGCAAAGTGTGCTCGTGGCGCGATTACTTCGACATGACCACGCTCTTGAAGCAACTGCAGGCTTAAGCGTCCGATGAGCGCTCGGCATCGTCCGTCCTGGTTCGGCGCAACCACCCCTGCGCGCGAGGATTGCGTCCTCAAATATATGCTCGACAGCAGAGCGGCCCGCTTCCCGGATCGCCGCTTCGCCCGCTTCGAGGACGGTACGCAATGGACTTATGCCTCGTGTCGCGATGAAGTTCGCCGTCTCGCCCAAGGCTTGCAAGCATGCGGAGTCCGCAAAGGGGATCGCGTCTTCGTCTGGCTGCCGAGCGGCCGACCCATCGTGCTCGCCTGGTTCGCGATCAACTATCTGGGTGCGATCTACGTTCCGCTGAACACCGCCTACAAGGGCAAAGTGCTAGAGCACGTCATCAATGCCGCAGGCGGCTCGGTGATGCTCGCGCATCCGAGCCTCACAGACCGTCTGCAGGGCCTGCAAACGCCGAAGTTGCAGCAGGTGTTCACCGACGTCGACGCCCTGCTTGGCGATGCCAGAGCGCTTGATGACAGCACCCCCATCGAACACTGGGATATCCAGAGCATCATCTACACCTCTGGTACGACCGGCCCATCCAAAGGCGTGCTGTCACCCTATCTTCAGGGTTACACCACGGCCGTTGTGAACTACGGCTACCTGCAGGATGGCGAGTGCATCCTGATCAACCTGCCGATGTTCCATGTCGGCGGCACGAGTTCGATCACCTGCGCGCTCGTGCGCTCGGGCAGTTTCTATCTGGTCGAGGGCTTCAGCACCACGCAGTTCTGGAATCAGGTGCGCGAAGGTCAATGCAGCACCACCTCGGGCCTGATCGGTGTCATGGCGGCCTTTCTCTCGAAAGCCGAGCCACGCGCCGATGATGTCGACAATCCGCTCAAGTTCATCACCATGTTCCCGGTGAATGACGAGACCATCGCTTTCGCCAAGCGATTCGGCTTCGACTACCTCACCGGCTTCAACATGACCGAAGTCTCGACACCCTTGATGACGGACATGAACGCGCCGCCCGATGGCAGCTGCGGCTGGCCCCGCAGCGGTATCGAGTGCCGTCTGGTCGACGAGAACGACATCGAAATTCCGCGTGGCCAGATCGGCGAACTCATCTGTCGCAGTGATATCCCCTGGAACATGAACGCCGGCTACGACGGTCTGCCCGAAGCCACGGCGCGCGCCTGGCGCAACGGCTGGTTCCACACGGGCGATCTCTTTCGCCAGGACGAGCAGGGTAAGTATTACTTCGTCGATCGCATCAAAGACACGATCCGTCGTCGCGGCGAGAACATCTCTTCCTTCGAAGTCGAAAATGCGATCCGGCAATTCCCGCAGGTTGACGAAGTGGTCGTCGTCGGTGTGGCCAACGAAGTGGCCGAGCAAGACGTACTCGCCGTGATCAAGCCCAAAGCGGGCGATCCCTTCGATCCGGCGAAGCTCATCGAGTTTCTCTCGCCGTTGCTCGCCTACTTCATGATTCCGCGCTATGTGCGGCTCGTGAACGAGATTCCGAAGACCGAGACGAACAAGCCGCGCAAGGTCGTCTTCCGCGACGAGGGCATCACGGCCGAGACTTGGGATCGAGAGAAAGCCGGTATTCGGCTCAGACGCGAACGCCTCTGAGCCCTAGCCGCGCGAGCTTTAGCTACACGGCCGAGCTTTCGCTAGCGGCGCGCAGGATACGCACCGGGATGGCGCTCATGCGCGGCAAACCGCTCAAGGCATCGAAACCGCTCGCATCGTCGATGAGCGCTGCCGGGTTCGCATCCTCGAATCCATGCGCCAAAGAAATCACCCCGCGTCGAATGTCGTCAGCCAGACGCACTCGCGCCCGAGTGCGTCCATGACGCGACTCGATCTCGATCGGCATATCGTCGAGAAGTCCGAGCGCACCGGCATCCGCCGGGTGCACGTAGGCCGGGTTGTGCGAGAGTCGCTTGCGCAACGCCGGCAAACGTTGACCCACCGAGTTGTAGACGGCGTGCTCGCGTCGCGTCACGAGTAACCACGGGTAGTCTCGGTCGATCTGCTCCGCTGCGATCGGCAGTGCCGCAGAGACCGCCGCCAACTCCTGCATCATCGAGGTGGCTGCCAGCTGCAGTCGATGCGGCCAATCAAGCGGCTTCGGATCAGCGAGCAGTTTCGGGTCGGGGAAGATCGCGCCGTGCGGATGCCGCTTGATCTCCTCGAGCGGCACACGGCTCTTGGCGACGAAGGCCTCAAGCAACTGATCGGTGGAGGGTGGCGATGCCATATCGAACGGCTGCCCGCGAAACGCGAGCGACAATCCCATGTGCCTACCGAGCTCAAAGAAGATTCGCCAATCTTCGAGCACATCGCTCCCAGCCGGCGGTTCGATCAACGCCGGTTGATACTGCGCATAGGGCTCCGGGTAACCGAGCGACAAACCATAGACGGTGATGCCTTCGTTGCCAAAGGTGATCGCCGGCGACTCGAAACCGAGGCGTGGTCCGATGACGTAATGCGCATGCCGAGCGGTAGCTGAGAGCATCGGATCGATAACGACGAGTAATTCGAGCGACTCGAGTGCGCGACGGGTTTTTCTTGATTCGGCCACGACAGCAAGGGATTACCACCGATGACGAACAGCGCTCGTACTTGCCCCTCGCCCGGCGTCAAAATCTCGTCGGCCAAAGCCGCCGTGGGCAAACCCGCTGCGGTATCGGTCAAACCACGCACGCGCAAGGCCTCACCAAAGTCTGTCGCAGAGCGCGGCTTATCCGCACGCGCCACGCCGGAGAACTGCCGGAAGAACACACCCTGATTAGGCATGCGCTCACCGGCCTTCACCCAGCGTCCGCAAATCGTATTGAGTGCGAGCACGAGGTAATCCATCAGCACGCCATGGGGCGCCATGCTCGGGCCTGTGCCACTCGTCGCGTTGCCGCGCTGCGCTCTGGCAAACGAACGTGCAGCCGCGACGATGTCTTCCGCTGAAACGCCGGCAACCGCCGCCACCCGCTCAGGAGTGAAAGACGCCACGGTGTCACGCAACTGGGCAAAGCCGTCGGTTTCGGCTTCGACGAAAGCCTGGTCGTAGAGACCTTCTTCGATGATCACCCGCAACATCGCGGCAAGGAGCGGTACATCCTGACCCGGCAGACACTGCAGATGCAGATCGGCCTTACGCGCCGTCTCCGATCGGCGCGGATCGATGACGATCAGCTTCAAGCCGCGCTTACGCGCCTCGTGCAGGCGCTGAGCGGGATTGAACGAGGGGATACCACCCCACATCGACACCAGCGGATTGGCGCCGAGGAGCAAGCACACATCGGCCTCGGCGAAATCCTGCGGACCTGCGCCCCACTTGCCGTGCAGCGCCATCGAGATTGGTTTGCCCGGCTGATCGATGGTGGCATTCGAGAAGCGCATCGGTGAACCAATGGCATCCATGAACGCTTCACGTAGCATCACGCCTGCAGGGCAAAAATGACTGAACGTACCGCCGCACATCGCAACCGATCGCGGCCCATAGAGATCGAGGATGGATCGCGTCTTCGCCGCGATGTCGGCAAGCGCCTCGCTACTGATAACACGCTCGAAATCGCCGCTCGCATTTCGTCGCAGCAGCTTCAGGATGCAATCGGGGGACGCGTGGAACTCGTGGTAGTTGCGCCCCTTGATACAGCTATAGCCCGTGTACATCGGATTGTCGCGATCGCCAATGAGCTTAGTGATCCGACCATCCTTGAGTGTGGCAACCATGCCACAGGTCGCATGACAAAAGCGGCAGATGACGGTCACTTCAGTCATGTAACTACCCTAAGAAGAAAAGGTCCAAAGAAAAAGACGGGGTGCCCAATCTCTGAGCACCCCGCCTTCTCGTTCAGATCATCAGAACTTCCAATTGAGGTCTAGACCGTAGGTGCGCGGGGCACCAAACTGCGACACCTCCTCGCCGAAGAACGGGATGATATTCACGCGATAGAGCTCGTCGTTAAGGTTCTTGCCCCACAGCGCGACCGACCAGACCTCGCCTTCGGGGGAGAGTGCGACGCGAGCATCCAGCAGGCCGTACGAAGGCTCTCGGGCAACGTTGTCGGTCGCCCAGAAGAGATCGCTCTGCCAGCTGTAGTTCAGGCTGACCTTGAGCGCCTCGCCCCAACCGCCGATACTGGCCGTATAGTCCACACCCGCCGAGACCTGCTTCTCGGGCGTACGCTGCAAACGGTTGCCCGAGCTGTTGAGGCGGGTGCCCGTCAACGGATTGATCGCAGACTCTAGGAAGTTCTCGTACTCCGTATCGACGTACGAGCCACCGAGCGAGAAGCGTAGCGAATCTACGGGCAGGAACTCGAGCTCAGCCTCGATACCCTGGATCTTGGCGCTCGCCGCGTTGTCGGTGAGGTTGCAGAGGCAGGCCGCATTGGTCTGCGTTACCTGTAGGTTCTTGTAGTCCATGTTGAAGATAGCGGTGTTGAACCGCAGCCGACGCTCAAGCAACGTGGTCTTGAACCCGAACTCGTAGTTTGTCGCCTCCTCCGGGTTGTATGGCGTCGAACCCTGCGCCGGGTTGGCCGGCGTGTCGTCATAGCCGCCGCCTTTGAAGCCCTTGGCGTAAGTCAGGTAAACGAAAGTGTGGTCGCTCGGGCGCCAGTCGAGGGTGACCTGCGGGGTCGCCTTATTCCACTCACGCGAGTATGGCGCGGTGAAGCTATCGCCCGCGGCGTAGACCCACCGGTTCGGCGCCACGCAGGTAGCCGGTGTCGGCGAAACCACGCTGTTGTCCGGACGACGACAGAGACCCTCGATGGTGACGTTTGGACGCGGATCGTTCGGGTTGAAGCGGTCACCTGTGGCGACCACTGTACCGACCACGTTACCGCTCTTCTTATCCTGCGTATAACGCAGGCCGGCCGTTATCTTCAGGGTGTCCGAGAAACGGAACCCGAGGCTCCCGAAGCCCGCGGCGTTCGCACTGCGTCGTGAATCCAAGCCTGCATCGGTTTTACTCCTTTCAACTGACCAGCCGAGTGTGCCGGGTAGCGATACGCGTGGGAAGAGCCACATATAAGACCGCGTTCAAAAAAATCTTGTCGCCGCATTACCGATTTGTATATGGGCTTCACCCACAAGTTATCAACGAAAAATCAACGTCATACTGTTATCGCCAGGTGAATGATAACGATATGTCTCTGGTATAAAGCCATAAAAAAGCCCGGAATCTGACAGACGAGAGCCTGAACATCTTGTGTTAAGCGGGACCGCTTGAATTCATATCAACGACAAAGAGATGATGAGACGACTGACCTTTGCGGTTCCCGTTGGCTCTGAGACACAACGCAGCAACGAAAGCGTCGTAAAGCACATCCGTATTCGCTTGATTTACCCGCTCCTAGAAGCCTTTATGAAGCGTAATCTTCTCCAATAATCTACCCTTTTCGAAACGGCGCTAATTTGTAAGTGACCCCCTTGACGCATACAACCAACAATGTCTCGATAACGACTGCCATTCTCCTGATTAGCATTGTCGTTCTTTCTTCAGGAGGGCTATGTGCTGCCGCATCACCGGGACTTTTGGGCTCGGTATCCGGAACGTCCTGCACCGCTACGACGGCGCCGGAGGGAGTTATTTTCGGCGGAGCCCCGCGCTGGATTACCGGTAGCAACTTACCGCCTCACTGCGAAATTCGCGGCGTCGCTGCGGAAAAGATCCGCTTCGTGATACGTCTACCGGGTAAATGGCAAGGCCGCTTCCTGTTGGCCGGCTGCGGCGGATTTTGCGGCGAGCTTCAACCTGACAAGGAGGGTCTAAGCAACTCGATCAACACATCGGTGCGCCGCGGCTACGCGGCCATCACCCACGATGGCGGTCATCAAGCCCCAAGTTGGGAAACCGGCTGGGCAGCCGATCCCGAAGCACTAGAGATTTGGGCGCACAAAGTATTACCTTTAATGACCCAGACTGGTGTTGCCATCGCCAAGTCTGTCTATGGCATCGCACCTCGCTACAAATATTTCGCGGGCTGCTCTAATGGCGGACGACTCGGAATGATGGCAGCGCAGCGCTATCCGGGACTGTTCGACGGTATCGCCGCGGGGGCAAGTATCTTCGATCTGAGCGGTGCCGCGGGCCTCTGGGGAGCATGGATGACCCAACAGACCTGGCCCAAAGGTAAACCGGTCATCGCTCCCGAGCGCTGGGCTGTGGTGCATCGCAAGATTTTACAGCGCTGCGATGTACTCGATGGACGAAATGACGGGCGTATCGATAAACCACGCGCTTGTACCGTCGATTTTTCGACTTTCACGAACGGCGACGAACCGCTTACTGCTGCTGAGGTAAGCGCGCTGACATCACTCTACGGCGGGACACGTGACGCGCGCGGTGCCGTAATCTACCCCGCACTTGAGTTAGGTAGCGAATTCTTTGGAGATATCTGGCTCGGCGGATCAGAGAGTCACGCGGCTTGGGGCACTCTGGCCTCTCGAGGCTATCAGCAAATGCTGGCGCGTAGCCTAGGCCGCTCTCCCAGCGACACGCCCATGGACGTGGATACCGTACGTGAAATGATCGCGCGCTCGCCCGTTCCAGCGATCACCGATGCGGTAGATACTGATCTCGCGGCGCACGCTCGATCGGGAAGCAAACTGCTGCTTTACCAGGGTCTCGCCGATCCACTCATCATTCCAGAACCGATTGAGAACTACTACGCCACCGCAGCCGAGCGCGCCGGGGGACTTGCATCGCTTCGAGAACATACACGGCTTTTCATGATTCCGGGCTGGGGTCACTGCTGGGAGCGTCCCGCTGCCGCTGGAGACGACTTCGACCCGCTCGCCGCCTTGGAGGTATGGGTGGAGCGAGGTCAGGCCCCCGATTTCTTGCCACTTCGCTCGCGCGACGGACACCACATCGAACAAATACCGATGCGCTAAAAGCGAAGCACTCATCGTCCCAATACCTGTCGTTCATGTACAACCGATCAGTGAATCGATTTGAGGAAAGTACTAAGTTATCCGTTTGCTGTATAAGCGACTTGGGATCGCAAGTGGTTGACTGGTTAGGGCTTCGAACTTACTGCAAGGGGATTGCTTTTTCACTGGAGTAAAAAAGGCAAATCAATAGAAATCTAACTCATAGATTTTTAAGCCTGGGCCCGCTTGCATTCGAACTCAGGACCAAGGAATTATGAGAAGAATAGACTCAGGGATCCCTATTGGCCTTCAATGACTCACGGATGTCACTAATCGGTGTGAAAGAAAATATGCAGGTTACTGTCTGACTTTCGACCGCTCATTAGTCGCGCTAGGCCGTTGCTTTTACGAGTGGCTCGTGGTGCTGCTTTCGCCGAGTTAGTATTAAGTACTATGAAAAAGTCGCTTGAGGCACATGAGGTGTTGCCAACGCTGTCGCTTGAGGACAAGGGACGACAAGATTTCATCGCCGCACTGCGTGGTCATTTATCCAGTCGTGTAATGCCGGGGAACCAAGCGCTCTACTCAAAGGTCGTCGAGCCACGATTTGAGCAACGCCATGGCTGTAAGCCCGCACACTATTCCGAAGTACAAACGGTAATGGAGCGCGAACCTTTCTATCAGTTTTGGAGTGCTCTTCAGCGTTGCAGTTAGGAACGGATGTGGGACGCGACGATCGATGTCGTCGAACGTGATCTCGAGCGTTTGAACACGATCCATTCGTTACGCAGACGGTGCGGCACGCTGCAACTCGATGCCTCGCTAGAAATTCCTGCTTACCACCGCCTCGTCGACATCCATCTGCAACCCGGCGGCTATCACACGGAGTTCGTACCTGGCGGCTTGGCTGCTGGCGCGATTTACGATCTCGGGCTAGATATGTACTCGAATGGTGCGATGGGTCGTCGTAACGAGTATCTCGGTGACCTATTGCTCGAATATTTTGTGAACGTCCTTCCTGCTCGGAAACCAAAGCGAATTTTGGATATGGGGTGTGCGATCGGGAATAGTACGCTGCCATGGGCGAGAAGATTCCCTGCCGCGCGGGTCGATGCAATCGATGTCGCTGCGCCGCAGTTGCGTTACGGGCATCTACGAGCCGAGTCATTCGGTGTGCCGGTGCATTTCAGTCAACAAAACGCCGAGCACACGAATTTCTCCGCAGCCTCATTCGATTTGATCGTTTCGCATATCATGCTGCACGAAACATCAGCGCGCTCATGTGTTCGGCGGGTTTTTCGCCAGCCTTAAATCGATCAAAGGATGTGCGGTCGAAATAATCGCGCCACTCGGTAATCTTGCCGTCGCGGAAACGCAGGACACCCGCGTACGGGATAGCCACATTCCTGCCGTCAGGCGCCGTGAAATCGTCGACGCCTTCGGTGAATACGAGATCGCCGCTCTCGGCGTAATGGAAGATTCGCCAGCGCACGACCGGCATGGCCTCCGACAACTTCTCCATGAAGGCCCGCATCACCGTCTTGCCGACGATCGGTGGGCTCGCCACATGTGAATACCAGACGATGTCGTCGGCACACAGGTCGAGCACCGCAGCCAGATCCTTACGGCGCCAGCTCATGATCAAGATTTTTACGCGCTCAAAGTGAACACTCGTCGTCGCGCTAATGCCTGTCGCCCCCATTGCATCGCTACCTCCGATGACTGCCGCAGCGGCAGCAGCGGGCGCGGCCATCAACCAATAGCGTCGGTTCATGAACTCCTCCATTGAGTCGGACATTCGTGGCTTTCACAATCAGACCACAGTTATACTTTGGCGCGAGGTGTCACACCAGCCAAGGGGGATTTGAGGTGCGTACGACTCCGGAAGAGAAAATTCGCGACTTCCGTTCGCGTGGTTGGTGGGGTGACACCCGCATTCACGACCTGTTCGATGCTAATGCGCGGGCAAATCCCGATCGTCTCGCCATTGTCGACCCGCCGAATCGAGCCGATCTCGTCGGCACACCTGCTCAAAGACTGAGTTTCGCTGCGGCCGCGGCACTTGCCGACGGCTACTCATTGAGCCTCGCACGACTCGGCCTTGGCAAAGACGACGTGCTCGTCACGCAATTGCCCAACATTGCCGAGTATCCGACGCTCTACGTCGCGGCAATGCGCCTTGGCGTCGTCGTGAGCCCGGTGCCGATGCAGTTTCGGCGTCACGAACTCGAGCAGATCGTGCGACTGACGAATACAAAAGCCATCCTCACGATCGATCAGCTCAAAGGCACAGACCAAATCGGGATCGCGCTGACGCTGCGCGCAGATCTAGCCAAGGAAGGGATCGCGCTGCAGGTATTGAGCCTGCGCAGCGCCACCTCGACCAACGAAACGCCGCCGGGCGTCACCGCCTTCAAAGCCGCCAACCTCGATACAAAGTCGACCGCGGAGCTGCGTAGCGCCATCGACGCCGCCGCGGTCGATGCGGACGACGTTGCCACGATCTGCTGGACGTCAGGCACCGAGGGGACACCCAAGGGCGTACCGCGCTCCCATAATCATTGGTATGCCATCAGCTTCGCGCATCTGCGCGGCGCGGGTATCCAACCGGGTGAAGTGCTGCTGAACCCGTTCCCGCTCATCAATATGGCCGCGATCGGCGGTTGCTTCATGAGCTGGATGCATAACGGCGGAACGCTGGTATTGCACCACCCACTCGACCTGCCAACCTATCTAAAACAAATCGCCATCGAGCGCCCGCAGTATGCGATCGCGCCACCGGCGCTGCTCAACACGCTCCTGAAGAACGAAGCGCTGTTGGCGACGGTTGATCTCTCTTCACTGCGTTGCATCGGCTCGGGCTCTGCACCGCTCGATCCCGAGATGATCGCCGGCTATCGCGATCGCTTTGGCATCGAGATCTGCAATAACTTCGGTTCCAATGAAGGCGTTTCTTTGATCAGCAACGCCGAGAACGCCAGTGATCCAGTGCGCCGCGCTCACTGGTTTCCGCGTTTCGGTCGTGACGAGATCCCATGGCCATCACCGCCACCGGTGCACATTCGTACCCGCATCACCAACCCGGATACGGGCGAAGAAATCGTCGAGGCCGGCAAGCCGGGTGAATTGCAGATCACCGGGCCCACGGTATTCGACGGCTACTACCGCGCACCGCAGATCATCGCGCAATCGTTCACCGGTGATGGCTGGTTTCGCACGGGCGATCTGTTCGAACTCTGCGGTGAGGGTGATGACCTGCGCTTCTATCGCTTCGTCGGTCGCCTCAAACAAATCATAGTGCGCGGTGGCGTGAAGATCGCACCGGAGGAGCTCGACAACCTGCTCTCGCAAATGCCGACCGTGCTCGAAGGTGCGGTGGCGAGCTACGCGGACCCGATCATGGGCGAGAAGATCTGTGCCGTCGTCGTGGCGAGGCCCGGCGTCGAGGTCACGCTCCAGTCGATCTGCGAGCACTTTCGGGCAGCAGGCCTTGCGATGTTCAAGTTCCCCGAGCGAGCGCGCATCGTTGCGCAACTGCCGCGCAACAGCCTCGGCAAAGTCCTGCGCGGCGAACTCACCCGCATCGCCGAGAGCGTCGAGGGTGCGTAGTCCTTAGCGCCACTCCCTCGCGATCGTCACCGCCTCACGAAAGCCTGCTCGACAATAGTTGAGCATGGCTGCGGAGGCGACGATCGTGATGCCACTGACGATCGAGAGCGACCCGCCGATTTGCGACGGGCCACCGAGCATCGTATCGCTGACGAAAGCGACGATGGTCGGGCCAATGCCGAGCGACATCATCGTACCAATCAAGAAATACGCAGCGATGATCTGCCCACGCAACTGATTCGGCACGACGAGTTGCAGTGTCGTGCCCGGCAATCCGTTCAGCATACCAAAGCCGAAGCTCACGACCGAGAGGCTCGCGAGCAGCCACTTCATGTCCTCCAGAAGCGGCGTTATGACCACGAGCGGTGTGAGCGAGAGCATCACGGCGATCGCAACGATCAAAGGCGCATCGATCTGCCCGCGCGCCGTGAGCTTGTCGGAAATCCAGCCGCCCACATAAACGCCGGGTACCGACAGAGCCAGCAAGATGACGCCATAAGCCAGACCAATGTCACCCGGACTCCAGCCGTGCGCCCGAATCGCCACCGCCGGAATCCACACGAGGAAAGAGATCGCCGCGATCCCGAAGACCGAGAAGCCGAGAAACAGCAGCAGGAACAACATTCGGCGTCGCCCGATGAACGACACCAGACCGATATCGGCACTCTTGGGCGCGAGCCCCCGACGCTCGGGTTCGCGAATCAACCAAAACAACAACGCAATTACGACGCCCGGCAAACCGACTGCGAAGAAAACCACCTGCCACGGCGCAAAATTGCCGAGGCCCTCGATGGCAAAAGGCCCCATACGACTGGCTGCCTCGATCACCTGACCGCCGATGATCAACGCCAAGCCCGAGCCCAGATAAGGACCCATCGCATAGACGCTAATGGCGCGAGCGCGCCGCTCAGGCGGAAAAAAATCGGATATCAAAGAATAAGCGGCAGGCGACAACGCAGCCTCACCGATCCCGACACCAACTCGCGCCAAGAACAAGGCCAAGAAGCTCGTAGCAAGACCGCACGACGCCGTCATGATGCTCCAGGTGATCATGCCGACGAGAATGATCATGCGCCGACTCATGCGATCGGCGAGCCAGCCTAGCGGCAAGCCCATCACACTATAGAAAATCGAGAACGCGAGACCCGCGAGCAGACTGAACTGCGTGTCGGTGATACCAAGATCAACCCGGATGGGCTCGACCAACAGACTTATGATCTGTCGATCAATGAATGAGCTCGTATAGGCCATTATCAAGAGGCCAACTACGATCCACGCGCGCAATGGACTCGGCCACGGCGCCGTATTAGCAGCAGGAGTACTCATCAGACCGTACGCTCGACGATCATCGCAGCACCCACGCCGCCCGCACCCGTGCACACCACGATCCCGTAGCGACCACCAGATTGATCAAGATTGTCTAGCAGGCTCGAGAGCAAAATCGCACCCGAGGCCCCCATCGGATGACCTTTGGCCATGTGGCCGCCGGCCACGTTGACCTTCGCGAGATCCACCGCATGATCGCGCAGGAAGATCGCCATGGTCACCGCAAAAGATTCCATGAACTCGATGCGATCCATGTGATCGAGCGTGAGACCCGACTGCTCTAGCGCGCGATGCATCGCCGTGATGCCAGCAAGCAAGGAGGCATGCGGGTCACCACCTGCCTCCGCATAAGCCAACACTCGAGCGCGTGCTCGTCGTCCACCGATCTCGGCTGAACCACCCACGAGTGCGAGTCCCGCACCATCGCAGACCGGGGGTGCATGCGCGATCGTATGCCGATGATCGATCGGTCCATCGAGCGCAGCAGTGTAATGTTCTGCCAGCGCGGCAAAACCCGGCGCCATAGCGGCGAGCGACTCGGCACTCGTCTGCGGTCGGATGCACTCGTCGTGGGTCAGTGCGCCGGTCGCGATGCGCGAAGCGGCAAAGGCGGGCACCGCCTCGGCGGCGGCCGCGCGTTGCTGGGAAATCAGCGCGAGGCGATCGAGCTCCGCGCGAGAAATACGTTGAGTCTCAGCCAAACAATCGGCGGCGAGCGCCACAGGCACATAGCGCGATCGCTTCGGAAAGCCCGCATCGGTGTAATAGCCGGCCTTGTCCGCCATGAACGGCACACGCGACATCATCTCGACGCCGCCAGCGAGCACAGCCTTGTGCTGCCCCGAAACCTGTAACGCGCCGTGGCCAATCGCCGTGAGACCCGAGACGCAGTAGTTATTGAGTGTGAAAGCACTCGCCGACTCGTCGATGCCCGCATGCAGCTTGGAGACGAGCGCGATGTTGCCGCCCTGATCGCCGATTTGCCCAACGCAACCGAGGATCAGCGATTCGACTTCGCGCGGTGAGCTGCCGCGAGACTGCAACGCAGCGACGAGCGCACCCACGAGTTCATACGGTTGCTGACTCGCGAGCCCCCCATCCGGCCGCGCCTTGCCGCGCGGCGTGCGCACGGCGTCATGAATCCAAGCCTGCATCGGTCTCCCCCCGTTTGGCACGCCCGTCGAGTTTGCCCCGGACCGACACGACTGGGAAGAGTCCTATAAAGAAGTCGCTCACGGTGGGCGTGATGCTCGTGATCTCTCGCCTGCCGATCGTAGGCAATATGAAGTCGTTGATGATTCGAATGTAAGTTTCGTAGGAGACTTTGCCTTGCCCTATGGCGAGCTCGTCTTCCATGCGCTTGATGGCAAGTGCCGCTACATGCTTCACACGCCGCGTGACGACAGGCAGTCCTTGGCTGTGACGGACTTCCGCCGTGATGTACATCTTGTGAGCTTTTGCGATGGCTTTCGGGAGTTCATGTTCACCCGTTGAAGCGCGCTGCCAACGGCGATTGACCCGATAGCGACACTGCCACACGGCACTACGCTCACGCTGATACACAATCAGCGTGCGCGCCATCACGACACGAGTTGTCTCGACTGCAGTAGGCATACAAACGACGTTATAGCCGCGCTCGTGGGCGGACAACGCCGTTTGTCAATTTCGGATTTTTTCTTAGAGGTCATCGGAAGGTAATGGGCCTGCTTGGATTCGAACCAAGGACCAAGGGATTATGAGAAGACTGGA
>Ga0194120_10002749_pt1 | contig 29713 bp, 20 predicted proteins | sample TA2MahCa65mmetaG_FD_148642 | JGI IMG/M metagenome (GOLD analysis project Ga0194120, IMG submission 148642) | Freshwater microbial communities from Lake Tanganyika, Tanzania - TA2015019 Mahale Deep Cast 65m | ecosystem: Environmental > Aquatic > Freshwater > Lake | place: Tanzania: Lake... | reverse complement strand
ACGGAGGAATACAGCGCGGCGCTGTGGGCTGAGGCGCTTCGCCTGCTGGGTCAGCGTGATGCGCCACTCCGAGGGAGGGTCGAGACGGCTACGGTGTCGGCGTCTGACGGCGGGCTCCTGATCTCGATCCCGAGCCGGGTCGTGCTGAACCAGATCACGGCTCGCGAGGACACCCTCCGCAAGGTGCTCGCCGAGGTACACGGGTCGCCCGTCGTTCTGCGTCTGACCATGGGCGACACGAATGGAGCCGCCCAGAACGGACCTGTTTCGGCAGTCGGTGCGGACGTGGACGCTGGCGAACAGCTCATCCTGCAAACATTCACGGGCAACGTCGATTGACGAACCGATCCCAGGGAGGACCCCGATGAAGTCCGGCATGGGCGACATCATGAAGCAGGCACAGCGCATGCAGAAGCGCATGTTGGAGATTCAGGAGGAGCTCAAGAGCCGCACCGTCGAAGCCAAGGTCGGCGGAGGCATGGTGACGGTCGTTGCCAACGGACATCAGGAGGTGATCTCGATCACGATCGCTCCGGAAGTGGTCGATCCCGACGATGTCGAGATGTTGGAGGATCTCGTGCTGGCTGCGGTCAACGAAGCTCGCCGCAAATCGCAGGAGATGATGGCAGCCGAGATGGAGAAGTTGACCGGAGGCATCCAGCTACCGGGCTTGTTCGGCTGACGAGATTCGCCTGGTCGTCGGGCGTCTGCGTGACCGCCCGACGACCTCCTTCCCGCTAGTTCTCGTTCCCCCATAGCTTGCCGCCGCCCTTCGAGTGACGCCACGCGTGGCGCCATCGATGGATATCGACCGCTCCGATGTTGGGCATGGGCTGCCGGTCCGCCTTCGACGGAAACGCTGGGAACGGCTTGCCGGGCATCGACTGATACCAGTAAGCCACACTGCTCATGTCCAGCGTCAAGACATTCGCGTGCCCGTGCTCGATGGAGGCTCGGATGGACTTCTGGAAGACGACCGGGTCTTCCAGGTGGAACCGGTAGCAGTGGGTCCTACCCAGCCAACCGGTGTCCGCGTTCACGCGTCCGAACCCGAAGTAGGCATGGTGGTAGGGCTCCTTCGGGCACCAGGACATGTTGAAATAGTCCTCGGTTCCCGTGCCGTGTGCTGACCCGGGCCAGGGCTCCCCGTCGACCAGAAACATGTCGTCGCCCTCGCCGTACCAGATCGGAGACGGGCAGGCGACGAAGTAGTTGACGCCCACGTAGTGACCCAGCCCCTCTGCCTCGAAGAACAGGTAGTTGTGCTTGTCGGTCGGGTTCTTCGGCTCGGGCCCGAGCGTTCCCCATTCGTTCTCGCCGCCGTCGCCGGGATCGGTCAACTCGCGGTTCCACCATGCGTGGAAACGCCCCACGTCGTCGCCAACGCTGCTGTGTTCTTCATAGTCGATGTAGTAGTAGAACGAATCGACCGGCTGGTCGCTCTGGTTCTCCACCTCGACGCGGGCCCCGTTGCCGAAGGGCATCGGGAAGTAGCTCACCAGCGCCCGACCGCCCACCGGCGCGGCAGCCAGCGGCAGCGAGACGAAGTTGTAGAACTCGCCCCACCCCTGACCGAAGAAGTCACCGACGGGACACTCGACAGACGGATGCTCCTGACCGTCCCAGAACATGCGGAGCACGAGGTTCCGCCGATGCAGCGGGTCTCGACAGGCGATGGTGAACCAGATGTGCTTGATGACGCCGGCTCCGGCGATGTCCGCGAGGACGGCGGTCTCGCCTGCCGGCACCGGGATTCGGTCCGAGTTGCCTCCGGTCCGGTCGAAGCTCGATACGCGGCGGGTCTTGACATGGCGCAGAGTCGGCAGGCCGTTCAGCGGGCTCAGCATGTGCGTCTTCTCCTTGTCGTCAGGGCGGCGTAGCCGGACCAGTGTAGCGGATCGGGCCGTCGTGACAAGGAGAATGACTCGTAGCGCCGCTCGTGAGTGGCTATGATGCATATGCATCTCGTGGGACAGCCATCGCGATCAATGAGGAGCCCAGATGATGGGGCATGAACCAGCAGACGCGTTCGACGCCGCTCCCTTTGCAGTGGCGATGTCCGGCGGCACGAATGACCTGCACTGGGAAGACGTCCGCGAGGTCCATCGCATCGTCGTACGCCTTTCGGCGCCCGTACCGGAGGACCTCCAAGTCCAGTATTGGCGAACGCGATGGCCCCAGAACAGACTGCCCAAGGATCGCGTTCCGTCGGGCGGTCAAGTCGGCTGGCTCGAGCTGGGAAACTGGTTCACCGGCGCTTGGCAGACCGCGCACACCGAGATGGTCGTCGATGGTCAGATCGCGACCTTCGCGTTCCGCCCTGTCAATGAGACCGAGTTCCCCAATGTGGTCGACTATCCGGCGCGTTTCCGCGTGACGCTCCGATTGCGCCTGGTCAGCGCGACACTGGGCGACGAGAAGCTGGCGGCGAGCATCGAAGAACTCCGGGCGTACACGGACTCGGTCGTGCGTCGGCGGATCGTGTCCGTAGGATGGCGAGATGCGCCCGGCGCGGCTCCGACCTTCAGCGCCCACAACGGCACGGTCGAGTCCGTGTCGATGCCGTCCTCGAACCGAGCGATCTTGACCGTGCGGGCAACCGAGAACAGCGATCCCAACTCCTACGACCGAACCCTGGTCACGGTTCGCGCCGATGCGACGACGACGTTCGCCATCGACGACCTCGACGACGGACCGCTGGACATTCGTCACCTGAGCGTGACGGTCGAATCGGAGCACGGTGGCGAAGGAATACCATCCGCCGGCAGCCCTCCGCCAACAAGTACCAGACCGGGCGTGCTCGACCGGGTGCGGAGCATGCCGGAGCAAACCTGGCGCAAGGCATGGGTGGGGATGCCGCCAAAGCACGAGTCGTTCTACCTGCCCGTGGCGGTCGAAGGCGGAAGACACAAGTTCGGCGTCAATCCCGATGGGTCCGTCTTCTACCGGACCAACCATCACTACCTGACACGATGCCCAGGCAGAGACACGCCGCGCATCGACAGCTTACATCGTCTCCGGCTTTCCTTCGATCTGCCCAAGACGCCTGACCATCGCGGCATTGTGGACGGCACGCTGCCGATCCTTAACACGACGTGGTCCATGGACGGCTGCCGCATCCAGCAGGAGGCGTACGCGACGGTTCTAACGGGAACCGACCCCGGCGACGATCCGCCGGAGGGCGATGCTTTCGGCGTGCTAATGCTGCGGTTCGCGCTGTCCAACGTCTCCGAGCAGACGATGACGACGAGCCTGCGGCTGGAGTGCAGCTCGGAAGCGCACCGGGAGCCACTCACGCTGGAACCCGACGGCACTGCCCGAGTCGACGGCACACTACGGTTCGCCATCTCGACGGACCCGGAGGTCGAGGTCACCGACAGCGATGGCAGGATCCACATCTCATGCTCGCTGGAACCGGGAGCCGCGCGCTCGCTGGTCGTGAAGGTTCCCTATGTCGGTCTGGACAATGCAGAGCTCGGGGACCTCGACCGCCTGGACTATGACCGCGAACGTGATGCGGTGGCGCGCTATTGGCGGCGACGGCTTTCCGAAGGCATGCGGCTGACGACGCCGGAACCGATGCTCAACGAGTTCCACGCGGCGCACGCAGGACACCTGCTGATCAACTGCGAAAAGGAACCGGGCTCCACGCGGCGCTTCGCTCGCGTCGGCTCGTTCGGCTATGCGGCGTTCGGCAACGAGTCGTGCATGATGATCGTCGACCTCGACCGACGCGGCTACCACAGGGAAGCCAGGGAATGCCTCGATGCGTTCCTTGCGTACCAAGGGACCGTGTCGCTTCCCGGAGACTACGACTCACACCAGGGCGTGCTCTACGGCGCGCACGGTTACGAATGCGGCGGGTACAACCAGCATCACGGCTGGATTCTCTGGTGTCTGGTCGAGCATTTCCGCTTCACTCGTGATGACACATGGCTGAACAGCGTCGCTCCGAACCTCGTTGCCGCGAGCGACTGGATCATCGGACAGCGCGAGCGCACGCTGACGCCGAGTCGCATCGTGCATCCCCTGCTCGGAGTCGGCGCAGGGCTGTTGCCGCACGGCAGCCTCGAAGACATCGGCGACTGGTGGCAATGGCTGTCGACGAACGTCTACTCGTGGCGGGGACTGGACGCCGCTGCCTGGGCCCTCGAACAGCTCGACCATCGGGACGCGGGACGGATCCGCCAGTCGGCAGGCGCGTATCGAGATTCGATCCTCGCCGCGTTCCGAGCGGCTCGCGACCGGTCGCCGGTCGTCAGGCTCCGCGACGGCAGAGCGGTTCCCCGCATCCCGTCCCACGTGCATCGACGCGGTCGCTCGTTCGGGTGGATCTGCGAGACACTCGAGGGAGCCATCCACCTCCTGATCGCGAGGATGATCGAGCCGTCGGATCCCGAGGCGGATTGGATCCTGCGAGATTACGAAGACAACCTGTACCTGTCGCACCACTACGGGTACGAGGTAAGCGATTACGAACGGGAGTGGTTCGGGCGCGGCGGCTTCTCGCTGCAAGCCTGCCTGCTCTTCGATGTGGAGCCGCACCTCGACCGAGACGACATCCATCTCGCCTTGCGCGCGATGTTCAACGCCATCGCGGCGTACTACTTCCCGGACACGCGGATGCTGACCGAACACGCGCTGGTGCTGGGTGAGTGGCGCGGCGATCACTACAAGTCGAGCGACGAGGCGAACGCGACCGGATGGCTCCGCTACCTGTTCGTGCGCGAGGTCGGCGATGAGCTCTTGCTCGGACAGGCGATCCCCAGGTCGTGGCTCGCGCCCGGCAAGCGTATCGGCGTGACACGAGCCGCGACGCATTTCGGTCCGATGAGCCTGGAGTTCTGCGCCGACACCGGCGGCATCACCGCGAACCTCGAAGCGCCCACGCGGAATGCGCCGTCAGCGATCCGCCTGCGGTTCCGCGCACCACTGAACCGGCGCATCGTGCGGGTTACGGTCGGCGGAAGGGAGTGGTCGGATTGGGACGAGGCGTGGGTGTCGCTGCCCGGGAACATCGGCGCAACGACGATCCGCGCCGAGTACGACACACCATCGCTGCGCCGCTATGCGTCGGGTTCTCAGACTAGGCGCTTGACGAAGTGAATCTGACGGGCGACTTCCTGGAAGCCGACGGACGGATACAGCCGCGAACCGACGTCGTTGTGTGTCAGCGTCTCGATCCGTACGTACTCCATACCGGCGTCGCGGAGCCGGTCGCAGCAGAGCTCGAGAAGAGCCCGACCGAGTCCGATGCCGCGCCACTCCGGCAAAACCGCCAGGTTTGGGATCCACCCGATCCTCGTGTCATGGTCGACGCGCGACGAGACGTAGCCAACGGGCCCTGAGCCGGGGTCGGCGACCCAGACACCTTCAGCGTGCGCGGCGATGTCGGCATCGATGTGGCGCGCCTTCCGCCAGCGCCAGTCACGTCCGTTGATGACGCCGTGCAGTTCTTCGATGCGCCGGTCGACGGACACCGGCTCGAAGCATTCGACGGTGATGCGTCGCAGCTCCGGCAGATCATCCTCGCAGTACGCGCGTATCGTGGGCAGGGCTCTGGTCATGGACTGCTCGTCTGCGCGTCGGCGGCACGAGGCGTCGTCGGAGCCTGGCTCGCATCGTGCTGGGCGATGCCGCGACGGAGGAAGGATTTAAACTCGTCGGGATCGCGCGTCAGCCCGTCGAACGTCGCCAGAATCTGATCGCCTGGGGACATAACCGCGTAGAACGGAAGCGCCACTGTCCCGAACCGCGAGCGCTGCATCGCCTGGTTCGCGCGGGACTCAGGATCCGCCTTGTCCGTCCAGAGCTGCACCAGCACGAACTCATCGAACAGCTCCGACACGCCCTCCCGCGCGAAGATGTTCTTCTCCATCCATCGGCAGTTGGTGCAGGTGACCCCTGTGAAGTCGATGAAGATGGGTTTCCCGGACGACTTCGCGACCGTCATGCCCTCGTCGTATGTCTGCAGCCAAGTATGGCGCTCCGCGTTCGCCGCTCCGGCGACGGATGCCTGCGCGCTCAGCGCGTACGGCGGCAGGAACGCGTCCAGTTCGCCCAGGGGTTTGCCCTGGAGACCGGACAACAGGAACAGACCTGTCGCCAGCGCCCCGACGCCCCACAGCATGCGCGCCACGCCCACATGGTCGGCGGCTGTATCGCTCGGCAGTCGCAGCCGACCCAAGAGATAGACCCCAGCGACAATCGCCAACGCGACCCAGATCGCCAGGAACGCCTCGCGCGGCAGCACGCGCCAGCCCAGCACCAGGTCGATGTTGCTCAGGAACTTCAGCCCCGCTGCGAGCTCGACAAAGCCCAGGGTCACCTTGACGGCGTTCAGCCACCCACCGCTCTTCGGCAGGGCGTGCAACAGTTGCGGGAAGAGCGCCAGCAGGAAGAACGGCGACGCGAACGCGGCTGAGAAACCGAGCATCCCCAACGCCGCCCAGGCGACATCTCCCTGAGTCGCCGCGACCAACACGGTGCCCACGAACGGAACCGTGCAGGTGAAGCTGGTGAGCGTGAACGTCAAGCCCATGAGCAGCGTGGCGAGAGACCCCGGCCCCTTGTCCCCGGCGGACCCCAGCCAGCCCATCAACTGGTACGGAACGCGGATCTCGAAAGCCCCGAACAGGTTCAGGGCGAAGACGATGAAGACCCCCGCCACGAACGCGTTGACCCAGATGTTCGAGGCAATCCCCTGGATCGCGGCAGCTCCGAACGCCAACGCCAGCGCGATACCCAGCACGGTGAACGTCCCCACGATGGCGAGACTGTACAGGATCGCCTGGAACAATCCCTGAAGGCGTGTCAAGCCTTCCTTCTTGGTGAAGAAGGAGACCGTGATCGGGATCATCGGGAACACGCATGGCGTCAGCAGGGCAAGGAACCCGACCGACACGGCGAATCCCAGATACGCCAGCAGTCCTTGGGCGCGGGCGCGTTCCAGGCGAGTGGTCGCGGATTCCTGCGTGGCAGGCTCCGCTGCAGTCGTTGGCGCTGCCGGTTCGGGAACAGGTTCGGCGCTGGCTCCCTCGACGGGCTCCGATAGCGGTTGAGGGGCATTCGGATCGAGAGCCGCGACCTTGGGCTCACCATCCGCCGGAGCGGATCCGCCGACGATCTCGAGCATGGCGGAGGTCTGAACCGTCGTCGGAGGCAGACACGAGCGATCGTTGCACACCATGAACCGGATCGTCGCGGTGATCTGCCGAGGGCCCGACTCCGCAGTGTCCGGCACGAGCAGCATCTGCACGAACGTGACCTCGCGCTCGAACAGCTCGACCTCCATGTCGAACGCGTTGTCGCGCTTGCGGATCGGCGTCGGTTGCTGAACGCGACCCACGCGGCGCAGATCGCCGGCATCCACCGTGACCTCGGTCGGGAGTGGACCTGTTTCCTCACCGTGGGGGTTCAGCGAGTAGATGTGCCACCCGTCGGCGATCTTGGTGTGGATCGATGCCTTGACGGTCGTGCCGGGCTTCGCCTCGACGGCATCGAGCGACATGCTGAACCGGACCTGCTCCGCCGCGCCGCCGAACTGGATGGCTTGGGCGCTGGCGGACGCAGGCAGCCAGGCGAACGCCGCCGCGACGAGGATCCAGGTTCGCACGATGCTTCGCATCCGCCGCCGCTCCGTGTCGTTCCGTGGCGTACCGCCCAACTCGCGGGTCATGTGGCGATCCCGCGCTCGTGGAGCCAAAGCTTCAGCGGCACGTCGTCATCCTTGGGCGTGAAGTGACCGTTGGCATTCACCCCGCCCCCAAGGAGTTGCTTGCGGATCGGATCGCTCGCGGCGAACCAGTCTTCAGGAATCGTCATATCGTCCTTCGACCGCAGCCAACGGTACCCGTAGCCCACAAACAGCACCTTCCGCGTGATCGTCGATGGATTCGGGCTGGCTGCATGCCACAGCCTCCGGTCGAAGATGACGGCGGACCCCCGCGGAACGCATACGGGCATGGCTCCCGAAGGGTCGCTGACTCCGTCATCCGGCCGGTCGAGCTTGTCCCAGAGGTGACTGCCTGGGATCACGTGGAAGTTGCCACGTCCAGGCTCGGATACGTCCGACAGCCAGAACGCGACTTTCACCGAAAGCCGAGGCCGCGGCGTCGATTCGATCTCGACGTTGACGCGTCCGCTGTCCTGATGCCAACCCAGTGTCCGCTTGGTCCGATCTGCGTCCGGCGGCAGCGGCGGGTTCACGCCCAGATGGCTGTGGTACGAGTAGATGTTCCATCCCAGGATGCCCCAGACCTTCGGGAACGTCCTGTGCCAGTCGAGGAGCTCGAGGTACAGGCGGTTCCGGCAGAGGACGTTGGGGCAGAAGAGCGTGGAGCCATCGGCGAGACCCTTGCCGACCTCTTGCCGGTAGACCGCGTCCGTCGCCTCCTCGAGCTCGTCCGCGAAGTCGGAAGTCAGCGCATCTGGAACGACGAGGAATCCGTTCCCCAAGAACTCAGCATGCTCGGACTCGCTCAGCACATGACCTAAATGAGCGTCACCCACCACGAAACACCTCCGATCCTCCCAATCCGTTACTCGCGCCGAGAGGCTACGCTCCGAGCCTCTCCTTGGCAGCGGCGAGACCCGACGCGAAGATGCCCTGAACCTGCGTCTCGACGGTCGCAGCGTCGATTGTCGCGTCAAACTGTGCGGTCCAATGGGCGATGGCTCCCTTGCCCATGTCGTCTTCGAGGACCCGCAGCACGGCGACGTAGTTTTCGACGGGCATCACGCCGCCGGTGATGCTGTACGCGTAGCACCGCGCAGCTTCATCCAGCGCGACGAGGCGTTCGATCACGACGCCACCGTCCGGCAGGTGCAGCCGACGCATCGCGCCGTTGTTCTCCTGGTAGAAGTCGAGCTTCTGGATCGCAGGATGCCACCGGTCGATCGTGCCGAAACCGCCGATCTCAGCCCAAACTTCGTCGGCAGTCGCCTTGAACGCCTGAGTCACCACGACCTTCGCCACAGCGTTCCTCCTCATGATCGCTGATGGGTGGAACCTGAGCCGCCAGCGGTCCGCAGCGATCAACGAACCTGCGTGACGTCCTCGAACGGCCCGAGCGCCAGCAGCGTGCGAGTCGTCAGAGGGTGCTCATCGAGGAACGCAGATATCTCGTCACGGTTGACGGACAGCACGCGATCCACGGTCGCGTCGACGCCAACATACTCGCGCCGGTACTGCCACGCCAGACCCACGGGAGCCAGTCTGCCATCCGGCGCTTCGGACCGAATCACCATCGAGGCAGCCATCTTGCGCTTCGCGCGTTCGATCTCGTCGGGATCGAGCCCGCGAGCAGTCGCTTCGTCGAGCACTCTCGACACCGTGGCAACGGCTTTCCCGGCGTTCTCTGGCGCACACGAGACATAGCCGACGAACTCGCCGATGCCGTCCTCCTCGTCGTGGGACAGGCTCGCCGTGTCCGCCAATCCCGTATCGACGAGCTCCCAGTAGAGCCGCGAGCCCACATCGTCGCCAATGGCAGTTGCCAGGACGTTTGCCGCGTATCGCAGCGGGTCTTGCGCGGACACGCCGGGCATCATCCAGACCAGATGAGCCTTCTTCAGCTTCGCGTCGCGGACGGTGCGGGTCGACTCATTCGGTTCCCATCGTGGCGCATCGCGTGCCGCGTCGAAGGGCTTCCATATCGAGGTTGCGTCCTCGGTGTACCGACATAAACCGGCCCAGTCGAAGTTCCCGACGAACGCCAGCACCATGTTGCCGGGGGAGTACCGCTCCGCGAAGTAGCGGAGCATCTCGTCGCGTTCGAGGCTCGTGATCGTGCCTCTGGTTCCCAGCACGAGATGTCCCAGCGGATGGTTCCCGAAGTATTGCTCGCGGGCAGCGTCGAAGGCGACCCATGTCGGTCGATCCTGGTACATCGCGATCTCTTCCAGGATCACATTCTTCTCTACGTCGAAATCGTCGACGCGGAGACTCGGGCGCATCATGTCGGTGAGCAAGTCGAGGAGCCGGTACTGATGCTCGGGGAGCACTCGTCCGTAGTAGACCGTGTTCTCCGGTGTGGTGAACGCGTTGTATTCCGCGCCCATCTCGTCGAATTCGCGATTGACGTCCTCGGCGCTTCTTCGGTCGGTTCCCTTGAACATCATGTGCTCGAGGAAGTGGCTGACGCCCATGATGCGGGGGTTCTCGTCGCGCGCGCCGGTCCTCACGAAATAGCCCACCGCCATGGACTGCGCCTGCGGGTTGCGTTCGCCGACGATTGTCAATCCGTTCGCGAGCTCGGTGTGAAGGAACTCCATCGCCAAGAGCGCTCCGATTCTACTGAGGCGGTTCGAGCTGCCGGGGTCCGAGGGTCACGATGGTGAAGTCCGACGGCGCGTGGTCCGCAAGAAAGTCCCGAATGGATTCACGGCTCACAGCTTCGACGCCGGCGCGGATCTCGCCAAGGGACCGAGGCCTGCCCAGCAGGTGCATGTCGCCGGCGATAGCTCGCGCTCGTGCCGTCGTCGATTCGCCGTGCATGATGAGGTCCGAGAGCAAGCCGGTCCTCGCCCGTTCCAGCTCTTCGTCGGTCACGCCGTCCTTGATTCGGCGCAACTGATCGATCAGCACGTCGAGCGTCTCCTGCGACCGCTCCGGAGTCGTGCCGGCGTAGCCGACGACATAGCCGGCTCCGCGAACGGCGCTGCCCGATGCGCTGACGGCGTAGGCGAGGCCGCGTTTCTCGCGCACCTCCGTGAACAATCGAGCGCCCATCCCGCCCGAAAGCACCGCCGTCGCCATCGCGGCGTGGTAGGCAGATGGATGCGACATCGCCACAGACCGGTAGACGACCCCGATGTGCTCCTGAGCCGAGTCCTGCTCAACGTGGACGTAGTGGGCTCCCTCGCGCGACTCGGGCTCCGGCTGGGCAACCGAGGGTCCCGACCAGTCGCCGAACAACTCGCCCACGGATTCGCGGACGGCATTCCATTCGAGCCGTCCCGCTGCGCCGATGATCGCCCCGTCTGGCTGGAACCGTCGCGCGTGATCCTTGCCGACATGCTCGATGTGGAGCGCCGTGAGCCCGCTTTCGGTCCCGCTCGGGTTGCGGCCGTACTCGTTCAGGAAGTAGGTGCGGCGCAGGTGCACGGACATCTTCCGCGCTGGGCTGTCTTCGATGGCGGCGAGCTCCTGAAGCGCCACCGCGACCACCGCCTCCAGTTCGTCATCGGGCAGTCGAGGCCGCCGAACGATGTCCGAATGCAGCTCCAAGGCTGCTGGTAGATCGTCTGCCAGCAGCGCCCCGCCGAAGACGCACGTGTCGATGCTCGAACCGAACGACCGCTGGAGCCCCAAGCCGTCAAGCGACTCGGAGAGCTCTCGCGAGTCGCGGCTTCCTGCCCCTCGGTAACACATCTCCGACAGCACGCGCGAGATTCCGGCGAGCTCCTCGGGTTCCGTCGTGGATCCGGCGGGAACGACGATCTGGAAGGCGGCGGCACGGACGTCGGGGCGTTCCTCGACGACCAGCCGCAATCCGTTGGGATAGACGTGAACACGCGCGTCCGTTCGACTCAATGCGATCCCTCCACCGTGCCGCCCGCAACATCGATCCGGGCAAGTGGGGCGTCAGTACCCGATGGCGCATCCGTCGCGACGCGGGTCGGACCCCCCGTGCAGCGTCCCGTACTCCAGATGGCGCAGGATCGCCTGACCGCCTCCATAGAACCCGTCAGAGCTCGCGACATGGTGGAGCCGGCGAGCCATCTCAGCGACCACATCCGGGTCCGTCCCTTGCTCGAGCGAGACACTTGCGCCGACCCCATTGTATCGCCAACGAGGCGCATCGAGCGCATCTTGCAGGTTCATCCCGAAGTCGACCACGTTGCACACGAACTGCACATGCCCCTGCGCCTGCATGTCGCCGCCCATGACGCCGAAGGCGATCAGCGGTTCGCCGTCGAGTACCAGCATACCGGGAATGATCGTGTGCCGTGTGCGCTTGTGCGGCGCGATGGCGTTCGCGTGAGACGGGTCGAGCGAGAAGCTGGAGCCCCGGTTCTGCAACATGATGCCCGTAACGCTGACCGTGTGCCCGCAGCCCCATCCGGCGTAGAGGCTGTTGATGAACGAGACGAAGTTGCCCTCGCCATCGACGGCGCACAGGTACACGGTGTCGCCGCCCGTCGGCACGCCGGCGGACGGGTTCGCCAGCGCCCGGTCCATCGCGATGCGGGAGCGCTGGTGCTTCGCGTAGTCGGCGGACAGCAAGCCCTGCACCGGCACGTCGACGAACTCCGGGTCGGTCACGTATCGGTTTCGGTCTTGGAACGCCAGCTTCATCGCCTCTATCTGGAGGTGCGTCGTGTCCGCGCTGCCGCTGCCCATCCTGGGCAGATCGTCCTGCGCGAGGATGTTGAGCGCCTCCAGCGCCGCGATGCCCTGACCGTTCGGCGGGATCTCGAGGACGTCGTATCCACGGTACGTGACGCGGATGGGATCGACCCACGTCGCCGTGTGGTCGCGGAAGTCGTCTGCTGAGAAGAGCCCTCCGTTTTCCTCGCTGTAAGCCACGATCTTCTCGGCAATCGGTCCCCGGTAGAACGCTTCCCCGCCTCCCTCGGCGATGAGACGAAGCGTCGCCGCCAGTCTGGGGTTCTTGAACACCTGTCCCGGTCGGGGAGCTCGACCGTCTGGCAAGAGCCATGTCCGCGCGCTGTCAGGTCGCGACGCCAAAAGCCGTTCGCTCCCGATCCACGACTGCCCGATCTGCTGGGTTACCGCGAACCCGTTCTCCGCCGCCTCGATGGCGGGTTGGAGAACTTCCGATAGCGGGAGACGCCCGTAGCGGCTTACGCTCTCGACCCATCCGCTGACCGTGCCAGGCACGGTCGCCGCGAGCAGGCTGTTGCCCGGTATCGCAGACTGACCGGCGGTTCGCACGCGTCGCTGCATCTCTTCGAGCGTCGCGGCGTAGGGAGCCCTGCCGCTCGCATTGAGCCCGTACGTTCGAGAGTCCTTCGCCATATGAATGATGGCGAACGCGTCGCCCCCGATACCCGTGGACATCGGTTCCACGACGTTCAGCATGGCGGCCGTCGCGACCGCCGCATCGACCGCGTTCCCTCCGCGTCGGAGGATATCGACGCCCGCAAGCGCGGCAACGGGCTGACTCGTCGCGACCATCCCTCGCCGCGCGAGAATCGGCGAACGCGAAGGACCGAACCGATTGACCCTGTCCATCGCGAGCTCAAGCACTTTCACCCTCCTAGAAGTCCGACGTGACGTCCATATGGCGCGATTGCCGGGACGACGCGTATGCCTGCTCGATCACATCGACGACGTGAGCGGCGTGGCGCGCCGAAGCGATCGGTTCCCGGCCGTCGCGTATCGACTCGACGAAATCGAGGATGTCCATGTAGACATGCTGCTCGATCAGCTCGCCGTGCGGCGGAGCTGCCAGCAGCTGAGGCGACTCGGAGCCAGGTTCGAAGCCGCCCTTAGAGTATGACAGCGTCCGAACCTGAGAGCCCTGCCAACGCACTTCGGAGGGCCACCCGGATTCCATGTGGATCGCCGTCGCTTCGAGGCTCCCCGATATGCCGTAGACGCCGATGGCTCCCCAGTCCAGCACCGCGCCGCCTGCGCTGCGACAACCCCATAGCATGCCAAGGGCTCCCGACCGGAATTCGACGGTCAGCAGCGCATCGTCCACCTCGCTGACGTCGAACGACGTGCCGTGGCGGAACCGAGTGGCGACCGGCGTCTTCATCATCGCCGACACGCGCGACACGGGTCCGAGTATGCCGGTAAGCGCGTGGAACGAGTAGACCGATGTGTTCCACAAAGCGCCGCCGCCGTAGCGGTACTGCCACGAGGTATCGATGCCATCGGGACCGACGGTTTCCATGGCATTCGAGGTCGTGGTCCCGGCGTACGCCCACCGAACGGGCCCAATGCCTCCTGTCCGCACGATGTCCGCCATCCGACGGTAGGCGGGCGACAGCATCTGCCCTGGCGCGGCGGCGAGGACTTGCCGACGACTCTCCGCCTCCTCGATCAGGCGCATCGCGTCGGCATGCGTGAGAGCCATCGCCTTCTGCACGTAGACATGCGCCCCGGCGCGCAACGCCGCCGCCGCGTGCTCCGCATGGAGCTGCACGGGTGTCAGAACCAGAACGACATCGAGTCGCTCCGCCCGAAGCATGTCGTCCAGCCGTTCGTAGGACCGCGGGATACCGTGCTGCGCAGCAAGAGACGCTGCCCTGCCCGACGCGGCATCGCACAGAGCGACTGTGTCCGCGAGCTGTCGGAAGTCGTCACAAAGCAGGTGCGCCAGCACCGCCTTCTGGAGAAGGTGCCCGCAACCGACGACCCCAAGACGTATCGCGCCGTTGACCATCGGTCTGCCTCAGGTTGCGTCACGAGCGAATGCCGGCTCCCAATGTCAGGTCCTGCGCCTGGCTTCTCACCGGCAACGATCCAGCGTATCATACATGGGATGAACGACAGAGACTATCCGTATGCCGCCAACGCACAGCTCCGCGCCCTCGTCGACCGAGTGGTGGAACACAACATCGCGTCCGTGTTCGCGCCACCGGGCGATTCGGATCGACATCTGCTGTCGCTCTTCACGCTGGCGCTTGCGTCGCGCGCCAAGACGTACGTCGAGCTCGGCGTCCGACGAGGAACGACAACGACGCCCATCCTAGCGGCTGCGGCTCTGAACGGCGGTCGCCTCGTCTCCGTCGATATTCAGCCGACGTCGTTTGTCGCGCCGCCAGAGTTGGCGGGACATTGGGAGTTCGTGCAGAGCGATGCGGTCGAGTTCCTCGAAGGCTGGGACCGCGGGAAGATGGACTTCGTCTATCTGGACGACTGGCACGCGTACCGCCACGTGAAGAAGGAGCTCGAGTTGCTCGACCCGCATGTGGGTCCTTCGAGCGTCATCCTGGTTCACGACCTGATGTATGGCGGAACCGAGCCCTTCTATCACTGTGACCTAACATTGAGAACCGGTCAGTGGGCAGAGGGAGGGCCCTACCGAGCCGTTGCCGAGCTGGACCCGAACTTCTGGGAGTGGGCAACGCTGCCGTGGAACAACGGTCTGACGTTGCTGCGCAAGAAATACAGCTCTCGATACCACAGCCGATGACCCATCCGACCGCGAACCCGTCCGTCACGATCAACTACGTCTACATGCACGTCTCGCCCCCGTCCGGGCTCGCCCTTCAAAGGGATGGCGTCCGACTGATCTGGTCTGCCGTACCGATGGACGGCTGCGACATGTACGTCTATCAAGACGCGTTCAACTACATGGGGCCCCGACCCGCGCCCCAAGTCCTGATGGTGCACGAGCCCGTCTCCGTATTGCCGGGACAGTACTCCCACGAGGTGTGGCGTCACTTCGACGGCTTCCTCACGACGATGGATTTCCTGATCGAGCGAAGCCCGAGGTTCAGGAAGTTCCACCACCACACGTACCAGTGGGGGAGCCCGCCAGAGTCCATCCCGACGGCGGACGAGCTAGTCGAACGATACCCGCACGGATCGCGCCGCCACGCCGTGTGCATGGTGCTGGGCAATAAGAAGTCGAGGGTGCCCTACGAGCTCTACTCGATGCGCGGCGAGATCGCGCGATGGTTCCACGAGAACTCGAAGGTTCCGTTCGACGCCTACGGCACGCCGCCACACGACCTGCCCAACTACCACGGCATGTTGGGACAAGACGAGAAGCTGAGCACGATCGCGCAGTACCGGTTCAACATCTGCTTCGAGAACATCTACCATCCGGTCTGGGCGCGCGGTTACGTCTCCGACCGCATCGCGCACAGCTTCGAATCGCGCACAGTACCCATCTACCACGGTTGCCCCAACGTGGCGGACTACATCCCACCGGAATGCTTCATCGACTTCGGCAAGTTCTCGGGGTTCGGGGAGCTCAGCGGTTTCCTGGAAGCGATGACGGACGACGAATACGACAGCTACGTATCGGCGATCGATACATGGCTTCGCGGCGGGGGTCTGCACACGTACTCGTGCCTTCAGCTTTACGACGCGATCCTACGGCTGTACGGCGAGCTAGTCGGCAAATCGTTCGACGAGCTCGTGCGTGCCGATTCGTCGTGGGAGCCGGCAGTGCTGCCCGAGGGCGTCCCGACGGTCTCAACGATTGTCAATCCTGTCGTCCACTGGTCGTGGGTCTACTTACGGGATCGCCCGGTCGAGGAGGCAGAAGCCGCCCTGGCGGAACTTGAGCGGCGTCCCTCGGTTGTCGGGACGTCTTGGCAGCCGGAGACGACGACACCATCGCGAGCGCGTCTGCCCGACGTTCGCGTGTCCCGTCTGCTCTTTGCAGGTCCGCGGTTCGTTGCCGGCGACCCGCAGCGCGGGCTCGACTACGCCTACGCCAACCAATTCAGCGCCTGGCGATCCTACGAGGGCATTGAAGTCCTTCACTTCGACGCGCCGGAGACCGCCCGGGTGCTGGGCGTAGGAGGCATGTCTGCCGAACTGCGCCGAGCCGTCGAAGACTTCGAACCCGACGTGCTCTTCGTCGTGCCGGTCGCAGCACCGCTGGATGCGCTGCACGACGTGGTCGGCGACATCACTCGACACACGAACACTCGGACTCTCGCGTGGATGTCCGATGACCCATATGCCGTCAACGACTACTCCGCGAAGTGGGCTCGGTGTGTCGATTGCCTGGTGACGACGTCGGCAGCGGGATTGGAGCGCTACCGAGAGCTCGGGCTCGACGCCAACGTGGTGTTGAGCCAGTGGGCGTGCCATCCGCCCTCGTATGCGCCAGCGTCGTCCGACCTCTCTATCGACTGCAGTCTGGTCGCGCCGCACACCCATCCGCGCGAGCGGATCGTCGCGTACTTGCGCGAACAAGGCATCGAAGTGACGACTTTCGGTCCCGGATGGGAGGGCAGCGAAGACACCCCATTCGGAGAGCGATTGCGCGTGCTGGGCACGACGCGAGTGAACCTCGCGATGGGCGGGATTCGAGACGTCCTGGAGATAGCGGCTGTTGGCGGATTCGTCTACACGGTGCCCTGCGAGGGATTGCAGGAATGCTTCCATATCGACGGTCCTGGGAAGCGGCGACTGGCTGAGGTCGCTGTCATGGACGACTCGGAGCTCGCAGGGCGAGCCAAGTACTACCTTCATCACGATGTCGAGCGGCAGGCGATCTCGCGCCGCTGCTACGAGCGGACAATGCGCGAGCATACGTGGTTCCGCCGGTACTCGGACATCTTCGGGCGGATCGGGTGGCAGCTTCCACCAGAGCCCGTGGTCGCGATCCGGGCGTGAGACGTTCGTCGCGCAAGGGAATCGCATGAACAGCGCGGATCGACGCGATCGAGTCCTCGTCTTGCACTCGTACCCGCCGGTACCGTGCCTGTACACGTTCGAGAAGGGCTTGCGCGAGCTCGGGCACGACGTGGTCTCCGTCGGGCCCGAAGGACCGTACGGCGATCCGCCCCAGTTCGGGTTGCTGGAGCCCGGGTGCGTCTACCGTCCGGCGGAACCCGATGCGCGGCTGGACGACATCTTCGACGACATCGGCGGGGCTCCCGACTGGGTGTTCTACCTGCGTCCCGCAGCCGCATTCCTGCCACGAGGGCTACTCGACTGCCCGGTTCCGACCGTTGGATGGCTCGAGGACGACTTCAAGTTCGCAGACCTCGACCACTCCATGGCTCGCTACTTCGACCTCGCGCCGACCGCCTACTGGGAGATCGAGCGCGCCTTCGCCGAGCACGGCATCGACAACCGCGTGTGCTTCAACTATTTCACCGCGAGCTGGCTCTCGCCGGATCAGACTTTCGACGACCGACACATCGACGTCGCGTTCATAGGCCATCTGGACCCGCACGTATCGCGCGCCAGGAGCCTGGAACTGGAGAAACTGAGGCGGCTTGCGCGACATGGCGTCCGCGTGTTCGTCCACACTGGCCTGTTCCTGCAGCACATGGCGCGTACCTACGCGCAGTCCAAGATCGTCTTCCAGCACTCCGGGCAAGGGGAGCCCAATCTCACGTACCGCGTCGGAGAGGCAATGTCTGCCGGGGCGCTCGTCCTATGCCGGAGGCCCGTCCGCGTCGGCGGACTCGAGAGACCCCTCGTCGACCGAGAGCACATCGTCTACTACGACGACTTCTCCGACGCCGAGGAGCTCATCCGGTACTACGTGGCACATGACAACGAACGCGAGCGTATCGCCAACAACGGCAGGCGGTACGTGACCGAGGAATACCCGTGGGTGGACCGGATCGCGCAGTTCGTCCGCGATCACGTCCATACGATCCCGCCCAATTACCTCGAACGACGCCGAGAGCGCGCTGATCGCCTGGGGATCGACGCGCGGCGCGAGCGACTCGATTATGCGCGGTACTACCTGATGGGCGCAGGCGCAGGGGCAGTGGCGCGCCGCACCATCGAGGAGATTCCATCTTGGGAGCAGGACGCCGAGGCGCGTGGTGACCACGCGGTGGCATCGCTCTTCGCTGGCGATGCCCAGCAGTTCGCGGTCGATATCGCGGCGGTGCTGTCGCAAGACCCCGACAACGTGCGGACTGCATACAACTACGCGGTGTTTGTCTTCCAACAGCGGTCGGCGCTGGGCGCGGAACAGGCGACTTCCGTGCTCCAGCGTACGATCGACCTGGCGCGATCTGTGGAACCGAAGATCGCCGATGGCGCTCTCACGGACGGCATCTACATGCCGTTGGAGATACGGCGGCTCCGGCTGGAGATCGCCCAGGCGTACCTCGACTACCCCGTCGGCGAAGCCAGGGCTCGACGTGTGTTCGCGCTCTACCTGTACCAGTTGTATAAGTGCCTCGGCATCGTACACTACGAGCTCGGCAATCGACGCGACGCCATCACGGCGCTGTCGAAGGCGCTCGCGGTCGTCCCGGACGACGGATATTCGATGCTCTACCTGGGGCGGGCATATGCCAAGTCCGCTCGCGTCGCCGACGCGATCCGCCACTACCAGCGCGCGGTCGCGTTGGAGCCGTTCTTCACAGAGGCGCAGCTCGAGCTGGCTCGTCTGCTCGTCGACGACAAGCGGGGCGAAGAGGCGGTCTCCTTCATCGATGACGTCTTGCTGAGCCATCTGGAGCCCGACGCCTTCCGGGCCCAGTTGCACATCCTCCTGGGACAGGCGCACGTGCTGAGTGCCGACCGTGTTGCCGCCCGTCGGGCATTCGCTCGCGGGCTCGAAGAGCTCAGGTCTCGGACCGTCGACACGGGAGTCATCCGCATTCCCCGACCGGATGCGGCAATCTCAGCGGAGCACGTGCAGCGGCTCCAGCGCGTCTTCGAGTCCGCGCTGGATCAGCTCAGGTCCCGTGGAAACGCGAGGTGACCATGCGCATCGCTTTCACAGGAGCCAACTACTGCGGCCAGTACTTCCCCGTGCCGCCGCCCCATGAAGCCATCTGGCTGCCGTTCGCCCCGACCGTCAGCGCCATGTTCGCAGCAGCGGGCAAGACCCCTGACTGGGCTGATGTCTTCGTCGCCGTGCTGCCGGAGACGGCTCCCGTCCCAGTCGATCTCGAGAGCTGTCCCTGCCCAACCGTGGCGATCTGTGTCGACTGGCAGCAGTGGGCGGATGTGCTGCTTGCACACGCGCCGACGTTCGATGTCTGCCTGCTCGACCAAACCGCCGTCAACGCCATCGAGGCGATCCATCCAGGCAAGGCGCGTCCGTTCTGCGCGCTGTGGAACTTCTCCCAGGTCGCCCCGCCCGAACCGGTCGCGCTAATCGCCGACCGACCCCACGATGTCGTGTTCATCGGCAACACGGTTCCGTCCGAGCAGTTCAGGGGTCGGAACACCGGGCTGTCTTGGCTGTATCGGCTGAGCGAGCGTTTCGACGTCCGGATTCTGACGAAGCTGTCCCGCGAGGACTATGTACGAGCGCTCTGCGACTCGAAGATCGTATTCAACCACGCATCCTGGCTCGTGCAAGAGGCAGTGAACGCGCGCTATTTCGAAGCCGGAGCGTGCGCCTCGCTGGTGCTGGGAGAGAACTACAACGCGGGAGCCCGCGAGTTCTTTTCCGACAATGAGGTGCTCTTCTACGACGAGGAGACGCTGGAGACTCGCATCGAGTGGGTGATTGCGAATCCGGACGAGGCTCAGGCGATGGCGGACCGCCTGCACGCGAAGACGACCGCGCCCGTCATGCCACGTCTTCTCGAGCAGTTGGCGCGGATCGTCGAGACCTCAGAGCGTCGACGGTCGAGCCGGTCGGTTCAGGACATCGTCGTCGGTCTGGTCTGCGGCTTCGGCAACTGGGGTGAAAGCGCCCGTAGGCATCCGCATGCCCTGCAGACGTTCCTCGAGATCGCCAACCGCGTGCTCGCCGAGCGTCCGTCAGACGTCAGCTTGCTGAACGCCATTGCCGTCGGGACGGCTGAGACGATGGACGAGCTTCGGCGCTTCGGGAACGCGGACCAGGCGGAGGCGCTTCGCCGGCACACGAAGCTGTCGCCGGAGCTCATCTGGCGGCAGGCCTTGCGCCTGGACCCGACATACGCAGTGCCTGCGTACAACCTATCTCGCTTCTACGCGAAGTCAGGGCAGCTCGCGCGCGCCGATGACTGCCTGTCGCAGGCGGCGGATCGGCTGTCACGATACGGGAAGGACGCCGTCAGGTACTCCAGTCCGTACTACCCCGTATGGACCGCTCGGGTGACCTGTCTCGACCGAACGTTGACGTTCTACGACAATGAGACGCCGTTCACGCGAGACGAAGATGCGCGACTGGAGCAGCGCGCGGGATTGCTTCGATGGCGCGTGGAAGAGCTTCTTGGCGACCTCGCGCGCAGAAATGGCAACCAGCAGCAGGCGGCTCGTCACTACACGGCTGCGTCGGACGCATGCCCGCACATCGCCACCGAAGCGCTGCGAAAAGCGATCGCGATTGCCCAAGAAGCGGGCGACTCGGTTGTCGAAGGCGATCTGCTAAGACATCTGATCCGCATCAATCCGCTGGACATCCCTTACCGTGCGCGGCTTGCCGAGCTTACGCACATGCCCCAAGAGCTGACGGCGCTGGAGACGGAGTTGTCCCTCCTGAGACGGGCGATCCCGAATCCGGGCGGCTTCTCCAGGTCCACTCCAGAGGAACTCTAGAACCCACCCGTTTCAGGCGCGATCACAAATGGGCTCCATGCCGTTCGGGCTGGCACTGTTGCGAAGCGCATGGTAGCCTGCCAACAGGCGCGCAGACCCGGGTCACAGGCAGGGCAGGCTGATGACGAGATCCGATGGAACGCCGGGAACCGACACGGAGCTAGCGGATTTCGTGGTGGACCGCGCGTCCCGTTCTATCCTCACCAACCTGCTGGCGGAGTCGCAGAGCTCCGGCGACGGCGGTCTCGACTGGCATCGAGCGTTCATCGCCATCCGAGATGGATTGCGGCTCTCCTTTCCAGAAGTCGAGGTACTTGCTGCCATCGCCGCGCACCGGTCTGATGAAGGTCACGGGCCCGCCCTGTATCGGGTCTTCGACACGTCGGCGGGCCCGAGGTCCGACACGGCGCATCCCGTGGAGTCTGCGATAGTCCGGTGCTCGATGCTCGACGAGACCATCGCCAGGGGTGAACCGGTCCTGGTCATGGACTTGCGTGCGGCCGTCGAGGGCGCGGACGCAAGACCCGTCGAAGAACTCCTATTGGCGCGCGATGCCTGCTCAATGATGGCAATTCCCATCGTCTACGAATCCTCAGATTCCGAGCGATCTGTTGCTGTGATCGTGATGTTCAGCTCCGATCCCGGGACCTTCACGGATGCGGATCGCAGCGCAGCACAGCATCTTGTCCCATCGCTCACGCTCGCGATTCGCATGGTTGCCCTCGGGATCGAACACGCCCAGAGGGAGTTCCACACGCGGATCATCAGCCAGGTCACGGCGGAAGCGATACGCGACGTGCCCGACGCCGGTTCGCTCTACCATCGGGTCGCTGGCTTGATCCATTCTGCCTTCGCCTACTACGACGTCGCCATCTTCGAGGTCGAGTGGGGTACGCAGGAGTTGATCCTGGCAGCCCATCGAGGCGACTACAGACCCTATCTCGACCTCGACTACCACCAGAGCGTTCACGTCGGCATCCTTGGGTATGCCTGCCGGTCTGGCAGGCCGTACCTCGCTTCGGATGTGCTGATCGATCCGCATTACTACAACGCCTTCCCGTCCGCCAACGCGATCCGCAGCGAACTCGCAATCCCCATCAAGCAGAATGACCTCGTTCTGGCGGTCTTGGAGGTGCAGAGCCAAGAGCCCGGGGCGTTCGATCGTTACGATGTGGAGTCGCTGGAGGTCCTCTGCCAGTTGCTTTCGCGCATCCGCGAGGCAGCCGAGGACTACGCCGAGATGAACCGCGTCAAGAACTTCAACTCGCAGATCCTCGACGCGGTACCGTCCTCGGTCGTCGTCCTCGACGAGACGTTCCATGTCGTCTACGCGAACGCGCAGTTCTGCGCCCTCCGGGAAACCGATCTCATCTCGATCCTGTTCCAGCCGGCAGATGCCGTGTTCCCTGCCCATGTCATGGAAGCCGGCGGACTACGCGAACTGCTCGAAAGCCTCGTCGGCGTGCAGGGGTGCGGGTTCCTCTCAGAGGTCAAGCTCCACGAGCACGTCGTGAGCCGCATCGTGGACATCCGCGTGTGCATGACGTGGGACGATCCGCCGCGCTATGTCTTAATACTGGACAACGTGACCGCGCGCGCGAACCAGGTCAAGCAACTGAAAATGCTCCAGTCCCTCGGACAGGAGCTGCAACGAACGCTCGACTTACAGTCGCTGCTGAGAGCGATCCTCACGTGCGTGACGGCAGGACCGGGCTTCGCACTCAACCGAGCTCGGATCTTCCTTCGGGACGAAAAGGACATGGTCCTGGAGGAGCGCCTGGACATCGGCACATCGGACCCCGAGGAAGCGCATCGCATCTGGGGCTCACTGGCAGAAAGACCGCTGGAGGACTATCTGCGCCATGCCCAAGAGGATGGCACGGTCTCTCAGGACGCCGTGAGGTTCACCGGTAGGAACCTGCGTATCCCGGTGTCGAAGGAGGAGCTCGACCAACTGCTGAGGGAATCGCGCCCGTTCGTCCTGATTCGCGGCGAAGAGCACCCGATGGAACTCGTTCGCTACCTGCGCAACCTGTCTGACGCTGACGAGGCGCTCATCATTCCCCTTTGTTCACGCAACGCCGTTCTCGGCATCATCCTCGCGGACAACCTCATCACGCGTGAGGCCATCAGCGATCGAACACTGGACACACTGGGTACGTTCGCTGTCCAAGCAGCGCTGGCGATCTCGAACGCTCGTGCCTATCGTCAGTTGGAGCAGGCGTTTACGGACTTGTCCATCGCTCGAGACAAGTTGTCGCAATCCGAGAAGCTGGCTATCATCGGTCAGATGGGAGCCAACGTCGCCCACGAGATCCGCAATCCGTTGGTCAGCATCGGCGGCTGGGCTCGCCGCATCGCCAAGACGACTGCCGAAGATGCGACTCGGGAGCGGATCGGCATCATCGTCCATGAGGTGGCGCGACTGGAAGCCATCCTCACCGAAGTCATGGACTTCGCCGCGCCCTTCTCGTTTTCGTTCCAGACCGTGCACCTGGAGCCGCTCGTCCGTCGAGTCGTGTCGCTCCTTGAGAACGCCGATGATCACGAGGGCACGGCTGCCATACGAATGAGCGTCGAGGCAGCGGACGGCGTTCCGGCGGTTCGTTGCGACCCGCGCCGGATCGAGCAGGTGCTGATCAACCTTGCGAAGAACGCCATGGAAGCCATGGGCGGCAGTGGCAAACTCGTCTTCGGCGTCAGCGCCGATGACGCCTACGTGTCGCTCGCCGTATCGGATACTGGTAGCGGCATTGCGCCGGAGGCGCTGGAAAAGCTCTTCGAGCCCTTCTTCACCACGAAACGCCATGGGACCGGACTCGGACTGATGATCACGCGGCGCATCATCGAGCACCACGGCGGACAGCTCGAGGCAGAGAGCGAGTCTGGACAGGGAACCACCTTCACCGTACGACTGCCACGCTTCGACGTCGTACTGGAACCCAACGAGTAACGGAGAGGGGAACCTCCCTATGGGCGCCTCGACTCTCCAACTTCTCATCGTCGAAGACGATCGCTCGATGGCACGGCTCTTGTTCGAGGAGTTCCAAGACGAGGGATACACGGTTCGCGTAGCCTACGGCGGGGATGATGCGCTACGTCAGATCCAGTCGGCGCGTCCCGATGTGGTCGTGCTGGACATCAACATGCCTGGCAAGGACGGCATCGAGACACTGAACCAGATCGCTGCGCTGGATCGGGCCCTGCCCGTGATCCTCCATACAGCCTATTCGGCATACCGAGAGAACTTCATGACGTGGTCCGCGATCGACTACGTCGTCAAGTCCAGCGACCTGTCCGCCCTGAAACAGGCTGTCGCCTCAGCCGTCGCCGGGAAGTTCTGAGAAGGGGCGAGCGAACCAACATGCCAGATGACCTTCTCGGCAAGACGATCGCGATGGTGCTCGCCGGCGGTCAAGGCGAGCGCCTCCATCCTTTGACGAAGGACCGCGCCAAACCGGCGGTTCCGTTCGGCGGTTCTTACCGCATCATCGACTTCACGTTGTCGAACTGCCTCAACTCCAGCCTGACCCAAATCTACCTGCTGACTCAATACCGGTCGGTGTCACTGCACCGCCATGTCCTGGTCGCCTGGAGCTCCTACTTCAATCCCGCATTGGGGCAGTTCATCAACTTAGTCCCGCCGCAGCAGAGGCCGACCGCAGCGTGGTACCGAGGCACCGCAGACGCCATCTACCAGAACATCTACCTGCTGGAGCAGGAGCGGCCTGAGTATGTCGTCGTCCTATCGGGCGATCACATCTACAAGATGGACTACGCGGCGATGCTGCGCGCCCATGTGGAAGCAGGGGCGTCACTGACGGTTGGGTGCATCGAAGTCCCTCGAGCCGAGGCATCTCGATTCGGTGTCATGCAGATCGATGCGAACCACCGGATCCTGAGCTTCGAGGAAAAGCCGCCGGACCCCAGCCCCATGCCAGGCAAGCCCGACATGGCGCTCGCATCGATGGGCATCTACGTCTTCAGCACTCGCGAACTGGTCCGAACGTTGATCGCCGATGCGCGGACCAGCTCGGCTCACGACTTCGGAAAGAACGTCATCCCGGCGCTGGTCGAGTCTGAGCAGATCGTCTTGGCGCATCCGTTCGTGGAACCGGGCAGCGACAGCGGAGGCTACTGGAAGGACATCGGGACACTGGACAGCTACTACGACGCCAACATGGACCTGGTTCGTCCAGAACCGCGATTCGATCTCTACGACGAGCGATGGCCCGTCCGGTTCTTTCAGCCGCCGCTCCCGCCCGCCAGGCTCTGCGATGCGCCCGGCTCCCCTGTGTCGGTCCGCAACTGCCTCTTCTCGCCAGGCAGCATCGTCAACGGCGCCCACATCGAACGGTCCATCGTGTCCGATCATGTGGTAGTGGAACCTGGAGCGGAAGTCCGCGACTCGCTGCTGCTCGAGAACGTCCGCATCGGTAGCGGCGCTCGCGTCGAACGCGCCATCATCGACAAGGATGTCCAGGTTCCCCCAGGCGACGTGATCGGCGTCGATCGCGAACGCGATCGCGCTCGGTTCCGCGTGACCGATGAGGGCATCGTCGTCATTCCCAAGGGAATGCTCCTATCGTAGGCGCTCGCCAACCGCAGAGACGCACCGTGCAAGCCAAGACAGCGTTCGACGATCTCGTGTTCGGTGTGTCCGGGTTCCGGGCAATCGTGGGTCGCTCATTCGAGCCATGGACCATCACGCGACTGGCGCTGGCGTTCGCCCAGGTCGTGCAGTACCAAGGCGGCTCTCGCGTCGTCTTGGGCCGCGACACACGACCGTCTGGTGAGATGGCGCGGCTCGCGGCGAGCTCAGCCCTCACAGCATGCGGACTGGAGGTGATCGACGTCGGCGTGGCGCCGACCCCGACCGTTCTCCACGCTTGCGCGACGTACGACGCGGATGGATGCCTGACCATCACCGCGAGCCACAACCCCGCTGAATGGAACGGCATCGAGCTGGCGCTGCGGCGCGGAAGACTTCTCTCTGCCGAAGACCGCGACCGATTGGGCGCGCTGTTCGCCGATCCGCAGCCGTCGCTGGCGCCGTGGGACGCGGTCGGACATGTCTACGCTCGCGACGATGCCGTTTCCCTTCACATCGACCGGATCCTGGCGATGGGGGAAGTCGAGGTGGCAGCCATCCGTGGGCGACGCCCCGTGGTCTCCATCGATGCGTGCAATGGCGCTGGATCCCTGATCAGCCCAAGACTGCTGCAAACGCTCGGATGCGATGTGGTTCGTATTCATTGCGAACCCACTGGACGGTTCCCAAGGAGCCCGGAACCCAGTGCCGAGAACCTCAGCGATCTTTGCGCTGCCGTCCGCGAGTCCGGCGCGGATGTCGGATTCGCCCACGACGTGGATGCCGACCGCCTCGTGGTCGTCGATGAGACCGGCAAGCCGCTCCCAGAGGAATACACCTTTGCCTTCGCCGCGGACGTCGTTCTCGGTCGTACGCGACGTCCATTGGTGACGACGGTCGTCACTGGCGGGTTGCTCGACGACGTCGCCAAGGATCACGGCGTATCGGTCGTTAGAACGGCGGTAGGCGTCGGCAATGTCGTCGATGCCATGCGCCGGCACGATGCTTCCATCGGGGGAGAGAGCACTGGGGGAGTCGTACTGCCGGGAACGCACCTCACGACCGATGGCATCGCGGCGATTGCCGTGATTCTGAGCGGGCTCGCGCGGAACGGGGCGACCGTATCCGAATGGTCTCGGCGCTGGAGACGTCACTACATGAGGCGATCGAAGATCGAGCTTGCGGATCGGAGCCTGTCGCCGCTGGTTCTGGATCGCCTGTCAAGCATGTATCCCGATGCGACGATAGAGCGTATAGACGGGGTGAGATTCCTACTGGGCGAGGAATGGGTGTCTGTACGTCCGTCCGGCACCGAGCCGGTTCTGCGCGTGTTCGCGGAGTCGCCGGACGAAGCCCGGGCTGAGTCGCTGGTGAGACAGGCTATCGAGCGCGTTGAGTCGGCGGTGGGTTCGCTGGAGCCGACGAAAGGTGATACGGAATGAAGCCGCTGCGCATCGTGTGCATCGGCGGCGGCACAGGGCTGTCGACGCTCTTACGCGGGATCAAGCAGTTCGTCGCGAGCGGCTCGATGGATTGTCAGGCGTTCGATATGGATGGCTTGACCGCCATCGTCTCCGTGTCCGACGACGGAGGCAGTTCGGGCAAACTCATCGACGAGTTCGGCGTTCTGCCGCCCGGAGACATTCGCAACTGCCTCGCCGCTCTCGCCGCCGAAGACGAGATCATGAGCCGGCTCTTCGAGCACCGCTTCGAGAGCAACGGCGCGCTTCGAGGGCACAGCGTCGGCAACCTCCTTCTCATCGCTCTGACGCACATCTTCGGCACATTTCCTCACGCGATCCAAGCGGCATCGCGGGTTCTCGCCGTACGTGGGAGAATCCTACCCGTGTCACTGGACCCGACGATGCTCTGCGCTGAGCTGGTTGACGGTACCATCGTCCGAGGCGAATCGTCGATCCCGCGCCGGTCCAATCGCTCGCCCATCCGACGTGTGTTCCTTGCCCGCAGGACTGAGAACGGACACCGAGACGGCACGCCCGAACACGAGGCGTCGGCTCCGATGGCGATCCGAGCGCTCCCCGAGGCAGCCGAGGCGATTCTGGGAGCCGAGGCGGTCGTCATCGGTCCCGGCAGCTTGTTTACCAGTATTCTCCCGAACGTGGCTGTGCCGGAAATCGCCGACGCCCTGAAGCGAACGCAAGCCGTCAAGATCTTCGTCTGCAACGTGATGGCAGAGCCGGGCGAGACGGACGGGTACTCGGTCGCAGACCATGTCCAGGCGATCCGACGGCACGCAGACTTCGACCTGGACTACGTGCTCGCAAACTCGAGGCTCGCGTCCGACGATGTGGTCAAGAGGTACCTGCGGGCGGAGCTCCTCGAGACCTACCGCCGGCTGGAGTCTCAGGCGTTGGGCGTGTGGCGACAGCTCGACAAGGACGATGAGTTCAACCGATCGTTTTCGGACCTGGTCGACAATATGCACCAGGTCGTCGACACGTTGTCCGACACGGTTGATCGAGCTCGCGTGCAAGTGCTGTTCCGCCCGGGATTCGACGACGTCTCCCCGGCAGAACTCTACGAAGAAGACCTCATCTGCGAGCAGGAGATCCGCGAGCGCAACACGACACTGCGCGTGATTCGCCACGACCCTCCGAAGCTGGCGGGAGCCATCGTTCGCCTGCTCAAGCGCCACTACAACGGGGAGCATCACCCCCATTGACGGCATCTGCCACCCCAACGGACGCGCCGTCGGCTCTTGAGGACCGGGTCACGTCCGTCCTCGGGCTCGACGTGCGCGTCGCCGCTCCTGAGCTCGCATCCGCCTTCCACGACGCCACACGCCAACTAGCTGGGCACGCTCCCGACTCGGAGATGCTGCGACGCCGGTTGTCGCCGCAATGGGTCGTGCTCGCAGCCGGCATGGGCAAGAGGATCGACCCGACAGGTCGCCTCAACAAGAACCTGGACATCTGGTTCGGTGGGGCGAACACACTCCAGCTCGCCTGCGGGCGTTTGCCCGGTGCCTATCCACCCATCCTGGTCATCAGCCCGGACATGGCAAGGCGTTTCTTGCGTCCCGATGTCTCGACCGATCAGCCGCTGACGGGCGCCATCCCGGACGACTGGATCGACGATGACGCGCGCCGTCACTATCTCGTCGAGGGCGCTCAGATCGCTGTCCAGCCTGTCCCTAACGGCACGGGAGGCGCTCTGCGCGCCGCAGCCGCCCTCCTCGAGACTCTCGACTGCGACTGGATCGGCGTCGCCTTCGGCGATGAGCCTTTCCTCGAACCGGGGCTCTACGCCCAAACGTTGGCTGCCCATATGATCGCGGGAGCCGACGCGACGCTGTGCGGCAAGAAGCCTGATGCGGTTGTCGACAAGGGCGGACTGTTCTTCGACGCGGAGGGTCGCTTTGCCGGCACCAAGGAATGGTACGACATGTCCCCCGACGAGCAGGCATGGATGCGCCAGCGCCTCGCAGAGGGAAGGGCTGTCACCAACACGGGGATCTCGATTCTGTCACGCCGCGAATCGCTGTCGAGGTTGGACCGGCTGCGACCCCACAAAGATGGAACCGAGCTGCACCATGTGGACCTCTTCCGCGTGTTCTACGACGACGGACTGAGGACACACGTCCACGTGTACGAGGGAGACATACGTTCCGGCGTGAACCGCTGGGAGAACGTCGTCGTAGGACAGTCGTATCTCCTCGACAGAGACCGGCAGGACCTGCTGCGCGCTGGCGTGCGACTGGCTCCGAACGCCTGGGTGACGTTTGACGGCAGCGCTGCCGAGTACCTCGCCGAAGGTCGGATCGGCGTCGGGTGCTACCTGTCGGGCTGCGTGCATCTGGGTCGGGCGACGCGGGTCGGCAGCTACGTCACCCTTGAGGACACGACCCTCGAAGGAATCGTCGACATCGGCACTCGCGCCCGGCTGGCGGGAGTCGAAGCGCACAACGTGACCGTCCACGGAGCCGACGATCCGACTCCGCTGGGATCGCCCGTACGGCTCCTGTCGGCTCTCACCGAGATCGTCGG
>Ga0194120_10002747_pt1 | contig 29757 bp, 19 predicted proteins | sample TA2MahCa65mmetaG_FD_148642 | JGI IMG/M metagenome (GOLD analysis project Ga0194120, IMG submission 148642) | Freshwater microbial communities from Lake Tanganyika, Tanzania - TA2015019 Mahale Deep Cast 65m | ecosystem: Environmental > Aquatic > Freshwater > Lake | place: Tanzania: Lake... | reverse complement strand
GCCGCGGCTTTGACGGCCTGCTCGCCGAGGCCCGCCGCCGCTGCGTCGACGCTGACCCGTTCGCCGGCCACCTGTTCATCTTCGTCGGCAAGCGCAAGCACCACATCAAGGTCCTGTACTTCCAGGCGGGCGGGCTGTGCATTTTTGCCAACCAAACGTCTCCACACTACACCTCTTGCGGATCCAGTTGAGCATTTTGGGCCCGAGCTGGCTGCACGCGCTGTGCGCCCGAGCGATTACATAACGGATCCCAGCGGCTGGAGTGCTTTTCGGGCAGTTCCGCTGGCTCCTCATATAGCCACGCGTGGCCGTTGGCCGCGTGGGCCTTGATGATGCCGTGCTCGACCCAGCGTGGCAGCTTGGATGCCGAGCTTGTCGGCGAGTTCCTTCTTGTTGAGCAGGCCGCGGTCGCGGAGGCGATCGGCGCGCAGGCGCAAACTGTAGGTGTTCGCGATAAATTGCACACGGTCGGAGGTAAATCGGGCAGGATTGATCGACCTCGCCCCTCCAGTTGGCCCGCCGCTGCCTCAGTGGACGCCGTTTTCGACGTAAGGCCTGTCCATCCCTAACCCTGTGCAGGGCTACGCCATGCACCCCCGCCGGCGCTGGGGGGACGTAGGCCCAAGCAGGGCGGGGCATGTACTGCAAATCCTTGGCGTTATTTGCCGGCTTGCGCCTCCGGCAAACTCAGCCGCAGGCGGGGACGCGCCTCCGCAAGCCGGCGACCGTCGTGGCGGTGGCCCGGATGAGCGCGTCGTACGTGCGCTGCAGCAGTTCGGCCCACGGTAGCGCGCGCTTGGTCTCGCTGCGCGTGGTCACCGACCGGAAGATCGCCAGCGAGTTGTAGACGATCCGCCGCAGCGCGTTCATGACCAGCATGCCTTGCGGCCGCCTCAGCCACGGCGAGTCGTCCTCGAAGAACGCGGTGTCCAGCGTGTTGTGGTTTTGGTTCTCCACCGACCAGCGGCGGCGGATCATTTCCAGCCACAGCGACGGGTGCAGCACCGTGTGGGTCAGGCTCGACAAGTAGTAGTGGTTCTCGACGACACGCTTGCCGGTGGTCTTGTCGGTGCGGACGTTGCAGACGCGGACGACCGTACGCAGGTGCTTGCGGCACGGGGCTTCGCGTTGCATGATTTTGCCTCAGGGTGTTGCCGGCGGGCGGCACAGGCGCCATGCTCATGCCGCCCGCCGGCCTCGTGGCGTTGTAGCCGGGGGCGCAACCGCGCGGCCAACGCCCAGGATTTGCGGGGCGCAAGCATCGCAGTCGCCGGGGTCGGCGGGCAATTATTCAAGGAAAATCCAGCAGTGCCAGGGCGTCGACACGGCCGGCGGGACCGCCGCGGTGGACCGCCGCAGCGACGCTCTGGCCGGCAAAGGGATCGAGATTCGCGGGGTTGCAAGTCGGCGTGGCGACTCCGCTATTCGACGGCGCGGGCGCGATCACAGATGCCGGCACACAGGGTCGATTTGCTGGGTATTGCGCGGCGGGTTTCCGGGGCTGCGATTTTGTGCATGGGCTCTACGTGCGCGGGTTGATGGAAAACGCGGCTTCAGTGGTTTTATATGCCTTTGTGGGTACGACGATGGCCGATTGAGCCTGGCGCAACACCCGAGCAGTTTGACCAAGCGTATGGGCCTTGCATGTCCAAGGATCCCGCTTGCATCGCCTTCTTTCCAATTGAGGTCTGAAAGAAGCTGAACTGGAAGCAGTGCGCGGGCTACGCCGACTCCAAGGATATCGACGCAATCAACGCCTGGTGCGAACCCAACTACGAAGGCAAGGGCCCTGGTTGCCTGAACACCTGCGCCGACCTCAAGAAATATTGCAAGGCCTGCACGCCGTGGCCCGGTCCGTAAGCGCGACCGCGGCGTCGACTGTGCGGCATCGACCGCGCCCGGCACCGCGCCCGAGTCGCCAAGCACACCGCCACGCCTTCGCGATACACAGGGACGAACGCGCCAATCGATCTCAGCCCGCTCAGCTTCCCCGATGCACTCCAGCCACCGCCCGCCCGCTCGGGTCGGCGTTCGCCGCAAAACTGGCATCCCACGCAATCGCCGTCGGCGTGCTGCACGCCACGCTCGGCCCGCCCGGCACGGTGGCGGCCGCGGACGGCAGCGGAAACATCGATTCGAACATCGCCCGGTACAGGTACGCCTCCTTGGTGGCCGGCGTGCCGATGGGGAAGCGCTCGGCCGCCTCGGCCAGTTGCCGGTCGGTGACCTCGGCCGCGGCGTGGGCCTTGAGGGCGTCGATCCAGCCGTAGCCTACGCCGTCGCTGAACTGCTCTTTCTGCCGCCACAGGATCTCCGCCGGCAGCCAACCTTCGAATGCCTGGCGCAAAATGTGCTTTTCCATGCGCCCGTCGCCGGCTCGGCCGCACAGCTTGTGGCGGGCGTGGACGCGCATGGCGGTATCGATGAAATCGCGGTCCAAGAACGGCACCCGGGCTTCGACGCCAAAGGCGGCCATCGACTTGTTGGCGCGCAGGCAGTCGTACAGGTGCAGGTTGTGCAGCTTGCGGACCAGCTCTTCGTGGAAGGCGCGCGCGTCCGGCGCCTTGTGGAAGTACAGGTAGCCGCCGAAGATCTCGTCCGAGCCCTCGCCCGACAGCACCATCTTGACGCCCATGGCGCGAATGCGGCGGGCCATGAGGTACATCGGCGTGCTGGCGCGGATCGAGGTCACGTCGTAGGTCTCGATGTGCCAGATGACATCGCGCAAGGCGTCCAGCCCTTCCTGCACCGTGAAGGTGAAGCCGTGGTGTGCGGTGCCCAACTGGTCGGCGACCCGCTGCGCGGCGGCGAGGTCCGGCGAGCCGTGCAGGCCGATGCTGAAGCTGTGCAAGCGCGGCCACCACGCGCGTTCGCGGCCCTCGGCTTCGACGCGGCGCTCGGCCATGGTCGCGGCGATGGCACTGACCAAGGAGGAGTCCAGCCCGCCGGACAAAAGCACGCCGTAGGGCACGTCGCTCATCAGGTGGGCGCGCACGCTGTCGATCAGCGCGTCGTGCAGGTGCCGCAGGTCCAGCGGCCGGTCGTCCACAGCGTCGACGTCGAACCAGTCACGGTGCCACCACCGCACCGGCGCGGCGTCGTCCTGGGTCTGGTAGTGCCCGGGCGGAAATGCCTTGACGGTCGTGCACACGCCGACCAGCGCCTTCATTTCGCTCGCGACCACCAGGGTGCCGTCCGCGGTCCGGCCGACGTACAGCGGGATGATGCCGATGGCGTCGCGCGCAATCAGCCAGCGCGGTTTGCCGTCCGCTGCTCCGTTGTCGTACAGCACGAAGGCGAACATGCCGCGCAGCCGATCGAGGAACTGCACCCCGTGCTGCTCGTACAGCGGCAAGATCACTTCGCAATCCGAGTCGGTGGCGAACGGGTAGGGGCAGGCCAGCCCCGTACGCAGCTCGCGGTGGTTGTAGATCTCGCCGTTGACTGCCAGGACCTTGCGGCTGTCGGCGCTGCGCAACGGCTGGGCGCCGTGCAAGACGTCGACGATGGCCAGGCGCTCGTGCGCAAGAATGGCGCGGTCGTTGGACCATACGCCGCTCCAGTCCGGGCCGCGGTGGCGCAAGATGCGCGCTTGTTGCAGGGCCTGGGCGCGGCGCGCGGCCGGGTCGGCGTGGACGTCCAAAAAGGCAAAGATGCCGCACATGGGCGTGGTCCTTGTTGCGAATTGTGCTGCGAATGCGCCGATCTACGGCTTTGCCTTGCCCGCCAGCTCGGCCTCGGCCTGCTTGAGCAGTTCCTTGAGCTGGGTGTTGCTCGGGTCGAGGTTGGTCGCCTTGCGCAGGTAGAGCACCTTGAGTTGCGCGTTGTCGGTGCGCTGCGCCAGCGTCGCCAGCCGCGAGGCTTCCTGCTGCTGCGGCGTCAGCGTCTCTTCGGCCGCCTTGTCGATGTCGGGGTATTCGGCGGGCTTGATCTGCGCGAGCTCCTTGCGGATCTGCAGCGCCCAGTTGTCGCGCTGGCCGGCGACGTCGCTTTCCTTCCAACTGCGCTCCCACACTTCGGCGGCCTGGTCGCGCAGTTGCCGCGAGGCTTCGACGAGATCCGCCTGCTTGTCGGCCGCTTCGAGGGCCGCCCACGCGGCGACCTGCTGGGAAACCGCCATCAGCAGCCGACCTGCGCTCAGGTGGCCGGCACGCGTCCAGGGCAGGGCGCCATAGGCGCGCAGGGCGAGCAGGCTGTCGATGAGCGGCTTGCCCACCCGCTGCGCCCTTGCGTCCTTGGTCGGCGGGGCTGGCGTCGCCCACTTGACCTGCGCGCCGAGGGCGTCGAGCCAGCCGTCCAGGTGCTTGCGCGCGTCGGCGGCCACCTTGCCGTCGTGGACCAGCTTGCGGGCCAGTTCGGCGGCGACCGCGGGCTCCAAGCCGCGAAAGCGCGCCTCTGCCACCAACGTCGCCAACGGACCGCCGTCCTTGGGATGACCCTGGGCGTCGTACCACTCGACCATGCGCTCGCGGGTGGCGTTCGCGGCCTTGGCGTCGCCCTTGGCAGTCTGCAACTGCGCCATGCGCACGAAGGCCTTGGCCACTTCGTCCACCGCCGCCTTGTCGCGCGCCTTGGCCTTGATGACGCCGTCGAGCAGCGCGATGTCCTTGGCGGGGTCGGCGGCCGGGTCGGCGCTCGGCGGGGCGTCTGCGGCGTCAGCGGGCGCGGCCGCGATACAGGTAAAGGCAAACAGCGAAAACCAGTGGAAACGCATCCGCAACTCCGAGGGCCGGCGCGGGGGAGCGCGGGCCACCATGCAATCTCGCCCGCCAGGCGCGGGGCAGGACCTTGGACGCTACGCGGGGTCGGCCGATTCGCCCGTTGGGTTTGGGCGCCGCCGGATGTCGAACACCAACCGCCCTTCAGCGACCGGTCGCGCCGCATCGCCGTGATGGACGACTGCCGCGGCCACAGCCACGCGAGCGCCCATGCGAACGATGCGGGCGTCCGCAAAAAGGTCAAGTTTTTCACCAGGTCGCAAGTAGTCCACGCGCATGTCGATGGTCGAGGTCCGGTCGTGTTCGCCGATTTCGCTCATTACCGCCGCGCCGCCGGCCACGTCGATCATGGTCGCCAGCACGCCGCCATGGATGGCTGGCCGCGCCGCGTCGCCCAGCAGTTCCGCACGAAAAGGCACCACCAGACGGGCCTGTCCGCGTTCGGCGCGCTCAACCCGCAAGCCGACAACGGCATGGAATGGGACGTCGCGGTTGAAGAATCGAAGAACGGTCGTCTGGTCCAAGGGTGGCCGCTGCCTGAACGCGCGCCCGCCGCGCCGGACCGCCAGTGTAGACGGCAACCGGGGCTGCGGCTACCCTTGCCGCCGCGGAGGCGTGGCCGTGGCCGACATGCGCAAAGGGTATTGGGTCCAGTTGCTGCCGTGCGAGCGCGCGGACGGCTCGCTGTGCATCGCGCTCATCGCCCGCCGCACCTACAAGATCGCCCAGGACGCGCTGGAAATCGTCGCACTCGAAGACGCGGAGCAGCCGCCCTTCCTGGAGAAGGACCGCTGCGACGAGGGCAAGCCCGACAAGGCGCCGCCGACCCTCGAAGTCGAGTTCGTGCCCGAAAAGCCCAAGGTCGACGTGCTCGTCATCGGCAAGGGTTACGCTCCCGGTGGCAAAGCCGCGCCCGAATTCGAAGTCGGCCTGACGCTCGGCAGCCGCACCGAGCGACTCAAAATCCTCGGCCCGCGCAAGGCCGTGTGGCAGCCGCCCAAGAAGGTGGACAACAAGCTGGTGCCGCAGCTGCCGACCTTCACCAAGCCCGAGCCGATCAAGGATCTGCCGCTGTCGTACAAGCTCGCCTACGGCGGCAAGACCTGGTGGATTCAGGACGACACCGAACTTCGCATGGCGGCCAAGGTCAACGAGGTGATGGACGCCGAGGCCGCGGAGAAGAACGCCGCCAAAGTCAAGGTCAAAGCCGAAAAGGACAAGAAGGCCGCCGTCGAAGCAAAGCAAAAGCAGATTGACGAGGTCTTTGCCAAGAAAGACGCAGACGCCAAGGCCAAGGCGGAGAAACTCAAGCTCGGCGACGGTTCCGAGGGTTTCGACGAAGAGGGCGTGCGCCTGTGGGGCGCGTCGGCCAGCAAGGACGGCACCGCAGTGCTGTCGCTGGAGGAGTTCGAGAATCAGCAACTGGCCGAGATGGCAGCGCAAATGCGCATCGACCAGGAGACCGCCGCTGCGCGCGCCGCCGAAGAGGCCCGTAAGAACCTGCGCCGGAACGCGGCGGGCGACTTCATCGAGGTGGACGATGGCGCCGAGTTGCTGAGCGACGAGCAGCTCGCCAAGGAGTTGGAGGCCGACCGCAAGAAGGCCGAGGCCGAGGTCCAAACGGCCGCCAAGGAAGCCAAGCGCCGTGCCCGCGCCGAGATCCAGAACACTGGCGGCACCCGCGTGATCGAACTGGACGACCTGCCCGAGGACGAGGCCGCCGACCGCTGGGACAAGGATCTCAAGACCGATCTCGACGAGGCCGACTCGGCGGGCAAGAAGCAACGCGACAAAGAAGCCGAAGAGCGCCGCAAGCGCGAAGAGGAGGCGCTGGCCAATTACCCGCAAATCACCTGCCCGACCAACCCGTTTGGCCGGGGCTTTTGCGTGTGCAATCAGCGCGAGGTTCTGCAGCGGCTCGAATTGCCGCAAATCGAGCACCCGGACACGCCGCTGACGCCCAAGGATCTGATTCGTGACATCGCCCGTCTGGACGAATTACCCGTTCCCGCCGGGTTCGGCTGCTATCCGCGGTTTGCGCGGCCGCGCGTGACCTGGTTCGGCCCGCCGGCCTCGACGATGGGTACCTTTGACCAGCGCATGGAGGACCACAAGCGCGGTCTGGACCTGGAGGACGAGGACCAAGTGCGGCAACTGCGCGAGATGGACAAGATGGGCAAGCCGCCGCCGCTGCGCGCGCCCTTCTACAACTGCGCGCCGACCCAGTTGCAGTGGCACGAGCTGCGGGGCGACGAGGCCGTGACCCTGCACAACCTGAGCAAGGAGGGCACGCTCTACTTCAAGCTGCCCGGCAAGGTGCTGACCGGCGAACTGGACCGCGGGGCCGGCATCGAGCGCAAGGACCTGCGCCTCGATACGCTGGTGTTCGACGTCGAGGCCCGGCTTGTGACGCTTGTGTGGCGCAGCCAGTTCCCATTGAAGTCCTGGGCCGAGATCGAGGCCTATCCGCACATGGTCGGATGGGTGCTGGACCTCGACGTGCAGGCCAAGCGGGACCTGGAGTACGCCGAGCGCCTCAAGGCCGCCCAAGGCGACGGCACCGCGGTGCTCGACTTGAATGCGATGCCGATCGAGCGCGAAGAATACCTGCCGCCGAGCGTCCCCGACCCGCGCAAGCGCGCAGAAGACGGCGCGCTGGAACTGCCCAAGGAGGGCACCTACCTGCAGGCGAGCGAGGACGACGCCTGGATCAAGCAAGCCGCGGCCGGCGTCGTGGACCTGGACGGAGAAGCCAAGAAAAAGAAAGCAGAAGCCGACTACCAGGCCAAGAAAAAGGCGGCAATCGAGGCCTTGGCGAAAGCCGAGAAAGAAGAGGCCGAGCGCCGCAAGGAAGTCGCCGATGCCCTGGCCGCCAACCAGCCGGTCCCGCCCAAGGGCGGCGCGCCCGACGGCAAGAAGCCCAAGGCCAAGAAGTAGCTCCTACGGTGCGACATCGATGTCAAAAACCGCCCCGTCGGCGTCCTTGACGTCGATGGCGAGTTTCCACTTGCCGGCCGCCGCTGGCACGACCCCGGTCACCTTGTAGGTCAGCACCGCCGCGCCGTCTGCGATCTTGGGTGTCTGCAGGCCCTTGGTTCCCAGTTGGTGCTGCTGGAACGCGACCTTGGGTGCCAGGAACTTGACCGGCCCGCCCGCCTCGATGGTCAGGTCGTAGTGGCCGTCTTCGGCCACGTGCAGCGTCATCGGACCGACCAGCGTCAGGGTGAAGCTGGCCGACGTGCTCGGCTTGGTCACCTTGGTGGTGCCGGTGACCACCTTGCGCGCAACCTGGATCTCGGTTCCTGCGTCGGCGGAATCCAGATTCGCCGTCTCGGTCGCTGCGTCGGCGGCGGTCAAGGCGGTGTCCTGGTCGGAACTGGCCTCGGCGACGGTCGCGCTGTCTGCGACGCTGGCCGGGGGCGCCGCGCCGCCGCAGCCCACGGTCAGGACCAAGCCTGCTACCCAACCCGTGCGGACCATCAAGGCCTCGGCCGCGCGACAGCGCCCTGCAAGGCTGCCGCAAAGCCGCAAGCCTGCCAAGCGCCGAATGCCTGGACCGCCGGCAATTGACACCGCGCCGCCACGGCGTGTCCAATTCCGCGCCCGCCAGCGGGCGCCAGGCCTTTTTCGCAACGATTTTCAAGGAGTCTGCCATGTCCACCGCGAACCCCGCCTCTGTCGTCCTACTCGGCGCCGCCCGCACGCCCATCGGCTCCTTTGGCGGATCGCTGGCTTCGGTGCCCGCACCCAAGCTTGGGGCGGTGGCGATCGCCGCGGCCCTGCAGCGCTCTGGTGTACCGGCCGATCAAGTCGACGACGTGTACATGGGCTGCGTGCTCCCCGCCAACCAGGGACAGGCGCCCGCCCGGCAGGCCGCACTTTTCGCTGGACTTCCGCGCAGTACGCCGTGCACTACCGTCAACAAGGTGTGCGGGTCGGGCATCAAGACGGTCATGCTCGCGGCCTCGCAGATCCGCGCCGGTGACGCCGACGTGGTGATCGCCGGTGGCATGGAGAACATGTCGCAGGCGCCGTACTACCTCGGTGGCGCGCGCGACGGCTACCGGCTTGGCCACGGCCAGGTGACCGACGGCATGATCAAGGACGGCCTGTGGGACGTGTACAACGATTTCCACATGGGCAACGCCGCCGAAATCTGCGCCCGCGACAAGGGCATCAGCCGCGAGGCCCAAGACGCTTTCGCCGCCGAAAGCTATCGCCGCGCCCAGCAAGCCGTCGCCGCCGGGATCTTCCGCGACGAGATCGCGCCAGTGACCATTGCTGGCAAGAAGGGCGACAGCACCGTGGTCGACGCCGACGAGGAGCCCGGCAAGGGCAACCCCGCCAAGTTCGCCGGACTGCGCCCCGCATTCGACAAGGCCGGGACCATCACCGCCGCCAACGCCAGTTCCATCAACGACGGCGCGGCCGCGGTGGTGTTGGCGACGGCGGCCAAGGCCGAGGCGCTGGGCTGCAAGCCGCTGGCTCGCATTCTGGGCTACGCGAGCCACGCCCAAGACCCCGAGTGGTTCACCACGGCCCCCGTGGCAGCGGTGCAAAAGGCGCTGGCCAAGGCCGGTCTGACGATTGCCGACATCGACCTGTTCGAGATCAACGAGGCCTTTTCAGTGGTGTCGCTCGCCTGCAACCAGGGCCTTGGCGTCGATCCGGCCAAGGTCAACGTCCATGGCGGCGCGGTCGCGCTCGGCCACCCGATCGGCGGCAGTGGCACCCGCATCCTGGTCACGCTGCTGTACAACCTGCAGCGCCAAGCAAAACGCTACGGCGTCGCCAGCCTGTGCATCGGCGGCGGCGAGGCGGTGGCGCTGGTGGTCGAGCGTCTGTAGCTGCCCGCGCGGTGCAAGCAGTCGCGGCTCCGCCGCGGGTGCCGTGAAATCGCGATGACAATCGGCCAGCCCTGGCCTACACTGCGCGCCCCCGAAACGGCCGCACCCCGGCCGCGCGCAAGGACGCCATGGGCCACGATTCCGCCACCGCAGCCGCTCCTGTCACCTTCCAGCGTTCGCCGGACAGTTACAAGCACTGGAAGCTGCATGTGGACGGCGGCGTCGCCACGCTCACGCTCAACGTGGACAAAGATGCGCCGCTGCGCGACGGCTACGAGCTCAAGCTCAACAGCTACGATCTCGGCGTGGACATTGAACTCGCCGATGCGGTCCGCCGCCTGCGCTTCGAGCATCCGCAGGTGCGCTGCGTGCTGGTGACCTCGGCCGTGCCCAAGATGTTCTGCGCGGGCGCCAACATCCGGATGCTGGCGCAGTCGAGCCACACCTTCAAGGTCAACTTCTGCAAGTTCACCAACGAGACGCGCTGCGAAGTCGAAGAGGCGACTGCCCAGTCGAACCAACGCTACGTGGCCGCGCTCAACGGCACGGCCGCCGGGGGCGGCTACGAACTGGCCGAGGCATGCGCCGAGATCTACCTCATCGACGACGGGTTCTCGGCCGTGTCGCTGCCCGAGGTGCCGCTGCTTGGCGTGCTGCCCGGCACCGGCGGCCTGACGCGCCTGGTCGACAAGCGCAAGGTGCGCCGCGACATCGCCGATGTGTTCTGCACCAAGGCCGAGGGCTTTCGTTTGCGCGACGCGCTGCGCATGCGCCTGGTGGACGGCGGTTGGCCCAAGTCGAAGTGGGAAGCCGAAATCGCCCGGCACGCGGCGCAAACCGTGCAGGCGGGCGGTGGCGTCGGCTCGGAGCAGGGCATCGCCTTGCACCCGCTGACCCGCACGGAATCGACCAGCGGCCCGTCGCGGACCCTGCGGTATCCTCATGTCGAGCTGGTGATCGACGGCAGCCGCCGTGTCGCCCAGGTGACGGTGCACGGCCCTAGTGCGCCGCCGGCCGCGACAGCCGAGGGGCTTTGGGGGCAAGGCGCGGGGGCATGGGCGCTGCAGGCGTTTCGCGAGCTGGACGAGTGCCTGCTGGAATTGCGCTTCAACCACAACCAGGTCGGCCTGATCCTGCTGCAGACGCAAGGCGATGCCAAGGCCGTGCTGGCCCACGACGACGCCCTGTCGCGGCTGCGCGCCGAAGGGTCGTGGCTGGCCCGCGAGGTGCAGTTGCACCAAGGTCGGGTGTTGCGCCGCCTGGACAACATGGCCAAGTCGATGTTCGCCCGGGTGCTGCCCGGTTCCTGTTTCGCGGGCACGCTCGCCGAGTTGCTATGGTGCTGCGACCGCTCGTACATGCTCGACGATCCGAGCCAGCCCAGCACGCTGGCGCTGCACGACGTCAACTTTGGCGTCCATGCCACGCACAATGGCAATAGCCGCTTGCAGATTCGCTATTTCGGAGAGGCCGGCGCGTTGGCCCGTGTCCGCGGATTGTCCGGACCCATCGCGGCCGCCCAGGCGGAACAGCTGGGTCTGGTCACCCGCGCGCCGGACGACCTCGACTGGGACGACGAACTGCGCATCGCCATCGAAGAGCGGCTGAGCTTCTCGCCCGACGCGCTGACCGGCATGGAGCAGAACCTGCGGTTTGTCGGCGCGGAGACCTGCGACACCAAACTTTTTGGCAGGTTGACTGCGTGGCAGAACTGGATCTTCCAACGGCCCAACGCGGTCGGCGAGCGCGGCGCCCTGACCATGTACGGCGACCCGCGCACGCCCGTTTTTGATTTCACCCGCACGTGATGCCGGCGGCCGATGGGCCCAGAGATGTTTTACTCAATCGTTTCTTGGGCCCGTTTGCTTGCTCGGAGGGTCGCCAACTCGCGGGCCAAAGGTCCGACTCGCGGCGCGATCGTGGTGTGAGCGTCATCGACCGGGTGTTTTCCGATTCCTGGCGCGTCAAGGCCGCACATCCCCAGTCAGGTGCCGCAGCTTGAGCACCGCAAGGTCGCGGTTGGCCCGCTCGCGCTCGGCGTTGGCCTCGGCCAGCCGTACAGCGGTCAACGCTTCGTCCACCTCGAGGTGAGTGGCAACGCCGGCAATCTGTGACTTCTTTGCAATCTCCGCGCCTCTGCGCGCCACCTCAGCTTGGCGGTCGGCGATGCGCACGACGTCGTCGGCAATCGCGATGTCGTGGGCGGCCTGGCGGATCTGGGCCCGCAGGTCGGCTTCGGCCTTGTCGGCTTCGGCCTGGACCCGCGCCAGCGCAGCTTTGCGCTCCTTGAGGTCGGCGTAGCGCGCGCCGCGGTCGAAAAGGGGGAACACCAGGTTGACGTTGGCCGCCCAAATCCAGTGGCTGTCCACGAACCCCTTGACGTCGCTCCAGCGCAGAAAGGCCGAGGTAGTCAGGATCGGCATCCAGCGCAATTCCGCTTCGCGAATCAGCGTTTGCTGTGCGGAGACCGCCTGGCGCCGCGCGGCGAGGTCGGGCCGCTGATCCAAGGACCGCGCAATCCAGGCCTCGACCTCGCCCTCTGGCAGCGCCACCGGCGGCGGTGCTTCGATGTCCTCGGGCGCCGCGTCCCCGGTCAGAATGCCAATGGTATCGAGCAGTTGCCTTCTAGCGAGCCGCGCGCGCAGCACGTCCTGTTCGGCCCGCGCCTTCTCGACTTGGGCGCGCAGCACCGGCAACTCGCCCTCGGTGCCGATGGCCTGGCGCTTTTCGATGAGCGCCAGCCGTTGGTCGGCCAACTCCACGGCGCGCCGCGCCGCGGCGAGCAGGCGGTCCAACCCTGCGATGTGGTAGAACAACTCACTGACGCGGTAGGCGATTTCCCGCTCCGCGGCGGCGAGGCCGATGCGCTGGGCGCCGATCCCTTTCTCTTGCGCCTTGTCGTAGAGCAGCGGGGCGACCGCGAACAGCGTTTCGTCCACCGCCACCACGCCGGCGAACTGGTTGTAATCCTGGATGATGACCGGGTCGCCCATCGCGCCAGGCGGGATCTTGACGTCCAACCCCACTTGCTTGCCGATGAGTTGGGCCGCCCCGCCGACCAACTGGCCAAAGTCGAACTTGGCCTGGTCGCTGTTGCGGGTGTAGGTGCCGACGGCCTTGAGGTCGGGCAGGAAGGCGGTCACGACCTTGGCGCGCTGCGCTTCGGCCTCGCGGATCCGCGCGTGGGCCACCTTGAGATCGCTGTTGTGGTCCATCGCCCGCGCGACGGCGGCGGGCAGCGTGAGCTTGGCCGGCGCAACATCAGCCAGCGCCGATGAGGGCCACGCCTCGAGCAACAGGGCGGCGGCGCCGATCGCCCACGCCAACACCGCGCGCGCGATGTCGGCGGTCGCTGGCGCACCGGGCGCGGGCAGGACCACCGTGCCCTCCGGGTGCGCGGCGGTCTGAGGCAGGCGTTGGCCCCTGCGCAACACGCGGCCGGGCAGGCGGCGCAACCAGTCCGTCCACAGGAATACGCTCGGCAGCACCAGCAGCGTCAGCACGGTCGAGGTGATGACGCCGCCGATGACCACGATGGCCATGGGCGAGCGGAACTCAGAGCCGGGTCCTTGGTTGACGGCGGTGGGCAGCATGCCGAGCACCATCGCGGCCGAGGTCATCAGGATCGGTCTCAACCGCTTGCGGCCGGCTTGGACGATGGCGTCCACGCTGTCGCGGCCCTCGCGCTGCAACTGCAAGGCGGCATCGACCAACAAGATGCCGTTCTTGGTCACCAGGCCCATCAGCAGGATGATGCCGATGTTGCTGCCCATCGACAGGCTGTTGTCAGTCATGAAAAGCGCCAACCACGCGCCGATGAGCGCCAGCGCCAGCGACAACATGATCGTCACCGGGTGCAGAAACGACTCGAACTGAGCGGCCAGGATGAGGTAGATGAAGAGCACACCGAGCAGGGCGGCGGTGCCGAAGCTCTCGGCCGACTCCTTCATCTGCTTGACCTGCCCGTCCATCCTGAAGTAGTCGTCGCCCGCAAACGTATGCTTGGCCAGTTTGGCCTCGACCTCTTGCACGATCTCGCCGAGCGACCGGCCGCGCGGCACCGCCGTGACCACGATCTGGCGGCTGCGGTCTTGCCGCTCGATGACTTGCGGGCCGGCCAGCGGTTCAAGCGTGGCGATGGCAGAGAGCGGCACGAAGCCACCTTGCGCCAACGGACTGGTCTGCGGGTTCTGGCCCAACAGCGCGGCGTGCATGGGCTTGCCCTGCACGGCAATCTGCAGCTGCATCAGGCGGTCCAGGTTCATGCGGTCGGCGTCGTCCAACCGCACGTGGATCTTGACCTCTTTGCGCGAGCCGGACTCGAGCCGCAGCTTGCCTGCGTCTTCGCCTTCGAGGGCTGCGCGCAGCGTGCGCGCCACCAGCGCCACGGGGATGCCGAGGTCGGCGGCGCGCTGGCGGTCGACGCGCACGGTCTGCTCGGGTTTGCCCGGCGAGTAGGTCACCTGCACATCACCGACGCCGGCCGTGGCCTTGAGCATCTTTTCGACGGCGATGGCGTCGCGCTCCAATAGGCCGAGGTCCGAGCCGCGGACCTGGATCTGCAGCGGGGCGCCAGCCGGCAAACCCTCGACGAAGGGCGGCGGCGTGATCGAGAACCGCACCTTGGGCAGGTGGCGCGCGTAGATGGCGCGCACTTCGTCCTGGATGTCCCACAAGGTCTGCGTGCGCTCGTTCTTCTGGTTGCACACCACCCGCAGTTGCACCTTGTTGATTTCACTGTTGACGCCGATCTTGCTGTAGGTGGTCAGGACGTTCTTGTTCTTGAGGATGTCCAGTTCCGCGGCCAGGGTCAGGCGCGCGGACTCCGTGAGCGACGTGCCCGGTTCGAGCTCGACGTCCACCACGAACTGCGCCCGGTCCTCCTGGGCCACGAAGTCCGTGCCCATCAGGCCAGCCAACTGACTCGCGCCCACCAGCGCGGCCACGGCGAGGCCCACGGTGACGACGGGGTGGCGCACCGACTGGCGCAGCACAGCGGCATAGGCCTCTTCGGTGGCCTCATGGACCGCCTCGAAGAAACGCACCACGCCATTGCGCCGCTCGCCGTGGACGATCGTGGTCGCGAGCCGCGAACTCAACATCGGATCAAGGGTGAACGCCACGAAAAGCGACAGCATCACTGCGGCCGAAATCGTCAGGCCGAACTGCTTGAAAAACTGGCCCACCACTCCGGACATGAACGCGACCGGCAGGAACACGGCCACAATCGTCAGCGTGGTGGCCAGCACCGCGAGCGCAATCTCGCTGGTGCCCTTGCTGGCGGCGACCTTGGGGTCCTCGCCCGCCTCGAGGTGCCGGAAGATGCTCTCGCGCACCACCACCGCGTCGTCGATGAGCAGCCCGATGGCCAGCGACATGGCGAGCAGCGTCATCATGTTGAGGGTGAAGCCGAGCATGTCCATCACGAAGAACGTGCCGATGACCGAGGTGGGCAAGGCCAGGGCCGAGATGAACGTCGAGCGCAGGTCAAGCATGAACAGCAGGATGACCAGGATGGCCATCGCGCCGCCGTACACGATGGCGACCTCGACCTCGTGAGCGTTTTCCTTGATGAACATCGCCTGCTCGATGACCGGCGCCGCCTTGTAGGCCTTGGGCAGCAGGGGTTGGATCTCTTCGAGCTTCTTCTTGACTGCGTCGTTGACCTGCACGGTGTTGGTGCCCGACTGCTTGATGACCTCAAAGGCCACGGCGTCGCGGCCATTGGCGCGGATGGAGGTCCGCGCGTCCTCGCGGCCGTCGGAAACCGTCGCAAAGTCGCCCAGCCGTACCTGGCTTCCTTGTGGCGTGGTGGTGATGACCACGTTGCCGACCTCGTCCGCGCTGCGCAGGTCGCCCGACAGCCGGACCGACACCTCGCGCGCGCCCTGGTCGAAGTGGCCGGCGGGCACCGACAAGTTCTCGTAGCGCAGCTTGTCGATGACGGCGGTGAGCGGCAGGTTCAGCGCGTCGAGCTTGCTGCGGTCGATGGCGACGTGGATCTGGCGATCGCGACCGCCGATGACCTCGACGGACGCCACGCCGGCGACGCGCTCCAATTGGGGGCGCACCACGTCTTCGGTGACGCGCCGCAGCTCGTCGTTGGTCAGCCCTGCGCCCGAGGTGACGTAGGTCAGGATCGGCGCGGCGCCCACGTCGATGCGCCGGATGGAAGGCTCGCGCGCGTCGCCCGGCAGGTTCGGCCGCACCGCCCCCACCCGTTCGCGCACGTCTTGGGCCGCGCGGTCGATGTTGGCGCGCAGTTTGAAAAGCACCACCACCACCGACACAGACTCGCGCGAAAACGACCGCACCGTGTCGAGGTCATTGATGCCGGCGACCGCATCTTCCATCGGCCGGGTGATCTGGCTCTCGATCTCTGCGGGCGCCGCGCCCGGGTAGATGGTGGTGATGGTCACCACCGGAAAGGTGACGTCGGGGAAAAGGTCGGTGCCGAGCGAGCGCCACGACATCAGGCCGAGCACGAGGATGCCCAGTTGGACCACCAAGGTGAACACCGGCCGTGCAATGGCGACATCGGACAACGTCATGGCGACCCCATGGACACCGGGCGGCCGGTGCGCGGATTGCGTTCTTGCCGGGCCGGGCTACGGATTTCTGCGCACGGCGGCGGCGGGAATCACGTCGCCTTCGCGCCAATTGACCCCCGGATTGGCGACTACTCGGTCCGTGGCGCGCACGCCCTTGGCGACGAGCAGCCGGTCGCCCGCACTTCGCACCACGGTGATGGGCCGACGCACCAGCTTGTTGTCCGGCTCCGCGACCAGCACCGCGGCCTCGTGGCCGGTGAGCAGCGCCGTCTGCGGGACCGCCAGCGTCGGCGGCGACGGCACCTCGATGGACGCCTCGACCATGGCACCCGCGAACAGCTTGCCCTGTGGATTGGCGATGGTCCCTTCGATCGGCACCCGCCGGGTCAGCGGGTCCACACTCGGGATGACCGCGTCGAGCCGGCCCTGCGCACGGTGGCCCGCAGCCGTCAGCACCGTCACCGCCATGCCGGCCTGGATGCGCGCAGCGTCGCGGTCGGTCAGGTGCGCCGTCAGCTTTACGTTTGTCAATTTCTGAACGACAACTACTGGCGGGGACATCATCTGCACCACGAACCCGGGTGCCGTCGGCGCTTGCACGACAAGACCGTCGATCGGCGTGATCAGCCGCGTTTCGCCCTTGATGACCTCGACGTAGCGCTGCGCAGCCTGGGCCTGCTCGATGGTGGCCGAGATGGCGCTGGTCTGGCCTGCGGCCGCGACGACTTGCTGCTCGGTGGCCGCACCGGCCTCCTGCAGTTGGCGTGCGCGCTTGAGGGCATCGGCGGCGATCGAGCGCTGGGCTTCGGCTGCTTTTTTGCCCGCCTGCGCCTGCATCGCTTGGGCTTCCAGGTCGCGGGCGTCCAGCCGCGCCACCACGTCGCCGGCCTGCACGGTCTGGCCGCGCTGCACCAGCACATCGGTCACGCGGCCGGGGACCTTGAAACCCAACTGCACTTCCGCCTCTGGCCGCAGCGTGCCGGTCACACGCAACGTCTCGGTGGTCGGCCCGGGCTCGGGCAGGACGAGCGCGGGAGGTTCGCGGATCTGTTGCGCGGCGGCTTTGGCTTGCGCCTCCTTGCTGACCAATTCCAGCTTGGCGAGGCGGTTGAGCACCTTGCCGCGCAGGACCCAGCCGAAAGCAGCGAGGCCGGCGAGCGCCAGTGCTATCAGAATCTTGGTCTTCATCGATGGGACCTCTGAAGGAGTCGCGCCAATTGGGTTTCAGGTTGCGTCGGCCAGCGCCACCAGCGGACCGGGGCGCCACGGTGTCGCCTCGCCGGCCAGGCGGGCGAGGACCGTCAGCGGATCCTCCAGCACGGCGTCGAGCACCCGCGGCGGCAACAACATGCCGAGCACCAGGATCTTGCGGAATTGATGGATGTGGTGGGCGACCTCCGGCGGATCGGACTCGCCCAGGATGCGGCGCACGTGCATGAAGAGCAGGCCCGTGGCCATGGCCGCCAGGAACTCCGGCGGCAGCGCAGGTTCGTGCGCGGTCGGCACCGGCTGCGCCGCGATGGTGGCGTGCATCGCGCGTTGGATGGCGTCGATGAACTCATCGAACAGAAAGGCACAATTGGTGCCCATCGCCCCGCGAAACACCATCGACAACTGCGGTCGCCGCGACCAGAAGAACTCGATCAAAGCCGCATCGTGGCTCGCAAACTGCTGGATGATCGCCGCGGCGTCTGCGCACAGCGGGTCGACGGCACATGCATGCCGCGACAAGTGCGCTACGACCTCGTCGAGGAACTCGCGCGCCAGCGCGACGTACAGCGCCTCTTTGGACTCGTAGTACAGGTAGAACGCGCCCTTGGAGATGCCGGCGCGCTCGGCGATGGCGCTGACTTTGGCCTGCGCAAGGCCGTGTTCGCCGAATTCGACGAGCGCCGCAGCCTTGATGAGCCCTGGCGTTTCTGGATTGGCGGCGCGGGCCATGGCGACTCGGGCGCGGTCGGGCGCGGCTCGCTAGGAGCCTGTCGGACTGTCGTCCGACAGGGTCCGTGGTGGTTGCGATCGGGGCAGCGACCCAGAACTGCCTGAAGTGTTTTCAGGCAGTTTCGGTCGCTGGCAGGCCGCAGCCGCGGCCTGCTGAGGAGCCTGTCGGCCAGAATCTGCCGATTCTGGCATTTCGCCGACAGGTTCCTTGCGAGCGGAACGGCTGGAATGACCTGCAAGTCAATGACCGGCCGGTCACTGACTCGCGGGTCAGTATAGTCCGCGCGCCCGCTTCGTCAAGGGCGACTTCTCATCGACCTCGCCGATCACATCCTCTTGAAACGATTGTCTTGTCCTGCCAACGCGTCCGCTGCGGCCGGCGGCTAACGCAGCGCGCGCAACTCAACGGCGGCGACGCCGGCGGCGGCGCTGCCCACCTGCGCCATCGGCTTTCGGTCCGGCGGCCTGGCCTTCGATGGTCAGCGACACCGACAAGGTCCCGATGGCACCCTTGACGCGCAGTTGCCGAATCGCCTCGGTCGCCGCCGTCAGCACCAGTTCGGCCGCCGTTTCCACGCCGCCCCTGTTCGCCACTGTGATGCGCAATTCCGTCGGCGCCGCTGCCTGGGCCTCGTCACCTTCCTCGTCGTCGGTCTCCTCGTCGCCGACGTCGTCATCGCCCGGCGGTTCCGGCAGGACAGCCGGTGCCGCCGACTTGCGCAGCGCGGCCAGCTCCTTCTCCTCCGCGGCGTCCAGTTCTTCGCGCGAAGGTTGCGTGCCACGGCCGAGCAGAACGCCAAAGCGCGGAGGCGGCAGGCCCGACGTCTCGCACACGCGCGACCACAGACGCTGCACCGTGCCTTCGCGCAGCACCTGCAAGAAGCCGGCGATCGTGCCGTCGGGCGCCATCGCGTCCTCCAGCGCTGTCTGCGCGTCCTGCATGGCCTTGGCGGTCACGGCGTCCACGGCGCTGACCTGGCCGTCGCGGCGCGCCGCCGAGAAGCGCTGGTGGCCCTCGGCAATCTGCCCGCGCGAAACCGCGTAGCCGCTCCACAGCACATTGGCGTACACGCGCAAGTACGGATTCTGGTGGTACTTGAACTTGAGCAGTCCGTCCGCCTCGCCCGTCCCGGCGCCGTCCTGTTTGCTGGTCGGCAGGCCGGACAGGCTGCGCTCCAAGAACGTGACCTCTTCTTTGCTCAGTTGCATGCCGGACGCGGGCTTGGCCATCGGAATGTCTCCGTAACGTGTTGTGATTTCGATAGTTCGGCGATCGGGCGACCGGCTGGGCCGCCGCGCGGGGGCCGCAATGTAGCAACGCGATCTGGCGATTCGCAAGCGGGGGGGCCGATCGTCGCGGGATTACAGAGCTGCGCTCGCAGGCACCAGTGCTCGGCGTGTGCGCTTCCCTGGCCTGCGGCGTTCAGCCCTCCACCGCGGCGCCTCCGGGATGGCCAAAACAACCGCCCTGGCGCCCTACTGCGACCGTGGGCTTACGCGGTCGCCTCACCCCCCGCCCGCAGCCGCACCAGCACCCGCGCCAGTCGCCGGTACTGCCCGAGGTGGTTGTAGGCCTGCGCCGCGATGCGCAAGATGCGCAGGCCGCGCCACGCAAACACCGGAACCTCAATCCGGTGCTTTTGCCACAGCCAGTCGTGCAGCGGATCGCCCCAGGCGCCGCAGTGGCCCGGCACCGCCGCCCACTCGGGCAGCACCACGGCGGCCAGGTGCGAGACCATCGCGTCGGGCGCAGGCGGCGCGGTGCCCAGCGCTTCGCAGAGCACGTCGCGCGCAGCCAAGGCCAGGGCGCGGTTGCGCTGGCGGTGCTCGGCCCAGCCCCCCGGCCACAGGTTGCCGATGCAGTCAATGGCATCGGGGATGGCCAACCACGGCGAAGGGTCGCGCGTTCCGGTCCAGTCGAACTCGACGCGAAACCGGGAGCGGTCCGTGCGCGGCGAGTTTGCTCCGTGCGAAATGACCAGCGGCCGAATCTGCTCCTGGCGGTCGCGCCGCACGTGCAACACAGCGGAACCCTTGGGAGAACACAGCCACTTGTGGCAGTTGCCCGTCCAGTAGGCGGCGCCGAGCGCGTCAAGGTTGACCTCCATCATGCCAGGCACATGGGCGGCATCGACCAGCACGTCCACGCCGCGCGCCTGGATGCGCGCGACCAGGTCGGCAATCGGCAGCACGATCCCCGTCGGGCTGGTGACGTGGTCGATGACCGCGAGCCGGGTGCGCGGCGTCAGCGCGGCCACGATGGCCTCGGTCGCCTCCGCTGGATCGAACAACGGAAACGGGACCTTGGCCACGACCGACCGGCCGCCGCGCCGCTGCAACTCTACGTCGACGGCGTTCTTGCACGCGTTGTAGGTATGGTCGAGCACCAGCACTTCGTCGCCAGGGCCGAACGGGAGCGACCGCACCACCGTGCCCACGCCCTCGGTCGCGTTGCTGACCAATGCCAGATCGTCGGGGTCGCAGCCGAGCAAGGCGCCGAGCCGCGTCCGTACTGCATCCAGGCCGGGCTCAAGCTCGCCGACCATGAAGGCGCACGCCTGCCTTTCGAGGTGCCACTGCCAGCGGTGCTGCGCTTCGATCACCGGCCGCGGGCAACCGCCAAAACTGCCGTGGTTCAGGTAGTCGATGCCCGGCGTGTGCAGCCACAGTTCCGGTCCGCGTGGCGATTCGAGGTCCATGGCGTTGGCTCCCTGGCAAGGCTGAGATGATGCAGACCCATGGAACGGCAAGATCACGTTTCGCCCGCTGCTGCGAGCCGGCCGCCTTCCACATGAGCTTGGAGACAAACAATGCACCGCAATCTGGACCAGAGCCCCGGCGCACCCAGGATTGGGTCGATGCGGCTACTGGCCCGCGACGGCCCGGCGCACCCGCTTCATCACGTCGGGCAGGGCGCCCTCTTGGGCCTTGCGAATCATGAAGTTGGGGATAGTGGAGTTGGGAATCGCCAGCACGCGGTACACGGCGCGCGTGCGCTTGCCCTCGGCGTCAAACGCCGACAACGTCCAACTGCCCTCGTTGCGCTTGTAGTCGCCGCGCAGGAACTTCCACACCCGTTTCCACTGCGGCGGTCCAGCCGTCGAGGTCGCCTCGGTGACGCTGACCAGGTCCGAGAACGGCGCAGGCATGTCGAACTTGACCTCGCACACGGCGACGCTGCCGTTGCGGCTGTGCACCTTGGAATCGACGATGCGTGGCATCGTTTTCTTGTAGTTGGCGCAGTCGTCCACGATCTTCCAGACCGTCGCTGGCGGCGCGTCGATGACGGCCTGCACCGTCGCTTCAGGCAGATCGGCGCCGACGTCGCGGGTCGACACCAAGATTTCGCCGGCCGCGAGCTTGTCGTCCGGCCCGGCGGCGACGGCGACCGAAAGCGGCCAGCAGAGGGCCAGCGAGGCGACAAGGACGTGATTCTTCATGGGTCCCCCGGGAGGACGACGGGCGTGGAAGGCGAACTGTACCACGGCTGGCCCGCCGCGACAGCCAGATTGACGGCGCGCGATCGGCCCGCCTACCCTTGTGGCCGCCGCCGGCTCGGACCGCAACGCAGCGAGGCTCGCCATGTTCAGCACCGATCGCTACCGCAACTATCCGCAGTTCGGCGAGGAGCACGACCAACTGCGCAAGCTGGTGCGCGACTGGTGCCGCAAGGACCTCCACCCCAACGCGCACGCGTGGGAGGCAGAGCGCCTGTTCCCGCGCGAAGTGTTCCGTCAGGCCGCCCAGCGCAATCTGCTCGGCATCCGCATGCCCGAGTCGCTCGGCGGCCTCGGCCTGGACTGGTGGTACACCGTCTGCTACGCCGAGGAGATGGTCAACTGCGGTCTCGCCGGCCTGACCATGGCACTGCTGGTGCAAAGCGACATGGCGACGCCGGTCATCCACGAGATCGGCGACAGTTGGCACCACGACACCTACCTCAAGCCGGCGATCGCGGGCCAGGCGATTGCCGCGCTCGGCATCACCGAACCCGACGCCGGCAGCGACGTGGCCGCCATCAAGACCACCGCGCGCAGGCAGGGCGACGACTATGTCGTCAACGGCGCCAAGACGTTCATCACCAACGGCACCCGCGCAGACTTCATCACGTTGGCCGTGCGCACCGGCGGCGCGGGGCACGAAGGGGTATCGCTGCTCATGTTCCCGACCGACGCCAAGGGCTTTCGGGTGACGCGCAAGCTGGAGAAGATGGGCAACCACTGCAGCGACACGGCCGAGATCGCTTTCGAGGACTGCCGGGTGCCCGTGCGCAACCTGCTTGGCAACGAAGGCGAGGGGTTCTACTACATCATGGCCAACTTTGGCGGCGAGCGGCTGGTCGGGGCGCTCACCGCCATCGCGGGCGCACAGCGCATCCTCGACGTCACAACCGAGTGGTGCAAGACCCGCATGGCCTTTGGCAAGAACCTGATGGGATTTCAGACGGTGCGCCACCAACTGGTGCAACTGGAGACCGAGATCGAAGCAGGCCGGCAACTGTGCTACCGCACCGTCGACCTCGTGGTCCGCGGCGACGCGGCGTGGCGCGAGATCGCGATGTGCAAGCTGTACTGCGGCGAGGTGGGCAACAAGGTCGCCGACCGCTGCGTGCAGTTGCACGGCGGCATGGGCTACATGGACGAGTGCGAGGTGTCGCGCGTGTTCCGCGACATGCGGCTCATCACCATCGGCGGCGGCACCAGCGAAATCATGCGCGAGATCCTGACCAAGGTTTGCCTGTAGCTCTTTGGGTGTACATCAAGGCAGTTTGGTCGAAATCTCTCCGACGCCCAAGCGCACCGCCATGCCGTCGATGGCCGGCGTGGTCAGGATCTGGCCGCCCACCGCCCAGATTTCGCCTTCGGGGCTGACCCAGGTGCTGTGGAAGTCGTCGGTCGTCACATCCGGCAAGTCCAGGCGCTCGGTCCACACGCCGGCCTTGCGCTCGAACAGGGTGCCGCCAGCGCCCACTGCGACGGGATTGCCTTTGGTGGGCACGAACACGCCGTTGAGCATCGGCAGCTTCTTTTTGGGCACGTATTTGGTCCATGTGCCATCGGCGGCCATCTGGGTCAGCACGCCCTCGTTGCTGCCCCCGACCGCGACCAACGCCGGTTCGCTGGCGGCCTCGTTGCCGCTGATGGTCAAGAGCGTGCGCATCACGTCGCTGGGCGCAGCGGTCCAGGTCTTGCCGTCGTAGCGGAGGATGGCGTTGGGCGCCTTGTCGTCGCTCCACGTGCCGACGATGTACAAGATGCCCTTGTGTCGCCAGGCCTTGAACCATTGCCGGCTCTTGAACAGCAGGTCCTGCGGCACGTCGGCTGGGGCCCACTGCTTGCCGTCGTAGCGCCACACCACCGGGCAGCCGACGGTCGGACAGCCGACGTCGCCGCCGACCGCCCAGACCTCCTGGTCGCTCACCGGCAGGACGCCAAACAGCGTCTGCGTGCCCGGGGTCTTCTCGACCACCAGCGACCCATCGGCGCGTTTCCACCGGGCGATGGCGCCCTTGGTGCCGGACATCCACACGTCGCCCTTGGGCAGGCCGGATACCCACCACAGGTCGGCGCCAGGTGCCGGCACGGCGATGCGTTGCCAGGTCTTGCCGGTCCAGTGCAGGGCCGCTGGCTGCGAGCCGGGGGCGGACGGGTCAGCGGCGCCGACGATCCACACGTCGTCCTTGCTCGTGCCCCACACCGACAGGAAGGCCCCAGGCTGCTCGGTGAACAGCAACTGCCACTTGGCCGTCGCAACTGCCGGCGGCTCGGGGTTGGGCTCGCAGGCGGTGCAGAGTGTCGCCGCAAGCAAGCTGGCTACCAGGAATTTCATGGATCGACCTTGAGCCGGGGGGGTCACGGGCTCACGCAGTTCTTGGCGATACAGTCCTGCAAGGCTTGGAATTTCTGGGCCGACGCGCCTGTCAGTTTCTTGCCGCAACCGACCACGCAGTTGTAGTCCTTGCAACCGCCGACGCAGAGGCTGGCGCCGCCGCAGCCCGCGAAGTCGCCGACGCACGCCAACGACTCCTTGCCGCAGCTGGTGGCGATGCAGCCCGTGACGTTCGGCAGTTTGCCGCCGCCCGCGCTGCAATCGGCCGGGCAGGCGACCGCGGACTCGAACGGCCCGTCGCATTTGCCGTCGCCGCACTTGGGCAGCGGACAGTCCTTGGCGCAGGTGTACGGATTCTCCAGCGGGCTGCTGCAGGTGCCATCGCCGCACTGCAGGCTGTTGCAGTCCAGCGGGCAGGTCGCCGTCGATTCGGTGGCGAGATCGCACTTGCCGTCGCCGCAACCCAGCGTCGGCGTGCAGTCGCCCGGGCACGTCAGCACCGTCTCCCACGGGGTCGCGCACTTGCCGTCGCCGCACTTGGGCGCAGGGCAGTCTTTGGGGCAGGTCAGCGGGTTCTCGATCGGGCTGTCGCAGGTGCCGTTGCCGCACGGGTTGGTGGCCTTGCAGTCTTTGTCGCAGGTCAGCATCTCGGTCACGTCGCACTTGCCGTCGCCGCACACGGCGCTTGGCGTGCCGCAGTCCTGGGCGCACGACAGTTGCTCGCCGAAATCGCATTTGCCGTTGCCGCAGTTGGGGCTCTTGATGATCTGCACGCAGCCCTGCTGGACCGCGCAGTTGGCCACCGCGAGCAACATCTGCTGGGCGTCGGAAGACAAGCCGTTGCCGCAGTTGAGCATACAGCCGCTGTCGCCATTGCAGCCGGCGAGGCAGCCGACGGCGGTGCCGCATGTCTCGTCGCCGAGGCAGGTGGTGATCTGGGCGGTGCAGTTCTTGAGCAGACAGGCGGTCAGCTTCTCGGTTTCGGACATCTGCACGTCCTTGGGAACATCGGGCGCGCTGTCCGCTTTTGGCGCGACCTCGGCCAGGACTTCGGGCGCAACCGCGGTCTCGACCTCGGCGCCCTCCGCGTCCGCCACGGTTTCGCCGGCCGATGCCTCCGCAAGGCCTTCGCCGAGCTTGCCGTCGCCGCCCGCGGCATCCGAGGTGGCCGGACCGCTCGCCGCATCGCCGGGCGTCGCGCCATCGCTGCACGCAGGCAAGGAAGCTGCCCATGCCCAGGCGACAACGACTGCCGCGCCATGAATGTTTGTTAGCCGAACCATCGCACGCGCCTCGCAACGCAGGGAGGCGTAAGGGTAGCGCCTCCAGCACGCAGCGCAAGCCACGCCAGGATCGTCGCCCGCCGCGCGGCGGCCGCTGGACAAACTTCGCGGTTTTGCGAGTATCCTTGCGATCGGGCCGGCTCCCGACGCGGCGCGGCGGCCATGGGTGGCGGCAGCGCGCGGGACAGGCCCCCGCAGAGGTCGATGTCATGAAACTGTGGAACACGCGCGCCGCAGGCGCCCTGATGTCGATCTTCGGTGTCGCATGCGGCGACGAGACCGTCGTCGCTGGCGGTGCGCTGACCGATGCGGCCGTCGCCGCCGACGCGACCGTCGCTGGAGATCTCGCCACCAAGCCCGACGCGGCTGGCCCGGAAACGGCCGCAGCGGATGCCGAGGTCGACGCCCCGCTGTTCCCCGACGTCCCGCCCGTGGACTTGGGACCCGTCGACATCGCCCCGCCAGACAGCGTTCCGGCCGACATCTCCGCTGGCGACGCGCCGGAACTGCCACCCGATGTCCCAGGCGAGGTGGCCGCCGAAGTCGCACCGGATGTCGCAGCCGTCGATGCGGCGCCCGATGGTGCGCAGCCCGATGCCGAACCCCTGGATGCGCCGTCGGAATTGCCCCCAGCAGACCTGCCGCCCGACCTCCAAGCCGACGTGGCGCCACCTGACGTCTCCGAGGAGACCGCCGGTCCAGATCTGCCGCCGCCCTCGGACACGGCGGACGTCGCCCCTGCACTGGATGTGCCCGACGCCTCGGCGCCGGACGCCACAGCCGACGTGCCCGTCGAAGATGCGCCGCAGGAGGTGGGGACAGACACCGCGCCAGCAGATGCGTCCGACGCCGTCGCCGACGGCGGGGCCGATGCCGCAGCCGACGTGGCCGGACCCGACGTCGCCCCTGCCGAGTGCAGCGCCGACATCGATTGCGCCGCCAAGGGCGCCGTGCCGGCGTGCCATCAATGGCAGTGCAAGGCGGGCAGTTGCGTCCAGGCGGCGATGACCGATGGACTGGTGTGCAACGACGGCAACCCGTGCAGCGCCGCGGCGGCGTGCAGCGGCGGCTCTTGCGTCCAGGTCAAGGCCAAATCGTGCGACGACGCCAACCTGTGTACAAGCGACGCCTGCGACGCGCAGTCGGGCAACTGTGCCAACAAGTCCGCGGTCGGCTTCTGCGATGACGGCAACGCCTGCACCCAAGGCGACGCGTGCAAAGACGGCGCCTGCGTCGCGGGAGCAGCGAAGCCCTGCGACGACAAGAACGTCTGCACGGCCGACAGTTGCGACGCCAAGTCCGGGACCTGCACCGCGACGCCGCAATCCGCGCCGTGCGACGACAACGACCTGTGCACCGCGGGCGACGCCTGTGCCAGCAGCGCGTGCAAGCCTGGAAAGTCGATCGCCTGCAACGACGGCAATGCCTGCACCGACGACGCATGCGACCCCGCCAAGGGCTGCGTGACTTTGCCCAACGCGGCGACGTGCGCCGACGCCCTGGCCTGCGTGCTCGGCACCTGCAAGGACAGCACATGCGCGCCGGGCGGCAGCAGCGGTTGCGCCGACAACAACCCCTGCACCAAGGACGCCTGCGAGCCCGGCAAAGGCTGCATCTACACGCCGGTCGCCGAGGGCACCGAATGCGCCAAGGCCACCTTGTGCGCTGCGGCGTCCGTGTGCGGCAAGGGCGCGTGCACGCTGGGCGCCAAGACCGATTGCAACGACGGCAATGCGTGCACCGAGGACAGTTGCGACCCTGCCATCGGTTGCAAGTGGGTACCCAACAAGGCGCCGTGCGAAGACGGCAACCAGTGCACCGGCGGCGATGCGTGCAACAACGGCAAGTGCCTGACCGGCAAGCCCATCGACCCCAAGACCGCTTGCGACGATCAGAATGTGTGCACCGACGAAGGGTGCGACGCGGCCAAGGGCTGCACCCATCCGCCCAAGGCCGGCCCCTGCGACGACGGCACCCCGTGCACGACAGGCGAGGCGTGCGCCAATGGCGTATGCGGGGGCGGCAAAGCGACCTTGTGCGACGACGGCAAGGTCTGCACCGCGGACAACTGCGACGCCAAGACCGGCGACTGCTCGTGGACCAGCAAGCCAGGACCGTGCGAAGACGGCAACGCGTGCACCAAGGGCGATGCCTGCCAGGGCGCTGCGTGCTTGCCCGGCGCGCCAACGCTGTGCATCGACGCCGAACCGTGCACCGAAGACAGTTGCGACCCGAAGACAGGGTGCGTGTTCAAGCCCGCTCCCGGCGCCGACGCGAAGGTCTGCGACGGCGCGACCAGCGGCAGCGCCTGCTTCAAGGCCGTCGCCGCCAACCTGACGTGGGCGCAGGCCGAGACGGCGTGCATCGCATGGGGCGGCCACCTTGCGCGCATCGACTCCGCGACCGAGAACACGGCCGTGCGCAATGTCGCCAATACTGTATGCGGCAATGGCACCGCGGCGTTCATTGGCATCAACGACGTGCAGACCGAGGGCAAGTGGGTGTGGCCGGACGGCGCGCCGGTCACCTACACCAATTGGAATGGCGGTGAGCCCAACAACTGCACCGGCTGCTGCAGCATCCAGGGCGCTGGCGAAGACGTCGGCCACATGCTCGCCAACGGCGCGTGGAACGATCTGTGCAGCGCGACGGCCCAGACCTGCTACGTCTGCCGCCGGCCGGTGCCGTCGGTCAAGTGCGGCGACCCGAGCACTTGTACCGCTGGCGGCACCTGCGTGGCCGCAAAATGCACCGGAGCGTCGACCAGTTGCGACGACGGCAATTCCTGCACGGCCGACGTGTGCAATGCCGCCAACCAGGGGTGCACGCTCAAACAACTGCCCGACGGGACCAAGTGCGGCATCGGCGTATGCGGCGGCGGCAAGTGCACGCCGGGCGTAGACCTTGCCAACCCGGCGACCAGTTGCGCCACGATTCCGACCTCGCCGACGCCGACCGACGGCCTGTACTGGATCGACCCCGACGGCAAGGCGGGACCCATCGCCCCGGTCCAGACGGCGTGTGTATTCGGCTACGGCGGCGGTTGGGCCCTGGTGGCCATCGCGGCAGACGACGGCCAGAACACCTGGACGTGGAACGCCCGCACGCTGTGGACCACCAACACCGCCGTATTTGGCTCGCCGTCCGTCGGCAACAAGGACTTCAAGTCCACGCTCCTGCACACCCTGCCGTTCAAGGACGTGCTGTTCGTGCACGCGCCGAGCCTGGTGTGGGCGACGTACGGCGGCGTCGGCGATGGCAAGCAGTCGCTGGCCGGCAAGATCAACGGCTACGGCGCCAACGCCGTGTGCTGGAGCCCAGGGCAGGGCTTCAAGATGACAGCCGGGTCGCTGGTCTCTTCGGGCGCGCTGTGCGAGACGGCCCTGTACTTCAACATGAACGACCACGACGGCAACGTCCAGTGCGGCGATGACGACCAGAGTTGGGGGCCGGGCTGGAACACCTACACCAATGCCAAGTGCCCGTTCGACGATCCGGGGATCACCGGTGGCCTCGGCCCCGCGGCATCGTCGCCCGCCAACGAGGCCGTCAACTGCGGTTTCGGCCAGGTGCTGGGGCTGAACAAGGGCCAGGCCGGCACCGGGCAGAACCGCATGATGGTGTTTGTGCGCTGAGTCCGCGCACTGAGACTGCGCGCTCGGGCCACGCATCGAATTGGCGCACGAAGCGGCCGGAGCGCGTTGACAGGCGGCACCAGCCGCGCTACATGCCTGATCTTGCGCCGTTGGGCGCCCACGGTGCCCATGCACGCTGGCCAGGTCGTCGCCGCACGTTTTCACATTGAGGGCGTGGCCGGCGCTGGCGCGATGGGCACCGTCTATTGGGCCATCGACGAGACGACGGGCGGCCCTGTCGCAGTCAAGGTCCTGCATACCACCGACGCGCGCCTGGCCGAACGCTTCGTCCGCGAAGCCGACATCTTGCAGCGGCTCGATCACCCCCACATCGTCCGTTGGGTGGCGACCGGGCTGACCGAGGCCGGCCAGCGCTTCCTGGCGATGGAATGGCTGCTGGGCGAGGATCTCGGCGTGCGTCTCAAGCGCGAAGGCCTGGAGGTCCACCACGCCATCAGCCTCGCCCGCAAAGTGGCGTCGGGCCTGGGCGCGGCCCACGAACTCGGCATCGTGCACCGCGACATCAAGCCGGGCAACCTGTTCTTGGTTGGCGGCGACCCGACCGACCCGCGGATCCTCGATTTCGGGGTGGCGCGGTTGACCGACCGCGACCAGCGCATGACGGCGACCGGCGCCGCGCTCGGCACCCCTGCCTACATGTCCCCCGAGCAGGCGGGCGGCGGCCAGCAGCCCGATGCCCGGGCCGACGTGTTCTCGCTAGGCGCCGTGCTCTACGAGTGCATCGCCGGGCAGATGGCGTTTGGCGGCGACACCTTGGTCGACGTGCTGACCAAGATTTTGTTCGGCGACACACCGCGGCTCGCTAAGGGACTGGAAAATAATAAGTCGATCACTCTCACATCAGGGCGGAGCCGCGAGTCGGACCTTTGGTCCGCGAGCTGGCGACCCACTGAGCAAGCAAACGGGCCCAAGAAATGATTGAGTAAATCATT
>Ga0194120_10002744_pt1 | contig 29785 bp, 22 predicted proteins | sample TA2MahCa65mmetaG_FD_148642 | JGI IMG/M metagenome (GOLD analysis project Ga0194120, IMG submission 148642) | Freshwater microbial communities from Lake Tanganyika, Tanzania - TA2015019 Mahale Deep Cast 65m | ecosystem: Environmental > Aquatic > Freshwater > Lake | place: Tanzania: Lake... | reverse complement strand
TTGGTTGAGCTTTTCCCAGATCGGCGAGCCGAAAATCGAAATCGCCTGATCGGGCAGAAGCATCGGATTTTCCGGATCGAGGTCCTGACTCCAATCGATGCGATCGGCGGCGTCCCATTGCTGCTTCTTGCCCTTGTCGTAGAGCGTCAGCAGGCTGTCGCGACCGTCTTCGTATTCCCAACGGAAGGTGGTGTCCGTCTTGCCGTCGATTACCCAATTGGTCTGTTCCACGGGCATCGCATAACGATACTCGGTCGCCATGATCGAAATTCCTCCTTGGACCCTGGGCCCTTTGGCCCGATCTTCGACTTGGAACTATAACAGATTTCCCCTTTCCCCTACGTCAATCGGGGTTTTGCCCGGCCGGCCAATGCTATGATCGGTCAGCATGGGACGGATGAATTCATGACCAAGGAATTGAACATCGATCGGCGGCAATTCCTGCTCGGCGTCGCGGGCGGCGCGGCGGGGCTGACGCTCGGCTGCGCGCAGGCGGCGAATATTCCGGCGACGCTGCCGCGCGAAGGCGCCTTCGATGCCTGGCTTCGCATCGGCGCCGACGACGCGGTCACGGTCCTGATCAGCCAATCCGAAATGGGCCAGGGCGTGACGACGTCGCTCGCCATGCTGGTCGCCGAAGAGCTCGGCTGCGATTGGTCGCGGATCAAGGTCGAGATGGCGCCGGCCGATCCCACCTATCGCAATATTTTCGTCGTCAAGGAGATGCTGACCGGCGGCGCGCATCTCGAGGAAGGCAGTTTCCTCGACACCATGCTCGGCAAGATCGCGGCGATTGCGGGCCAGCAAGTGACCGGCGGCTCGACCAGCGTCCGCGGACATTTCACGCTTCTGCGCCGGACCGGTGCGAGCGCGCGCGAAATGTTGATCGCCGCGGCCGCTGCGGAATGGCAAGTTCCGGCCGAGGAGTGCCGGGCCGCGCAAGGGCGGATTTTGGATGCCAAGAGCGGTCGAAATGCGTCTTTCGGTTCGCTGGCGCCGCGGGCGGCCGAACAGGCGCCGCCCAAGTCGATCCGCCTCAAGGAACCGAAAGATTGGATAATCCTAGGCAAGCCGACGCCGCGCCTCGATACGCCGGCCAAGACCGACGGCAGCGCCGTTTTCGGCGTCGATGTCCGACTGCCGGGCATGCTCTACGGCGTCATTCGACAGGCGCCGGTCTTCGGCGCCAAGCTCCAGCGCGTCGATGGTGCCAAGGTCCAGGGTATGCCCGGGGTCAAGGCGGTGGTGCCGCTTGAGGCCGCGGTCGTGGTCGTCGCCGACACGACTTGGCAGGCAATGAAGGCGCTCGAAGCGCTGCCGATCACCTGGAACGACGGCGCGGGCGCGTCGTTCTCGAGCAAGGCCTACGCGGCCGAGTTGGTGAAAAGCCTCTCGGGCAAGGGCGACAAGGCCGAAGCCAAGGGCGAATTAGAGGCCGCATTCGGTTCGGCGGTGAAGACGGTCGAAGCGGACTACGAAGTCCCCTTCCTCGCCCATGCGACCCTCGAACCGATGAACTGCACCGCGCGGGTGACTAAGGATCTGGTCGAGATCTGGGCACCGACCCAGGCGCAGGAGACCGCGCTTTGGGCCGCGGCCGATGCCGCCGGCATTTCGCGCTCGAAGGTGCGCGTGCACACGACTTTTCTCGGCGGCGGTTTCGGTCGGCGGGCGGAATTCGACTTCGTCGCGCCCGCCGTCAAGGCGGCGATGGCGGTCGGTCGGCCGGTGCAGCTTCTGTGGACGCGCGAAGAGGACATGCGCCACGACTTCTACCGCCCGGCTGCCGCCGCGCGCATCCGCGCCGCGCTCGATCGGAACGGGATGCCCTCGGCCTGGCATCAGAAGATCGCCACCTCCTCGATCATGAAGCGCGTCTTTCCGCCGACCACCTGGCTCGACGTCGATCAGACCATGATCGAGGGCGCGACGCGCATGCCTTACGCCATTCCGCATCGGCGGATCGAAGCGATCGTCAAGGACAGCCCCGTGCCGGTCGGTTTCTGGCGCTCGGTCGGGCATTCATACACGGCGTTCACGAAGGAATGCTTCCTCGACGAGCTTGCTGCGGCGGCGGCCAAGGACCCGCTTGAGTATCGCCGCGCACTCTTGGCGAACGACCCGCGCTCGCGGGCCGTGCTCGATCTCGCGGCCGACAAGGCCGGCTGGGGTCGGCCGATGGGCCGGCGCCAGGGCCGCGGCCTCGCGCTGCACGCCTCCTTCGGCTCGATCATCGCCGAAGTCGCCGAAGTCGAGGTCGCGAATGACGGTGCCGTCCGGATCACGCGCGTCGTTTGCGCCGTCGATTGCGGCACCGTGATCAATCCCTCGACCGTCGTCGCGCAGATGGAAAGCGGCATCGTCTTCGGCCTCAACGCCGCGCTTTACGGCCGGATCGATGTCGAGGCCGGCAAGGTCGTCCAAGGCAATTTCGACGATTATGAAATGCTGCGGGCGGCCGAGGCGCCGCCGATCGAGGTCCACATCGTGCCCTCGCGCGCGGCACCGGGCGGCGTCGGCGAACCGTCGACCCCGCCGATCGCGCCGGCGGTGGTGAACGCCGTCGCCATGGCGACGGGCAAGCGCATCCGCGCGCTGCCCCTCTCCGACCGCAAGGCGGTGCTCCGGGCCTAGCGCCCCCGCGCCTCCGCGATCATGGCCGCCGCCTTTTCGCCGATCATGATCGAAGGCGCGTTGGTATTGCCCGAAACGAGCGTCGGCATGATCGAAGCATCGGCCACGCGCAGGCGGTCGATACCGTGGACCTTGAGCGCGGCATCGACCACCGCGTCCTTGCCGCTTCCCATCTTGCAGGTGCCGACCGGGTGATATTCGGTCTCGGCCGTGCGCCGGACGAAGTCGACGAGATCGGCCTCGCTCCGACAATCGGGACCGGGCCAGAATTCGGCGCCGCGATAGGGCGCGAAGGCGCCTTGAGCCACGATCTCGCGCGCGCGCTTAAGCCCGGCGATCAGGACGCGAAGATCTTCGTCGGATTTCAGATATTCGGGATCGATCAGCGGATGCGCCAGCGGATCGGCGGAGGCGAGCGTGATCCTTCCCGCGCTCTCGGGCCGGAGCGCGCAGGCATGAAGCGTGATGCCATGGCCTTCGGCCTTGACGCGGGCATGGTCGATCACCTGCACGGGCAGGAAGTGATATTGGATGTCCGGCGTCGCGACGCCCGGTCGGCTTCGCCCGAAGCCGCCCGCTTCGGCGATGTTTGAGGCGACCGGCCCGGTCTTGAACAAGAGGTATTGCAGCCCGACCTTGATCGAGGGGAGCGGCGCTTCAAGACCGTCATAGGTGATCGGCTGGGTCACTTTTTGAATGACGTTGACGTTCAGATGATCCTGGAGATTGCCGCCGACGCCCGGCAGATCGACCACGACGTCGATGCCGTGGGCGCGAAGATGATCCGCCGGGCCGATGCCGGAGAGCATTAGCGTCTGGGGCGAATTGATCGCACCCCCCGAAAGCACGATTTCGGCCTCGGCGCGCGCAATCTCGCGCTTGCCGTCCTTGAGATATTCGACGCCGACGGCGCGGCCCTTTTCGATCAGGACGCGCGTCACCATCGCCTGGGTAATCACCCGAAGATTGGGCCGGCCGAGCGCCGGGCGGAGATAGGCGACCGCCGCGCTCCAGCGCTTGCCGCCCTTCTGGGTCACCTGATAGTAGCCGCAGCCTTCCTGGTCGACGCCGTTGAAATCGGCATTGCGCTTGAAACCCGCCTGCTCGGCCGCCTCGACGAAGACCTCGCTCAACGGATTGCGCGAGCGGAGTTCCGCGACATTGAGCGGCCCGCCGCTGCCATGGAGCGGACCGGCGATGGTCTCGTTGTTCTCGGCCTTGCGAAAGAAGGGCAGGACATCGTCATAGCTCCAACCCCGATTGCCGGCCTGCGCCCAACCGTCATAGTCCGCGCGTCCGCCGCGGATATAGATCATGGCGTTGACCGAACTCGAACCGCCCAGCACCTTGCCGCGCGGCCAGAACAGACGCCGGCCCTTGAGATTCTTTTGCGGCACCGTCTCGTAACGCCAGTTCACGTCGGCGTCCTTGAGGCGGATGATGCCGCCCGGCATGTGGATGAAGGGATTGTCGTCCGGCCCGCCCGCTTCGATGAGCAGCACCGAAATGTCCGGGTTTTCCGAAAGACGTCCGGCGACCGCCGAGCCTGCCGAGCCCGCGCCGATGACGATGTAGTCGGTCATGCCTTGCCTTCCTGTGCGTGCTGTTGCGCCTTCAATCGTTCCACCACGTCGAGCACCATCTTGTAGCGCGTTTCGATCGCTTGGGGATTGGTCAAGGCCGCGCCCGGCAGCGTCTCTTCCGCCGCCAGCCATTCGAGCGCGGCCATGTCCGCGTGGCTGGTCTTGCCGCGGAACAGATCGAGCTGCTTGGCGAGGCTCGGCAAATTATCGGCGACCGACCAGACGAAGCCGACATTGTGTAATTCCTTATGAACATAGCGATAGCGTCGCCGAAGCCGCATCAAGAGGCGGCGCCGGTCGAGGAGCGCGAGCTGCCAATCGGGCACCGACAGGATCGAGGCGATATCGTCGACGACCTTGCGACCCTCGGCCTCGGCGGCCCGCCAATCCTCCTCTCGGCCCTCGGCGTAGCGGTGGCGCAGGGGCAGGCGCGCGAAAGCGCGGTGATGACCGTTGAACGCCCATTCCGCCCAATAGGCGAGGTCATAGGGATTGGCACGGTTCTCGATCAAATGGTCCTCGAAGCGCTTGGTCGGATCGAGGCCGATGATGAACCCTTCGTCCGAATCCTGCACGACATGGATGCGCGACAACGTCGGACAAGCGCGTTCGAGATAATCCTGGTCAAAGATGTTGGCGAGCGGCGCACCCTTTATCTCGGCCTTGATCATCATGGGGTGAAGCACATAGCCACAGGCGACCAAGCCCGCGCCCGGGACGAGCCACATCAGATAAGCGGGCGTGCGATCGAAGCGCTTGGAGTCCCAGAACCAGCCTTCAGTGTTGGCGTGCATGAAATCGAAAGATGACTTGACCAGTTCGCGCGCGCCGGTCGCTATCGTCGTGCGGTCGGCGGATAGCCGCCGGAGCAGCCAAGGCACCAACTCTTCCTTGTTGCAGCGATTGCCAGGAATCATGACCGCACTCGCGCCTGCGCGGATGCGCTCGGCCGTGTTCCTAAGCGTGCCTTCCGACATCACCATGTCGGGGCTGAGAAAAGAAAGCGCCGAATCCGTCTCATCGGCACGTCGAATGGCTAGGCGCTGGCACTCGGTGTAGACGCCGAACATCGACTTGGCCATGAGGTGATCAATGCCGGTGAAGGCGATGTCGATCGCGTCGCCCAGGCGGCGAAAAGCGGGCGCAGCCTCCATCAACCGGCGATCTTGGTCGCGCGTAAAGATCTCGACGACCGACGAGCGCGCCCAGGGAAAATCGCCCAGATTGCCGGGCGCGAGCTGCGTCGGCAGCGCGACATCGAGCCAAGTGCGGACATAGGCCTCGCCCCAGATCGGCAGACAGAAGCGAAAGCGCTCGGTCATCGGCCGGCCTCGTGCAGACGCCGCCACAGCGTCTCGAATTCGACCGCGACGGCGGCCGTCGTCTCGGCCGCTCCGGTGATCTGGGCGCGCGCGAGATAGTCGACGACAGCGCGGTCAAGCGCCGGTGTCTCGGGCGGAAACAGCGGCGCGATTTCGTTCATCGGACTCAATAGACCGCGGAGCGCGGGATGATAGGCGCGCGCCCGAAACGCCGGCGTTACGACGCCATGACGTCGGGCAAGCCTCGCACCCAGGCGCCGGTGATCGAAGCCGAAAAGGTGCCAATCCGGCACGACGAGACCCGCCGTCATTTCCGCTGCCAAAGCCCGCGCTTCGGCCTCGGCGCTGGCCAGGGCAGCCGGGTCAGGGTCACCACCATGGAGACGGCACACTGACGGAACCGGCACGCCCCGTGGCAGCAACGCATGTTCGACCCAGGGGATCACGGAGTAGATATGACGGCGATAGAGGCCGGCGACTTGACCGTCTTGGTCGCGCCAAACGTCGACGAGGACGATATCGTCCGAATCCACGACGTGATGGTGTCGCGCAAAATCGGGGCAGGCGCGTTCGACCAGATCCGCAGCCGAGCCCGCCTTGAGGGCAGCGCTCCGCCGCTCGGGCTTGACAGCCAATACGTGAGGCTTGATCGAAAGCGCGACGGCCGCACCCTCGCCCGCCGCGACGAAAAGTTGATCCGGCATCGGATCGATCAGATTGCCCTGCCAGAATTGCGCCCGCGCACGGTCGTGAAGATTGGGCCAGGCCCAGCGGACGAGGTCTCGCCCGCTCTTGTCGATCACGCCACCCGACAGCCACGATTGGGCCCCCATCGCCGAGACGATCAGGCGGGGCGCCAAAACCGCGGTCGCGCCAGCTGCGATCGCTTGATGGGCCCGACCAAGGGCGTCGTTCGAAAGAACAAGGCCCGAATTCAGAAAGATCAAAACCGCACTGGCTTCGACCGCGGCAGGGATTGCCGCGGCCTCGCAAGCGGTTTCGACTACGTCGGCCATGCCCTCGCCGATCTGATGGTCTTGGAGCGTCACGATCGTCGGCTCGACCAGATGGCGCAGTCGCAAAAGCGCCGGATGACCTTCGAGCTGCGCCGTTTCGCGCTCGCGGACGAAAAGTTTGTAAGCCGAGCGTTCACCCCAGGCGAGCGCCGGGAGATTGCCTTGGGCAAGCTGGCTCGGCAGGCCAAAATCGAGGTAACGCGCGAGCGCGCCTTCCTGGAGCGCCGCGACGACGACATGACAGGGCGACGCCGTGCTCATCCCGTCCAGGCGCTCCAGCGGGGTTCGACATCGAGATCGCGGGGTGCCCGGCCGGCCGCCCAATTCTCGAACATGAGTTCGCAGGCGCGGTCGATGTGACGCGCGGCACCGTCGATGTCGAACAATGGCAGCGTCATCCGACCCTTGATCAGATGATCGCGCAGCCGCGCCAACCGCGCCGGGTCGCGGCAGAGCGCGATGACCAGCGCCTCATACTCTCCGGGCGAGTTGGTCACGAGTTCGCCGAGGCCGGCCGCTTCCAACATGCTCGCGCCGAGATAGGCCGACGGCGCCTGGGCCAGACCCCGCGTCGCGACCATCGGCACGCCCGCCCAAAGCGTATCGAGACTGGTCACGCCGCCGCCGACGTAAAAGCTGTTAAGCGCGAGATCCGCGACCTGTAGGCGCGCGAGATGGATCTGATGCGGCGCGACCGGCCCGTAGATCAGGCGCTTCGGGTCGATCCCCGCTTCGCGCGCAGCACGGCCAAGGTTCCGTGTCGCCGTATCGTTCCAGGAGGCCAGCCAGAGCACGGCCTCGGGCACCACGGCCAGGATGCGCATCCAACTCCGGAAAGATAGCGGATCGTGCTTCCAAGGATTGTTGAAATTGCAAAGCACGATGGCGTTTTCGGGCAGGCCCAGAGCGGCGCGTTGCACGGGGCGTTGATCGAAGTCCCCAAGAGTCGGCGCCATGTGACAGCCCGTGAGGTAGACGATCTTCTCGGTTCCAATCCTGGCCAAGTCGGGCGGCATGAAGACACGATCGGCGATCAGATAATCGATATAGTCGGCGCCGGTCGAATGCGAAAAGCCGTAATAGACCGCGCTCACCCGCGCCGGACGATGCGCCATGACGTCCATACTGTTGTTCTCGTTCAGCCCCTGCAACTCGATCACGACGTCAAGATCATCCGCCCGCATGATCGCCGCGGCCGCGGCGCCGTCCATGCTCGACAAATCCCGAAAGGTATCGAAAGCGCCTCGCAGTCCCTTCTGGAAGCCGAAATTCCCATCGCCTTCGGCATATGCCCGATCGCGACGAGCGTAGCCGTAGACCTCAAATCGCTTGCGGTCGGCGCGTTCAACCAAATTGCGGGTCGCCATCATTGTCGAATGAAAGCCCGTCGCCACCTGGAGCCAGCCTACCCGGATCTTGTCGCGGTCCGCACGCGCCGGCATCGGGACATTGTCGCCTCGATAACGCTCGGCGATCGACCGGCAGACGCGGAGATCCGCCCGGTAATCGAGGCCCAAGCCGGCCAAAGTCCAGAGCATGTTGCAATCGGCCTCCCCGGCATCGATCCAGGAATCGAGCGCGTCGCCGTACCGCTTTGCCATGGCCTCGCGATCTTGCCAATCGGCGAGATAAAGCGAGCGATAGGCAAAGCGGCGAAGTGCGGCGGCGTTCGACTTCGCCTTCTCACGCAACCTTTCGATCAGAGCGGCGAGCTTTTCGGCGGCAATCGTCTCATAGAGTTGGCCGATCACGGCGTCTTCCACGGTTCCGTCGGCGGGCCCTAGGTCGGAAGATCGCGCGAACAGCGCAAGGGATCGATCGACTTCGCCGAAGCGCCAAAACGCTAGTCCAGCAAAAAGCAGATCTTCATAAGTGGCGTTCGCCTTGCCGGCCAGTCTTTCGACCAAAGGCCGTGCCTCGACGAGGCGGTCGGCCTTGATCGCCGCGCCGACCGCCGCCGTCAAGATCGCGTCAACATGCGGCAAGAGTCGGCAGGCCTGAAATAGCGCCTCGGCGGCGTCCTGCTTCTTCTGCAGACGGCTCAGAACGACACCGAACAGGAACCAAGCCGGACCATAGGTAGCATCGAGTGACAAGGCCTGACGACACCAGGTTTCTGCGAGCGTCAGTTCGCCGAGGTCATTGGCGATGGTCGCTATCTCTTGTGCCGAAGACGCGTTGCCGCAGGTCCGCGGATCGGCTTCGGCCAGCAGACGCCGGCACTCAACCGCATTCGATAACGAGGCCTGAACCAACCATCGCCACGCCTCGTCGTAGCCCGCGCCCGCGCCCGCCGAAGCATGCGCGCGACGCAGATAGGGCAGAGCCTCGTCCGAGCGCCCGAGCGAGACCAGCGCGCGCCCCAGACGAAGCGGCAGACCGTCTTGCTCGAGCGGTTCGGGCACGCGGCGCAGCACGCGCAACACGTCATCATGTCGATCGAGCGCCCAAAGCACGTCCGCCGCGTCGCGCGCAAGCGCGCCGTCTGCCGGGTCGCGATCGAGCAAGCGAGCATGGACGTCGGCAGCCTCTTCCAAGCGACCCGCCGCGATCAATATCCCGGCCAGCAAGCGCTCGATGCGCGAATCGTTCGCTGCTCCGTCTGCCCCCGCGCGCAACTTGCCGATCGCCTCATCCCAGCGACGCAAACGCGCCAGCATGCGCGCATCGCTCAAGATGTCGTCGATCGCGGCGTTCACGGCCAAGCGCTCCAAGCCGGTTCGACTTCCAAGTCAGTCGCATTCTCGGGTTCTTGTGCGAGAGCTGAACGCAATCGAGCCGTCGCCTCCGGCCACTGGCCCAGCAAAACCAATAGACCCACTTCCTTGAGGGTTTCCTGAAGACTCGTCATGCCGAAAACCAGCGTAGGCCAGACAGCGGAATCTTACAAAGCGCAGTCAAATCGAGTAGAATCTGGGTTCGGGGAGTTTCGCCCGCCAAGGAGTTCTATGAACGCGCTCCAACCCGCCGCCCGGCCCTTCGACGGCATGCTCGTGAAGCGATTTAACGAGCCGGGTCCCTATTATTCGAGCTATCCGACGCTCAGCCAATGGACTGAGCCGCTGCAAGACGCGGCCTATCGCGAAGCCCTCATAGAGTTCTTCAAGGCCGAGCCGGATGCGCCGATCTACTTTTACGTCCACATCCCCTTCTGCGCCAAGCTCTGCTGGTATTGCATCTGCAACATTCAGATCTCGAACAATCGCGAGCGCATCCAGCGTTTCACCGACGTGCTCTGCAAGGAGATCGACCAGCTCAAGGCGTTTCTCGATGCCAACCGCATTCGCATGAATGTGCGCGAGATTCATCTCGGCGGCGGCACGCCCTCGCATCTCGACAACGATCAGGTGAGCCAACTCGTCGCTCGCCTTGGCACCATCGCCGAGATCGACAAGCTTGACGAATTCGCCATGGAGATCGACCCCCGCACCTGCGACAAGGACAAGCTACGCCACTATGCGAGCTTGGGCGTCGACCGAATTTCCTTCGGCGTTCAGGATTTCGACACCAGGGTCCAGGCCAAGATCAACCGCATCCAACCGTTCGAGCTCGTGCGCGATCTGTTGTCGCTCGAAACGCGAAAGCTTTTTCGGGGCGTCAATTTCGACCTGCTCTACGGCTTGCCGATGCAGACGCGCGAGACGCTTAGGCGCACGGTCGAACTCACCAAGGAACTCGCGCCCGACCGCATCACCTTCATCCGCTACGCCCATGTGCCGGACGTACGCAAGCACATGAAAATGATCAATGCCGAGGAACTGCCGCCGGTCGAACACATGCCGCATATGTTCCGTGAATCGGCCGAGACGCTGGTCGCGGCGGGCTATGACTGGGTCGGCATCGACAATTTCGCCAAGCCGAGCGACGACCTGGCCAAGGCCGCCCGCGCCAAGGCCAATGGCCGGAATTTCGGCGGTTCCTCGCCCGGCCGCGCCGACAACATCGTCGGCGTCGGGCCGACCAGCACGCATGTCTTCGGACGCTGGTATTTCCAGAGCGTCTATGACGCTCAAGACTATGCCAAGGCCGTCGAAGAGGGTCATTTTCCGATCCTTCGCGGCTTCAAGATGAGCCCGGACGATCTCCTGCGTCGCGAGGTCATTTTCGGCCTGCAATGCCACCAAGAGGTCGATCTCGCCAAGATCGGCGCGCGTCACGGCGTCGATTGGAAGAGCTATTTCGCGCGTGAGATCGAGGGGCTCGCGCCCTATATCGCCGACGGCATGGTGGCGCTGAATGACAGCCGGATCGAACTCACGACGCTCGGACGCTTTTTCGTGCGCCATGTCTGCCGGCTGTTCGACGCGTTCCTGGCCGATGGGCGCGAATACCGCATCCACGGCCCCTGAAGGGACCTAACGCGCGGTCAGTTTTTCGAAGGTCTGACGCGCCGTCAGCCCGGCGAAATTTTCGTCGGGCGCGAAAGGCGGCGCGCCGAGCGCGAGCCAAGCCATGACCTCGCATTGCCCGCCCGGCCCCCAGCGTTCGTCATGGCTCAGGAGTTCGCCGAGTTCATCCATCGGGATTGGAAAGACTCCGCCTTCCTCGGTATCCGTGAGTTTCGCCAAATCCTCGGGCCGAATGCGATTGCCGAGCAGGCACATCTCGAATGCGGTCGTGCGCGGATCGGAAAAGAACACCAGATGCGGCGGCGCCATGTCGGCGAGATCGAGCCCGGTTTCTTCGCGAAGTTCGCGCCTTGCCGTACGCATTAGGCTCTGCGCATCGCCATCGGAATCGTCGAGTGCCCGCCCCGGGCTATACGCGCCGGCAAAACCGTGGAGGCGCCCGGGATTGAGATCCATGCCAGCGCCGCGTTTTTGGATGATCATTTGGCGTTGCTCCAGACTGACGAGGAAGCTGGAAGCGGAAAGGATGCCGAAGCCCGGGCTCAGCTTTCGGGCGCGCATGGCGCGCGCCGTCGCGTAGTCGACGGTCCGATAGCCGATCTCGAGCCGGTCGCGCGAAAAATCGATGGGCTCGACGCAGAGCGCCTGAATTTCATTGGGCTTGCCGCGCGCCGCGAGATCGGCTCGGTTGCGCTCGACGTCGGGCAGAAGATCGGAGGGTACGGTCCAGGCGCCGACGCGGCGAACCGCGGCCTCGCGGTGGCCCCACCAGACGACTTGGCAGCGTTCGCCGAAATAGGCGTTGATGCGCGCGATCCAGGCGCGGTCGGCTCCGCGAGCCATCGGCTTGGTCGGCGCGCTCAGGCGGTCGCCCTGAGACCTTCGGTCTCGCGGCCCGATGTCGTCGCGGGCTTCGCACCCGATGCAATGGCGACGTCGTAGATCTTGATCGTGTGGCCCGAGCGAGTGCGCTGCCCAGCGAAGGCGAAGGCATCCGGCGCCTTGGTCGGGGCGATCGCGACGTCGATCGACTGCGCCTTTCGATCCAGGGTCGGCGGCTCGCGGCCATGAACGATGGCGTCGAAATAGTCGGCGACATTGTGCTTGAAGTCGTGGCGCGTTTCGCTCGGCACCGGCCAAGTCGGCATGCGCGCCGCCTGATAGCGGACGATGTCGTCGATCAGCGCGTCGGTCGCGTGCAAATTGCTCTCATCGGCATAGCGACGGAGCAGCTTGCGGAGGTCGCGATAGAAGGCGACCGAGTCCCCGAGCAGGACGGCGAGCGCGCCTTCATGCGGCAAGGCAAGGTTGCCGCCGAGTTCCGGCACGGGCGAGAGCGAGGCAATCGAGTCGAGCAGGAGGTTCTGCTGATTGCGCACATGGCCGACGCCGCGCGCGACCTGCGGATAATCGACCGGGCGGCGCTCGACTTCCTCGACCAGCGATTCGACAAAATCGGTATAGGCGATGCCAAGCTCGCGCATCAGCCAACGCATCGGGAAGAAGGCCGAACGGAAATTGTAGAGCGCCGAGGAGAGATAGCCGACCATATAGGCCTTGCGCCATTCCGGGATCGGCATCGCCGCCGTGCCGACGACGAGTTCCTCGATCTCGCTCACTTCGTCCTTTTCGCCGTAACCGCGCCGGGCGATCGCCGCTTCGACCTTGCGCGTCAGAATGCCGTATTTGTCGCGATGCTCCTGGCTTTCCATCGCCGTATTCTCGAGGAGCGTGCAGAGATGGAACACCCAGTGATCGGCCAGGCGCGCGGTCGAGGCCTGATTGAGACCGCCGACGAAGGTTTCGTAGGTCTCGGCCGGCAGGCCGAGGATCATCTCGGTATAGGTCGGCAGATCGCGATCGTGATAGGCCTTCTTCAACTTGAGCAGGCTGTCATGCTTGATGTTGCGCCGCTTGATCGCGCCGAGCGTGTCCATGTTGAAGGACTGCATGGCGAGCGTCACCGACGTCGAGGTGTTGCCTTCCTTCAGCCGGTCGGCAATGTCGATGATGCGCTCGTGGCTGTTCTTGGTCCAATTGATCGCCATGAAGCCGGGAAAGCCGTATTTCTTCGAGCGCGCCGCCAGGCGTCCGGCAATGTCGAGGTCGCGATCGTAAAAGATGCCGAAATTCGCATCCGCAAGGTAGATGTAGAAAATCTTGTTCCGGCCGATCCATTCGATCTCGGCATCGAGCCGATCGATGGCGAATTGCTTGACCTTATTGACGTCGGCATTGCCCCAATCGCAGAAGGTACAGGCGAAAGGACAGCCGCGATTGGTTTCCCAGACGACGCCGGTCACCCGGCTGCCATATTTCGCCATGATCTTGTCGAACGTGCCGTTGAGAAAGGGCGACGGCAGATCGTTGAGATCGGCTATGCGCTCGCGACGCTCGGTCGTACGAAATCCGGCCGGCAAATCCTTGTGTCGGTAGGTGATACCTTGAACGCCCGCGAGATCTTCGCCCCGCGCGATCGCCTCGAGGAGGCCCGCGAAAGTGAACTCGCCTTCGCCATGCACCAGCACGTCGACATAGGGATGGGCCTCGTAGAAGGCAGCGATGCGCTCGGGGCGCTTGGGGACCGAATAGCCGCCGGCGACGATGATGGCGTTGGGGTACGCCGCTTTGCACATCGCGGCCAAACGCATGGAGGCGCGGAAGTTCCAGGTGTAACTGGCGAAGCCGATGACCTTCGGATCGTCGAAGGACTTGACGATCTCGGTATTGTCGCCGCGCAGGAAGTGGATGTTGATGTCGAAAGCTTCGGCAACCGCCGGGCGGCTCGCCGCATAGGCCGAGATCAAGCCGACGCCGAGCGGCATCAAATTGCGGTTCGAGGCGGTACCCAGATCGACGAGGTAGACGTTCCGCTTTTTCATCGCGCTTCCTCTGTAACCCGCCGTAACCTCACGTTCTGTAAGGCTTTTTCGGGCTTGAGTCGCAAGGAGTGTATAGGAAGCCAGGCCCCCGCGCCATCAAGGCCCCAGCCGCTCAATAGGTCACCGTCGTCTGGCGGTTCTGGACATAGTCGGAATCGATGCTCGCCGGACCGATGAACCAGCGCCCGCCCGGGTTTTTCCAATCGAGCGTCGCGCCCGGATCGACCGTGTCGACGCCATGCAGCACGGTCGGAAAGACCAGCATGAAGTCGCCCGGATCGACATAGGGCTCCATGTCTTCCTTGGACTCGTCCGGCTTGACGAAATAAATCCCGCCAGCCTTGTAGTCGACGCCGCGCTTGCTCAGGAAGCCGCCCATGACCAATTTCTGGTTGTTGATGGGATCGGCATGGACCTTGAGGCCGCCGGTGCCGAGCGGATATTGGTAAAGGATCAAGCGATCGACGACGAGGTCTCGCGGCAAGTTCTTCTCGTACTGATCGGGCGCGAGACCGGAGAAAGTCTTGAAAGTCCGCCAGCGTTCCTTCATCGCCGCGAAGATACCGACGGGATCACCGTTCCAACGATAAAAGTAATAGGCATGGCGCATCGAATTCGAGGCATAGCCCTGGGTCGTCTGCGGATCGATGATGCGATGAAAATCGGGGCTGCCGTCGAGAATCTTATGGAATGACGAGGGCGACCCTTGAGCCCAAGCGAAAGCCTTGCGGCAGAGCTCGCGCCCGACGCGTTCATCGAGCGTGCATTTGAGCATCAGGACATCGCCGGCATAGACGTCATCGACCAGACGGAGATCGCCCGCCTTCACGCGCGCCTGGAAATCGGCATAGCGCATCACCTGGACCTTGCGCAGATACCGGGGCAGCGTTTCGTTCTTGACGAGAGAGCGCCAGCGGCCGGTGAACGTGTTTGGGTCGGCAACCATGGTCACACCTTCACGGGCGAAATGATCATCTGACACTCAAATTCCTCGCGATCGAGGAACGGGTAAAGATCCTCGATCGGCGTCGGGATGATGCGCCCGTCGGGCGCGCGCTTGTTCTGGACGCGCGGCACGAGCGCCTGCATCGCCGGCATGTGGACTTCGCAGATGTAGGGACCCTCGGCTGCAAGCGCCATATCGAGCCCGGCTTCGAGCTCGGCGCGATTGCGGATATGGGCCCCCGGAATGCCGAAGGCCTGCCCGAGCTTGACGAAATCCGGACAGCTCACCCCGCTCTCGACTTCGGAACCGATCAGACGGCCAAAATAGTTCTTCTGCGTGTGCTTCATCGTCAGGTAGCCCTCATTGTTGAGGACGAAGAGCAAGATCGGCAGCTTGTATTGCAAGATGGTCTGAAGCTCTTGAAGATTGAACATCAGACCACCGTCGCCTGAGACGCAAATCGTGCGCCGTCGGCCATGCGCGAAGCAGGCGCCGATCGCGCCCGGCAGACCGAATCCCATGGCGGCAAGGCCGCTCGAGGTGAAAAGCCGTTGGCCGGCCTTGGTCGCGAATGTCTGCATGGTGCAAGTGAAACTCGTCCCCATGTCGGTGACGACGACCGAATCCGCCGGCAGCTTGTCCGACAGGCGTTCGATGAAATGGTAGGAATTCACCTTGTCCGGGATCTCGCGATATTCGTCGAGCGTCACCGGATAGCGCCGGCGCCAATCCTGGCATTTGGCGAGCCAGGCGCCGACCTTGGGCTCGCGGGCGAAATTGCCGCTTGCCGACAGAAGCGCGCGGACGAAATCGCCGGCATCGCCGACCACCGAGACGGCTGGCCGAAGCGTCGGCTTCTCGTGTTCGCGCGCATCGATGTCGACCACGATCATCTTGGCGCCGCGCGCGAACAAAGCGGCGTTGTATCCGGTCTGCGGGATCGACATGCGCGAGCCGACGATGATCAGAAGATCGGCGTTCTGCACCGCGAGATTGCCGGTCCGGTCGCCGAAAATGCCGCAGCGCCCGACGTGATAGGGGCTGTCCGAGCCGACGATGTCGGCCGCGTTCCAGGACGGCACGATCGGAAATTGCAGCTTTTCGGCAAGCTCGCGAAACTCCCTGGCCGCGCCGGCGAGCCGGATGCCGTAGCCCGGGATCAGCACCGGCCGCTCGGCCGCAGCGATCAGCGCGAGACATTCATTGATCTTGGTCTCGAAATCGACATGTGGCTTCGGTTCGGGCCGATAGCCGGGGATCGCGTCGGGCTCTACCTGGAAATTTTGTACATCGGTCGGAACATCGATCCAGACGGGGCCTGGGCGACCGCTCGTCGCCAGATGCGCGGCTTTTTCCATGTGAAAGCGGATCTCGTCCGCAGCCGTAACCATAACGGCATACTTCGTCACCGGCTTGACCATCGAGACGATATCGACTTCCTGTACGCCGCGTTGGCGAAGACCCGTCTTGCCGATGGTCGTCGGCACCGAGGCCTGACCCGAAATTCCAAGCATCGGGATCGAATCGATCCAGCCACCGGCAACGCCGGTGATGGCGTTGGTGCCGCCCGGCCCGCTGGTGACGTGGAAGACGCCGATTCCGCCGCTGATCCGTGCATCCGCCTCCGCGGCCATGGCGCAAGACTGCTCGTGATGCATGCAGACCATGCGGTATTTCGGATGAAATCCCAACGTGTCGTTGAGATACATCGCGCCGCCGCCGGTCACCGTATAGACATGCTTGGCGCCGAGGCCGGCAACGAAATCGGCGATGTATTGCGAAACCGTGACCTTCATGGCGCGTTATTAATCCGTGCTTTCCCGGGAGTAAAGCGGCCTCTATTCGGCCCAGGCGAGGTTGAGCGAGCGCGCGGTGGTGAAATAGTAGTCGCCCGTATAGCCGACATGGCGAAAGACCGCGCGCCATTCATCGACATGGAGCATGGTCGTGCCAAGCAGCGACCAGCCTTCGAACAACCTGCGATCCGCTTCGTCGTGATAAGCGGCGAGCGTGACGTAGCTTCGTCCCCGGCCGACCCGTTGGATTTCGCGTAGCGCATCGACCACCCCGCCGAGATGCAGCATGTAGATCGACGAGAAGGCCATGACGAAATCGAAGCTGCGGTCGAGATAGGGCAGCCGGTCGTATTCGCAGAGCACGAGGTCGCTCTTGATCGATGGCATCGCCGTCTCGATGGCATAAGCGTGGTTCTCGACCCCTGTGACGCGCATGCCCGGGTAGAGTTCCTTCAAATCGTGCAGAAAGAAACCCTTCTTGCAGCCGACCTCGAGAACCGCGGAACCGGAACCCAGGCCGTAGCGCTCGGCGACGCGCTTGGCGATCGGCTTCCAACGCCCGTCATAGCGAAAGCCGCCATAACCGTGCTCGCGCGCGCCGTCATAGAATTCGCGCCCGCGCTCCCACGCGATCAGGCGCGCGTCGATCGGTCGCGGACCGGGCTTGACCCGCCGGACCACGGTCTTGTCGAAGTATCCGAGGTCCCATTCTTCCATGGTCGGGCTATTCCGGACTGTAGGCGAAGCCTTCGCCCGCATCGACGGCGATACAAGTGCCGGCCATCATGGAAGCACCCGAGCCCGAGAGCAGCATGACCAAGTCGATCATTTCCGCAGCCTCGCCCACTTTGCCCCGCGGCAATCGACGCGTGACGAAATCTTCGACCACTTCGGGCTTGTTCTTTTCCAAGCGGCGAAAGGCGTTTTCTGGCCCGAAGAAAGCGCCGGGCAAGATCGCGGTCACGACCACACCCTTGCCGGCAAGTTCGCGGCCGAGGCTCCGGACATAAGCGGCAAGCGCCGCCTTCACCGTGTTGTAGCCGACCGAGCCTACCGCCTCGCCCGAGGCGATCGAGCCGACATGGACGATATTGCCGCTCTTGCGCTCGATCATGCCCGGTGCGATCAGGCGGTTGATTTCCGCGCCGACGCCGAGATTGGCGGCGTGAAGTTTGGCGAGCTGCTGCCAATCGAGCAGCGGTTCGCGAAAGCCGTAACCGCCGCCCATGGCGTGGAAGACGACGTCGAAGCCGCCCATCCGCTCAAGCCCGAAAAAGACAAGCTTGGCTGCCGCCTCGGCGTCCATCAACTCGCCGCAAAAGACCTCGTGGCCTTTGCCGGACATTTCGGACTTGAGCGCGTCGAGACGCTCCTGCGTCCGGCCGGAAGCGCAGACGCGCGCGCCTCTTTCGGCATAGGCCTTGGCGATGACATAGCCGAGACCCCTAGTCGCACCCGTCACCAGGACGCGCTTTCCCGCAAAATCCGTCACAACAATTTGGCCTTGGTAACGAGTTCGCCGACGGCATCGCAGACAATGCGCACGACATCGCCGGGCTGCAGCATCTTGTCCTCCGGCACGACGATGCCTGTGCCGGTCATGACGACGATGCCGCCGGGCAGATCGTGATAGGCGTAATGGGTCTTGAGGATTTCGCCCAAGCTCCGGCCCAATTGTCCAAAGCTGCAAGACGCGGCAAAATAGGCTTTGCCACCTCGCTCCATCGACAATTGCACTGTCCAGGCGAGCGGATCGACGCCCTTGGTCGCCAAGACCAGGCAAGGTCCAAGCGCGGCCGAACCCGTGAACACCTTCGACTGCGGTTGATAGAGCGGGTTCGCCGCTTCGATGTCGCGGGCCGAAACGTCGTCGCCCAGCGTGTAGCCGATGATTCGCCCTTTTGGATCGGCAACGACGGCAAGCTCGGCCTCGGGGTGGGTTTGCGTGGCATCGGCGCGAATGCCGATCTGGCCGCCATGGCCGACGGCGCGCCCGGGCGCGGCCTTGAAGAAGGTCTGTAGACGCTTGGCGCCGTAGACGCGGTCATAGATCGAGGCGCTGGTCTGGGAATCACCGACCCAAGCCGCGGCGCTTCGCTTGTACGTCACGCCCGAAGCCCAGATTTCCTGGTCGAGCACCGGCGGATCGAAGGACTTGGTCGTCGGACGCCGAGCCGGTTTATGCCGCGCCTTGACAAAAGCCGCGGGCGCAATCCGCCCATACATGAGCGCTTGCACGGCACTCTCCGAAGGTCCGGCCCAAGCGCCGTCCCGTTCCAAAAACCATTTCCGTCCTTTGCGATAGAGGCGTGCCATGGTCCGATTGTCCTTGTCGAATCCTCTTCAGGCTTAATCCCGAAACTAGCCATGGTCGTCGCCCTGGGTCAACGCGGCATCGCTCGACCCCATGCCCTCGACCTATCGATAAGATATTGGTTCAGCGGGGGAATGACAGCCTTCCTTCGCCCCACGCTTGCCGAGGGGGTTCAAACGAGGCACGATGGCCCCACGGATTCGCGTGCCTTTTGGCCGCCAAATCGGAGGAATAGGGGATGCCCAATAACGTCGCTCTGAAGCCCAAGGAAAAATGCGCCATCAATGGCGCCGTGCTGGTCGCGGGCCCCAAGGGTGCGACCTTTACCTTGAAGAACGACGCGATCCTGCTCCGCGAGGACGACATTCTCCTGGAAAAGGAAGCGACGACGCCGGCCAAGCGCATTTATCTCTTCGTCATGTTGATCTGCCTGGATAAGGACAATCAGCAGGACTATTACCCGCGTCTGATCGACTACATCTACGATTTCATCACCACCACGACGCTGCTCGACGTCAAGCACACGCTGGTCAACATTCTGCGCGACGTGAATAACGGCAATCCGCTGCGCGCCCTCAAGACCACGCGCGCGCTGGTCGAGTACGAAGCGAACGTGCTCAAGCATGGCATGGGCCCACCCAAGACCGCGGGCAAGGCCAAAGCAAAGGCGAAAGCGAAACCCAAGAAGGCTGCAAAGAAGGCCAAGGGCAAGAAGCGCTAATCGGTTCTTCAACAAGGGCGCCGGGGCACCGGGGGGCTGCGCCGCCGCTTTCCAGGGAGGAAATTCATGGGTGTCGTGCGTCCGGTCGAAAAGGACCAAGGATTAGACTTGTCTTTGGATAGACGCGGTTTCGTCGTCACGTCTTTGGCAAGCGGCTTTGCCCTCGCCGTCCAGCCGGTCATGGCCCAGACCATGATCGTCACCGACACGAGCGGCCTGACCGCCGGCGAAGTCCAAATTCCCGCCAAGGGCGGCAATGTCCCGGCCTATCGGGCCATGCCCGCGACCGGCGGCAATTTCCCGGTCGTCTTGGTCGTTCAGGAGATTTTCGGCGTCCATGAGCACATCAAGGACGTCTGCCGGCGCTTTGCCAAGAAGGGGTATATGGCGATCGCGGTCGAACTTTATGCCCGCCAAGGCGATGTCTCGAAGATGACGGACGTGCAGGCGATCATTCGCGATGTCGTCGCCAAGGTTCCCGATGCGCAGGTCATGGGCGACCTCGACGCGGCCGTCACTTGGGCCAAGGCCTCAGGCAAAGCCAACACCTCGCGTCTCGCCGTCACCGGCTTTTGCTGGGGCGGGCGCATCACGTGGCTCTATGCCGCGCACAACCCCAATGTGAAGACCGGCGCCGCTTGGTACGGCCGGGTCGTCGGCCAGCTGAGCGAAATGACGCCGCATCATCCGGTGCATGTCGCCTCGAAGATCAAGGGCACCGTTCTCGGCCTCTATGGCGGCGCCGATGCCGGCATCCCGAATGACACGGTCGACGACATGCGCTTCGCCCTCAAGGCGGCCGGCAGCAAGTCGATGATCCACACCTATCCAGACACGCCGCATACCTTCCATGCCGACTACCGGCCGAGCTATCGCAAGGCGCAGGCCGATGATGCCTGGAACCGTCTGCTGGCTTGGTTCAAGGCCAACGGCGTCTAGGCCATCGGACGACCGAGAAACGACCCCGCGCCTTCCATGGGCGCGGGGTTTTTCTTTGGGCAGCAGATTATCCCCGTTATCCACAGACGCTAGGGCTAGAAAAAAGTGCTGACATGACCGCAAGATACTGTTAGACTCTCATCCAGAGTCACACATTGAGTAGGTTTGGTGTCGACCATCTCGCGCTTTGAATTTGGGTCTCGATCCCTCCGACCACCGCGCCCAGACCGCCTTAGCGTCCTACGACCTCGCGCTGACCGAAGCTCCGCATCCGGCAAATCCGGATCGGAGCTTCGGCGCTTTTTGTCACCTCTCACCGGGAGTCTTGAATGGCCAAACGCGCCCGCGCACTCGCCCTCGCCCGCAACATCGACGACGACAGGGTCCAGGCATTGTTCGATCACCCGCGCCATGCGCGGCGTTATCAGGCGGAGGGGCGTTTCGACGCCGATCAGCGCGACCAGAGTTACATTCGTCACATCAGGGCGAAAAGCCCGAACCAAAAGGCGCTGATCGAAGCGATCGAAGGCCACAATCTGACGGTCGCGGTCGGCCCGGCGGGCACGGGCAAGACCTATATCGCGCTCGCCAAGGCGGTCGAAGCCTTCGAAGACGGGCGCGTCGCCCGCATCATTCTCTCGCGCCCAGCGGTCGAGGCCGGCGAAAACCTCGGCTATCTGCCGGGCGACATGACCGAGAAGCTCGCGCCCTATCTCCGCCCGCTTTATGACGCCCTTACCGACCGGGTCGGCGGCAAGCGCCTGCGCGCGCTGATCGCCGACGGCTCGATCGAGATCGCACCGGTCGCCTTCATGCGCGGGCGCACGTTGAACAATGCCTTCGTCGTGATCGACGAGGCGCAGAACTGCACCTATGGCCAGCTCAAAATGCTGCTCACGCGCCTCGGTTGGAGCTCGACCATGGTGCTCACGGGCGATCCCGATCAGACGGACCTGCTCGACGGCCTATCGGGTCTTGCCGAAATGGCGCGGCGCCTGGAAGCGGTCGACGGCGTCTCGGTGGTGCGCCTGAGCGACGGCGACATCGTGCGCCATCCGCTGGTCGCCAGCATGCTGGCTGTGCTCTAGGGCCTAGTCCGGCTCCGCGACCGGCGCCCAAAGCACGTCTTCGATCCGTTCGGCGCCGGCCGCCAGCATCGCAAGACGATCGAAACCGAGCGCGATGCCGGATGCTTCCGGCATGCCGTGTTCCAGCGCGGCCAGGAAATCTTCGTCGATCGGATAATCGTAGCCATAGCGCGCGCGTTTGAATGCCATGTCGGCTTCGAAGCGCCGGCGTTGTTCACGGGCGTCGGTGAGTTCGCCGAAGGCGTTGGCGATCTCCACGCCCGCGACATAAAGCTCGAAGCGTTCGGCAAAGCGCGGATCGGCGGCCTTGGGCCGCGAGAGCGCGGCCATGGCGATCGGATAGTCGGTGAGAATGGTCGGCGCCGGATGACCAAGCTTGGGCTCGATCCGATCGAGAAAAACCCGAAAGAAGAGATCGTCCCAACCATCATCGGCGGCGATGCGGTATCCGGCCTTCTCGACCGAAAGCGCCATAGCGGCGCGGTCGCCCAGTACTGGTTCGATTTCGATGCCGGCGTAGCGCCGGAACGCCTCGACGACGCTGATCCGTTGCCAAGGCGCCCGAGCGTCGCATTCCCTGCCTTGCCAGCGAAAGGGCCGGCCGGCGACGCCTTGCCAGGCGCGGAGCAGCGCCTCGCAATCCGTCATCAAACGCTCATAGGGCTCGCGGGCGCGGTACCATTCGAGCATGACGAATTCAGGATGATGCGTCGCCGCGCGCTCGCCATTGCGAAAGACCCGCGCGAGCTGGAAGATCTTGGGCTCGCCCGCGACCAGGAGCTTTTTCATCGCGAATTCCGGCGACGTATGCAGATGCAGCGCGCCTCGCTCGCCCGACGGCGCGACGATCTCGGTCGAAAAGCCCATGAGATGCGGCTCGAGACCGGGCGAGACCTGCAAGGCTGGCGTCTCGACCTCGAGGAATCCCTGCTCGGCGAAATAGCCGCGCGTCGCCGCGAACAGGCGCCCGCGCAGGAGCAGGTTGGGTCGCCTTGCGGCGTGGCGGTCGGGCCGCCACCATCGATCTTTTCCGGCTTTCATCGCTTTTCCGACACGGGCAGGTCTGCTATAGCCTCGCGCGCGAATCCGCGCCCACAGACTACAAACGGTCAGCACATGAAGGTCAACGCCAACACGCTTCGCCCGGGTCACGTCGTCGACAAGGAAGGCAAGCTCTTCGTCGTCCTCAAATCCCAGATCATCACGCCCGGCAAGGGCGCGTCCGTCGTGCAGCTCGAAATGCGCGGCATCAAGGACGGCGTCAAGGTGAACGAGCGCTACCGGACGCAGGAGACGGTCGAGCGCGCGCAGCTCGAAGACCGCGAATACTCTTTCCTCTATCCGGACGGCGAAAATTACGTCTTCATGGACATCGAGAATTACGAGCAAATCCATGTCGGCAAGGAAATCGTCGGCGAAGGCGCCGATTTCCTGCAGGACGGCATGCATGTCAGCATCCGCACCCATGAGGGCCTAGCCGTCGCCTGCGAATTGCCGCAGACCGTGACCATGGAAATCGTCGAAGCCGATCCCGTCGTCAAGGCGCAGACCGCCGCATCGTCCTACAAGCCGGCCAAGCTGTCGAACGGTCGGCGCGTCATGGTACCGCCGCATGTCGGCCAGGGCATGCGCGTGGTCGTCAACACGGCGACCGGCGAATACATGGAACGCGCCAAGGATTAGCGGCGCGCGCGGAGCACGGGCCATGGCCGGTCGTCCGCGCGACCTGATCCTCCACCTCGTCTTTCTGTTGTCGGGCGCGAGCGCGCTCGTCTATCAGACGGCCTGGCATCGCCTGCTTGGCCTGTTCAGCGGCGCCGACAGCCTGTCTTCCGCCGTCGTCGTCGGCGCCTTCCTGCTCGGCATCGGCATCGGCAGCCTTGCGGCCGGCCAATTCGCCGACCGGCTCGACCGGCGCGGCGCCTTGTTCGCCTTCGCGCTTTGCGAATTCGGCATCGCCGCCTATGCCATCCTGACGCCCTGGCTGTTTTACGACGTGTTGTTCGGACGTTTCATCGCGCTCGCCGAATCGCGCCTCCTCACCTTCGTCCTCGCCTTCGCGGGATTGGTCATTCCGACCTTCCTGATGGGCTTGTCCTTGCCGCTTCTGTCGCGCGCGGTGGTCGACGCGATCGAGCGCGCGGCGGTCGATGTCGGGCGGCTCTATTTCGTCAACACCTTGGGCGCGGGGCTCGGTGCCATCGTCGCCGGCTGGTGGCTGATCGGCCATATCGGTTATGACGGCGCGATCTATTGTGGTGTGGCGATCAACACGGCTGTCGGTCTTGGTGCCACCTGGGTCGCCAGCGTGACCGTCAGATCCGAGAGGTCGGCGGAAAGCCGCGCGGCGCTCGATCTACGTCTCGACGGCCCCCTGCTCCGCTGGTGTCTCCTGGTTTTCGCCTCGGGCTTCGTCGCGGTATCGCTGCAGATCCTCTGGTACCGCCTGGTCGGCGTTTTGCTCCAAGGCAATGCCTATGCCTTTTCCTCCGTGCTCGGCCTCCTTCTCATCGCCGACGCGCTCGGCATGATCTGGGGCGTCAGGGTCGTGCCGCGGCTGGCCGATCCCGAAAGGATCTTTCGCCTGATCCAAGCTTGGGTCGCGTTGTCGGCACTGGCCGCGGCATGGCTCCTCTACGGCGCTTTCGGCGTCGACGATTTCGCCCGTCATTTCTTCGATCACGATCCGCTCGAAGCCAAGCCAGGAGATCTGCCGAGGCTCATCGCCGCGACCCTCCTGCTGGTGGTGCCGGCGAGCATCCTGATCGGCTTCACCTTTCCGCTCGCCCAGCGCGCGGTTCAGGACGATCATGCGCGCGTCGGCAACCGCGTCGCCTGGATCCAGGTCTTCAACATCGCCGGCAACAGCGCGGGCAGCCTCGGCACCGGCCTCTTGCTGCTTCATTGGCTGGGAACGGTCGGAACGCTCCGTCTTGTGGCGGTCGTCGGGCTGATCTTCCTGTTGCCGCTCCTTCGTGCCGCTTCTCGACCGGTTTTGGCGCTTGGCGGTCTCGCCATCGGCATCGTTCTCTTCCCGAGCAATGTCGATTTCTGGTCCCGCCTGCACCGGGTCGGCCCGAGCGATACCGGCCTGTCGGGCGAGGATCGCACCGGCGTCGTGCTGCTGCGCAAGCAAGCCGACGGTACGGCGCGGCTCTTCATCCAAGGCCACGCTCAGAGCGGCATTCCTTTCTGGCCGCCTCATGGCTTTCTCGGCGCGATCGGTCCGCTCGTTCATCCGGCGCCGATGGACGTAATGGCGATCGGGGTGGGCAGCGGCGGCACGCCCTATGTCGCCGGCATCAATCCGGCGACGCGCCATGTCCGCGCGATCGAAATCGTCGAGCCGGTCTATGACGTGCTCCGGCGCTTTGCCGCGCGTCCCGACGGTCGAGCGATCAGCGGCATCTTCGTCGACCCCCGCTATGAATGGGTGGTCGGCGACGGCCGGCGCGATCTTTTCCTGGACCAGCGCCAATTCGACATTATCCAGGCCGATGCCATCCTGCCCAAGACCTCGCATTCGGGATTGCTTTACTCCGTCGAGTTCTTTCGCGAGGTGCGGGCGAGCCTCAAACCCGGCGGCATCGCCGTGCAATGGGTCCCGACCGAGCGCGTGCGTCGCACGTTCCTGTCGGTCTTTCCCTATGTCGTCGAGGCGCACCCGGCGCTCCTCGGCTCGGATCGGCCTTTGGTGGTCGACCGCGCGGCCTTGCTCGCGCGCTTCGATGCACCCGAAACCCAAGCCAAACTCGCCGCCGCCGCGCTCGACGTCGCCGAGCTTCGTCGCTGGTTCGAAAGGACCGAGATCACCATCCACCGGCATGCGCCCGCAAGGACCGGCGCCGATCTCAACACCGATCTTTTCCCGCGCGACGAGTACTACCTGAATCGTTAGAATCGCCGGGAGAGGAGTTTCATCCCTGTGACCATTTCGCTCCCTGCCCTCGCCGGACGCAAGGTTCTGATCACCGGCGGTCTCGGTTTCATCGGCTCGAATTTGGCTCGGCGCCTGGTCGATCTCGGCGCCGACGTCATCGTCGTCGACAGCCTGGTGCCGGAATATGGCGGAAACCTACACAATCTGGCGGGCTACGAGACGCGTCTCAGGATCAACGTCTCGGACGTGCGCGACCGCTACAGCCTGCAGCACCTCGTCCGCGACCGCGAGCTGATCTTCAATCTGGCCGGTCAGACCAGCCATATGGACTCGATGGCCGATCCCTTCACCGACCTCGAAATCAACTGCACGGCCCAGCTTTCGCTTCTCGAGACCTGTCGCAAGGTCAATCCGGGAGTGAAGATCGTCTTCGCCTCGACCCGACAAATCTACGGCAAGCCGGAATATCAGCCGGTCGATGAACGTCATCTTTTGAGACCGACGGATGTCAACGGCGTGAACAAGATGGCGGGCGAGTGGTACCACATCCTCTACAACAACGTGTATGGCATCCGCGCGGTGGCGCTTCGCCTGACCAACACCTACGGACCGCGCATGCGCATCAAGGACGCGCGCCAGACCTTCCTCGGCATCTGGATCAAGCTCCTGATCGAGGGCAAGCCTTTCGAGGTCTGGGGCGGAGAGCAGAAGCGCGATTTCACCTATGTCGATGACGCGGTCGAGGCAATGCTTCTGGCCGCGCTCGAGCCCGCCTGCGACGGCCAGACGCTCAATGTCGGCGGCGAAAGCGTCGTCACGCTCAAGGACCTCGCCGAGATGATGGTACGGGCCGCCGGCCAGGGCAGTTACGCGGTCAAGGAGTTCCCGGCCGATCGCAAACGCATCGATATCGGCGACTATTACGCAGACGACCGTAGGCTCCGCGCGCTCGTCGGCTGGGCGCCCCAAGTGCCGCTCACCGAGGGCCTCAAGCGCGCGATCGATTTCTACAAGAGCGATATTCGGCATTATCGATGAGCGAAGCTCCGATCATTCCGGCCGATCCCAAGGCCGCCTATCTTGCCAACAAGGCCGAGATAGACGCCGCGATCCGCCGCGTACTCGAAGGCGGGCGCTACATCCTGGGTGGCGAAGTCGCGGCCTTCGAAGCGGAGTTCGCGACCTTCGTCGCCGCGCGGCACGGCATCGGCGTCGCCAACGGCACGGACGCGATCGAGGTCGCGCTACGCGCGCTCGGCGTCGGCCCTGGCGACGTCGTGGCGACGGTTTCGCACACCGCGGTCGCGACGGTTTCCGCCATCGAGCGCGCGGGCGCCAAGGCGCTTCTTCTCGACATCGATCGCTACGACACGCTCGATCCCGAGGCGCTCGATGCCGCGGCGCGCACAAGCAAGATCAAGGCCGTCATCCCGGTCCATCTCTACGGCCAACCTGCCGCCATGCCGGAAATCATCGGCATTGCGCGGCGCCACGGCATGGCGGTTCTCGAAGACGGCGCGCAGGCGCATGGCGCAAGGCTCGGTCGCCAAGCGGTCGGAAGCTTTGGCGACGTCGCGGCTTGGAGCCTCTATCCGACCAAGAATCTCGGTGCCATCGGCGATGGCGGCATCGTCACGACATCGCGTCCGGAACTTGCCGAGGCGATGCGCCAGATCCGCGAATATGGCTGGCGCCAGCGCTATATCAGCGACTTCGCCGGGTTGAATTCGCGCCTCGACGAAATCCAGGCAGCGATCCTCCGGGTCAAGCTCGCGCGCCTTGCCGAGGACAATGCCAGGCGGCGTCATATCGCTGCCGCCTATGACCGCGCGCTCGAGGGCACGGGGATAGAGACGCCGCGCGTCCGCCCCGGCGCGGAACATGTCTATCACCTTTACGTCCTGAGGACGCCCAAGCGCGATGCGCTCAAGGCGACGCTCCAATCGGCTGGCATCCTGACCGGCATTCACTATCCGGCCGCCGTGCATCAGCAACCGGGCTATGCCGGACGCATCGCCATCGGCCCGACTGGACTTGGCCGAACCGAGGCCTTGATGCCGACCATCTTGAGCCTGCCGATGTATCCGGAACTCACCGACGCGCAAGTCCGGCGCGTCACGGACGCGCTGCGCGCCGTCAGCCGCTGATCGTCAGTCTCGGCTCCAGATCGAGGGTCTTGGCAAGCGCTTGCAAGCGGCGTTCGACGACGTCGGCGGCAAGCCCACCCGAGGCCTTGTCGATCTTGAGCCCGAGAGTTTCGTCGTCGCGCCCCAGGCGCGCGGTGTTCAGGATCGTGGTCGTACCGGCCGAGAAGGTATGCGCGAGGCGAAGCGCCTGACCGACCGCGATGGCATGGCGCGTGTCGTCGTTGCCGAGAAGCTTGCGAACGAAATTCGGCGCATCACCCTCAAGATCGCCCTTGTAGCGGACATAGGCGGCGATCGCGAGGTAGACGCGACCCGGATGATCGACCCCGACCACCGGCAAGCGCAGCGTGCGGTAGAAGGCGTGATCGGCCCGATAGTCCGGATGCTCGCGCCAACCGATATCGGAGAGGAGCGCCGCGACATGGCGCAAGCGGTGACGTTCCGGCGGATCGCCCGCAAAGCAAGGCGCGATCCATTCCGAGACCGCGGCGCCGAGGCCCGGTTCGCGCCCTTCGGCAGCGATCAACTGATCGGCAGCCGCGACCAGCGGATCGAGTTCGCGGACGCTCGCCGGCAAGGCTCGATAGATCAGGCCCTCGCGCAAGCCATAGGCCGAAAACAAGAGCCGCGCCGGCTTGGCGCGCTTGATCAGGCGTCGCAGCACCAGGGCGGCGGTCGGCAGGCTTTCGAGGCGTCTCGTCGAGACGCCCTCGATGCGCTCGAGCGAGCCGCGCGACATATGCGCGACCAGATCGGTGATGTCGAGCGCTTCCGACGCGCTCATGGCGTAGGCCTGAATGACGTGAAGCGGATAGCGGTTCTGCGCCATGTGGACACGCGCGAGCGTACGCCAAGCGCCGCCGACCGCGTGAAAATCGCCCTTCTCGCCGGCGCCGCGAATCCACGGTGCCTGATCGAGCGCAGCTTCGATCGCCGCCTTGGTCTTGGCGCGACCTTCGTGAACCGCGAGCCGCAGCGGCCCGAGCGGCAGCGTCACTTGATCGCCGATCGCGCCCTTATTCAGCGCGACGACCTCGAGACTGCCGCCGCCCAAATCGCAGGCCAGGCCGTCGGCCCCGGGAAAAGCCGATAGCACGCCTTCGGCCGACAGCTGACCCTCTTCCTTGCCGCTGACGATCTTGAGCTTGAGGCCGGACCGGCGTTCGATTTCGGCGACGAATGCCGGGCCATCGTCGGCATCGCGCACGGCGGCGGTCGCGACCGCATCCAGCCGATCGACGCCCATCGCCTCGGCAAGGCGGGCGAAACGCGCGATCGCCGCCTGCGCCAAGGCGATACCGTCCTTGTGCAGCCGGCCGGTCTCGCCTTGGTTGCGACCGAGCGCGCAAAGGACCTTCTCGTTGTAGACCGGGACCGGCGCGCGCATCAGGCCTTCGAACAGGACCAAACGCACCGAATTCGAACCGACATCGATGACCGCGACACGGCCCGAGCCGCCGTTCCGGCTCCGCTTCGCGTTCATGCGGTCACGAATTGTCGAGCACGAGCCGCGGCACCGCGCCCCGATCGCGCAACGCCGTGCCGCGCCCCGAAAGGCTCGGATTGGTCATGAAATAGGTATGCGCGCTGAAGGCGTCGGGCCCGGCATTGCGACGATGGTAATGCCCTTCGCCGTCGAGGTCCCAGCTCTGCGCCTCGTCCTTGAGATTGGCGAGCATGATCTGGTCGAGCACCTGTTGATGCACGGTCGGATTTTCGATCGGCACCAAAGTTTCGACTCGGTGATCGAAATTCCGCACCATCCAATCGGCCGAGGAGATGTAGACCTTGGCCTTGGGATGCGGCAGGCCATAACCGGCGCCGAAACAGACGATCCGTCCGTGTTCGAGAAATCGGCCGACGATGGATTTCACGCGAATGCGGCTCGAAAGACCCGGCACGCGCGGGCGCAGACAGCAGATGCCGCGCACGATCAGATCGATTTCGACTCCGGCCTCCGAAGCCTCGTAAAGCAATTCGATGGTCCGAGCATCGACCATGGCGTTCATCTTGGCCCAAATCGCGGCCGGCCTTCCCGCCTTGGCGTGGCCGATCTCGTCCCGGATCAGCGCGTGGATATGCGCGCGCATCCAGCCGGGCGTGGTCACGATCTTGCCGAAATTCTCGGGCGGCGCGTAGCCGGTGAGATAGTTGAACAGGCAAGCGGC
>Ga0194120_10002743_pt1 | contig 29787 bp, 24 predicted proteins | sample TA2MahCa65mmetaG_FD_148642 | JGI IMG/M metagenome (GOLD analysis project Ga0194120, IMG submission 148642) | Freshwater microbial communities from Lake Tanganyika, Tanzania - TA2015019 Mahale Deep Cast 65m | ecosystem: Environmental > Aquatic > Freshwater > Lake | place: Tanzania: Lake... | reverse complement strand
TCGACTTCTCCGACCTCCTCTGCTTCCTCAACCGCTTCGAGCGCGCCCAGGACCCCCGCGCCAACCCCATCGACTTCTTCTACTGCGACGTGGCCCCCGACGACGAGATCGACTTCAACGACTTCCTGGCCTTCCTCAACCTCTACAACAAGGGGTGTGGGCAGTAGGCACCAAGGCACCGAGGCACCAAGGCACCGAGGCGGCGAGAGAGCGAGACAGGGGGCGCGCCACCGGGCGTCAGGCAACCGGCATTCGGCAGCCATGGGTGGGACAGGCGTCCCGCCTGTCCGGTTCCGCCGCTCCACGGCTCCACCGCCGCGCGGCGCCAGACGACCGCTGAGCCCCACGGGCGCCATCCCACTATGCTCCGCCCACCCGCGCTGGGCGCACCGGGCGGGCTCGGATGACGCACGTCCCCCGACAACCCTCGCCGCTGCGGCGGAACCTCCGCTACAGCGTCGTGGACGGCACGGCCTACACCGTCATGGCCGGGCTGGCGGAGTCGTTCTTCCCCCTCTTCGTGCTCGAACTGGGACTGGGGGAGGTGGCCGCGGGGCTCGTGCTGACCATCCCCATGTTCCTGGCGGCGACGGTGCAGCTCGCCACGCCGCGGCTGGTCCGGCGAATCGGGTCGTACCGCGCCTGGGTGGTCGGCTGCGCCGCCTCCCAGGCGCTGGCGCTGGTGCCGCTCGTCCTGATCGCGCTGCGGGGGCAGGCACCGGCCTGGGTCGTCTTCGCCTGCGCCACCGCCTACTGGACGGGGGCCGTCTCGTGCGGCCCGGCGTGGACCGCGTGGATGGGCCTCATCATCCCGGACCGGCTCCGCGCGCGGTACTTCAGCCGCCGCAACCGCTGCCTGCAGTTGGGCCTCATCGCGGGGCTGGTGGCCGGCGCCGGCGCCCTGCACCTGGCGGGCCGCCTCCCCCCCGCCGACGACGGGGCGCCGCCCTGGCGCCACGACAACGCCCTGCTCTACGCCTTCGCGGCCCTGTTCTTCATCGCGGCCATCGCCCGCTCGATCTCGACGCTGTACCTCTTCCGCCAGTCGGAGCCGCGACCCCTGCCGATCACCGAGCGGATGCTCCGCGGCATGGAGGTCGCGCGCCGGCTCCGAGCCAGCCCCGAGGGACGCCTGATCGTGGCCCTCGTCGTGATGCAGGCGGCCATCCAGGTCGGGCTTCCCTTCTGGCACCCCTTCGTGCGCGAGAGACTCGGGTTCGCGCCCCTCGAATACGTCGCCCTCCTCGTCGGGCTCTACGCCGGACGCGCCGTCGCCCTGCCCCTGGCCGGCGAGATCGCGCACCGACGCGGCCCCCGCTCGCTCCTGCGACTCGGCTCCCTCGCGATCGTCCCCCTCTCGCTCCTCTGGATCGTGTCGCCCGGGTTCTGGTGGCTGTTCGGAGCCCAGCTCGTGGGCGGCGCCGCCATGGCCATGTTCGACCTCGGCGCCTTCCTGATGATGCTCCGACTCATCCCGGACGACGCCCGAACCAGCATGGTCGCGCGGTACATGTTCCTCAACGCGCTGGCCATGTGCGCCGGGTCGCTCGTGGGCGGGGCCCTCCTCAGCGACACGGTCCCGCCGCACCCGGGGTACGCGCTCGTATTCGTGGCGTGCGCGGCGGCCCGCCTGGCCGCCCTGCCGCTGACGTTCCGCGTGCCCACCGTGCGAATCGACGCCCGCCCGGACGGACCCCGGGGTCTCCCCGAGCGCCCCGCCGTCGTATAGTCGGTCCCGTGCGCACAGGGCCGCGGTAGGGGTTTGATTGAACCGGGTCGATCGTCGAGCCATCGCTGGGAGCGCTGAATGGGGGGATCCGACAGGCCGAAGCGCGTGCTCTGCTGCGTCGGAACGCGCCCCGAGGCCATCAAGATGGCCCCCGTGCTCGGGGCGCTCCGGAGCGCCCCATGGGCCGAGTGCACCGTTCTTGCAACGGCCCAGCACCGGGGCATGCTCGACCAGATGCTCGGCTTCTTCGAGGTCGAGGCCGACGTCGACCTCGACGCGATGCGCGAGAACCAGACGCTGCCCGAACTGATGGCCCGCCTGCTCCCGGCGCTGGACGCGACCTTGGCGACGACCCGGCCCGACATCGTGCTCGCCCAGGGCGACACCACCACGGTCCTGGCGGTCGCCCTGGCCTCGTTCTACCGCAAGACCCCCTTCGCCCACGTCGAGGCGGGGCTGCGGACGGGGCGGATCGACCTGCCGTTCCCCGAGGAGGCGAACCGGGTCCTGGCCGGGAGGCTGGCGGCCCTGCACTTCGCGCCGACGGCCCAGGCGCGCGCGAACCTGGCGCGCGAGGGCATCACGAGCGGCGTGCACGTGGTCGGGAACACGGTGATCGACGCGCTCCTGCGCACGGCGGAGCGGGACCCGCCGCTGCCCCTCTCCCTGGATCCCTCGCGCCGGCTGGTGCTCGTGACGGCCCACCGGCGCGACGCGCACGGGGAGCCGATCCGCAGCATCTGCCGCGGCGTGCGCACGATCGCGGAACGGCACGCGGACGTGGAGGTGCTCTGGCCCGTGCATCCCAACCCGTCGATCCGCGCGGCGGTGGAGTCGGAGATGGGGGGCGTGGCGCGGGTGCGCCTGTGCGAGCCCCTGGACTACGGGTCGTTCGTGGCCGCCATGAAGCGCTCGACGGTGATCCTGACGGATTCGGGCGGCGTGCAGGAGGAGGCGCCGGCGCTGGGCAAGCCCGTGCTGGTCATGCGCGAGGACAGCGAGCGTCCGGAGGCGGTGCGCGCGGGGGTGGCGGCCCTGGTGGGGACGGACAGCGCCGCGATCGTGCGCGAGTCGTCGAGGTTGCTGACGGACCCGGCGCACTACGCTCGGATGAGCCGGGGGAGCAGCCCCTACGGAGACGGTCGCGCCTCGGAGAGGATCGTCCGGCACATGGCCCGGTTCCTGGGGGTCGACCCGGCGGAGGCGGGGCCGGCGGACGAGTTCCGCGAGGGGTCCGAGAACGCGGAGGTCCGGGTGGTGGCGCGGGAGGAAGTCGGTGCACGGGGCGCGCGGTAGGTCCATGGCGGTGTGCGACGGGCTCCCGGGCGGCGCGGATCCGCTGGCGTCGCGCCCGATCGTGTTCCTGACGGCGGTGCAGTACGACGACTGCCTGTCGGGGCGGACGCGCCGGCTGGCGGACGGGCTGGCGGCCCTGGGGCATGACGTCACCTTCGTGCAGATGCCCAGCGTGCGCTCCACGGCCCGGCGCGTGAGGCGCCTGGGGTGGGACGCGGCGGCGCCGGCGGTTCGAGCGACGGGCGTGCGGGTCTGCTCCGTTCCGCCGCTGCCCCTGCACTCGGCGTTGCACGACTCGGCGCTGGGCCGGCGGTGGGCGCGGGCGGTGGCGGAGCGGGTGCGGGCGGCGGTTCCGCGGCCCGAGTCGTCGGCGGTGGTGTGCTCGACGCCGTGGTGGCTGCGGGTCGTGGAGCGGATGCCGTACGCGGCGCTGGTGTATGACTGCATCGACCACGTGGAGGTGCATTCCGGGGAACGGCGAGCGGGCCTGTACGGCGCCTGGGAGCGGGAGTTGATGGAGCGGTCGGCGGCGGTGCTCGCGGTGGGGAACAACCTCCGGGACGCGATCCGATCGAGCGGCTCGGCCCCGGCGACGACGCCGATGTACGTGGTGCCCAACGGGGTGAGCCGCGGGTGGGTGGACGCATCGCCCGCGGCGCCGGCGGAGCTCTCGGCGTGGACGGCGGGGGCCCCGTCGGTGGGATTCGTCGGGTCGGTGTTCGAATGGGTGGACCAGTCGCTGCTGCGCTCGGCGTCGGAGCTGCTGGCGGACCACCGGTTCTTCGTGGTGGGCCCGACGCGCATGGGCGTGCCCACGGAGGCGTTGCGGGGGCTGGCGAACCTGCGGGTGTTCCCCGCGGCGCCGTTCGAGGCGGTGCCGTCGTGGATCGCCGGGGCGGACGTGTGCCTCCTTCCGTTCAAGCCCAACCGTGTCACGGAGCTTGCGGACCCGATCAAGGTGTACGAGTACTGCGCCCTGGGCAAGCCGGTGGTGTCGTCGATCCCGTGCCGGGTGATGGGCGAACCGGCCCCGGTGCGCGTGGCGGGCGACCCGACCCTGTTCGCGTCGGCGATCCGGCAGGCGTGGCAGCAGGACTCGCCCGCGGAGCGCGAGTCGCGGCGTGCGTTCGCGCGGGGGCACACCTGGGAGGCTCGGGCGCTGGAGGTTCGCGGCGTGCTGGGCGAGGTTGCGGCCCGGTGACTCCCACCGACCCGGAACGCCCCCTCCGCGTGCTCTTCGCCACCCGCGCCGACCTTCGCACGCACCCGGGCGGCGACACGGCGCAGATCGTCGGCACCGCGGCGGCGCTGCGGGGCCTCGGGGTCGAGGTGACGGTGGGCGGCCCCGACGACCTTGACCCGGGCGGCTTCGACCTGGTCCACCTGTGGCACCTGGAGCGGACGCACGAGAGCATCCTGCCCTTCCGCCGTGCGCGGCGCGCGGGCCGCCCGGTGGCCCTGTCGCCCATCTACTGGCCGCCGGGCGACGCGCCGCGCGTCATCGAGAGGGGCATCCGTGGCGGGGCGCGGTGGTGGTCGGAGGACCTCAAGAACGTGGCCCGGCTCGCGCGGGCGGGGCGCGGGGCGCGGGCGGGCGTTCTGGAGGCGCTGCGCGCGGGGTGGGCGCGGGCGCGGTGCGAGTTGCTCGTGTCGTCGGACGTGCTCCTGCCCAACAGCGAGGCGGAGGCCGAGATGCTCCGAGGCGAGTTGGCGCTCTCGGGCGCGGCGAGCCCGCCGCGGATCGAGGTGGTGGTGAACGCGGTCGACCTGGAAGGGGCGTCGCGGGTGCTCGCCGAGGCGGGCGGGGGCGCGAGGGAGGGCGTGGTGTGCGTCGGGCACTTCGACGTGCGCAAGAACCAGCGGGCGCTGATCGAGGCGGTGCGGGGCACGGACCTGCGGCTGACGCTGGCGGGGGGGGCCCGCCGCAACCACGGGTCGTACGCGCGGCGCTGCCGGCGGGCGGCGCCTCCCAACGTCGAGTTCACGGGCCCGGTCGCACCGCTGGAGGCGCTGCGGCTGATGCGGCGGGCGGCGGTCCACGCGTGCCCCAGCCGGTTCGAGACGCCGGGGCTGGTCAACCTCGAGGCGGGGTCCATGGGCTGCGCACTGGTGCTGCCGGACTGCCCCCCGGTGCGCGAGTACTTCGGGGACGAGGGGCACTACGCCCGCTCGGACCCGGCGTCGCTCCGCTCGGCGCTGAGGCGTGCCTTGGACGCCGGGCCTCCCGCGGGCCTGGCGGGGCGGATCGCGGAGCGGTTCACGTGGCCGCGGGCGGCGTCGCAGACGCTGGCGGCGTATCGGCGCGTGCTTGCGAACTACAATCGGCGCGCCTGACCGGGAGCCCGGGTCGGGCGCCACGATGATCGCCGCGAACGTTGCACGCCGCCTGCTTCCTCGATTGAGCCCCGCGGCGCTGGTGCGCTCGACGGCGTCGCACGCGGGCCTGATCCGTCAACTGGCGGTGCGGGACCTGGCCCTGCGGTACCGGGGTTCGGTGCTGGGGATGGTGTGGACGCTGGTGACGCCGCTGGCCCTCCTGGCCATCTTCACCTACGTGTTCGCGGTGGTGTTCAAGGCGCGGTGGCCCGGGATGGCGGAGGGCGCGTCGAAGGTGGATTTCGCGCTGGCGATCTTCTGCGGGCTCGTGGCGTTCGGGCTGTTCTCGGAGCCGGTGGGGCGGTCGCCGAGCCTGATCGTGTCGTCGTCGAGCTACGTCAAGCGGATCGTGTTCCCGCTGGAGATCCTGCCCGTGGTCGCGGTGTGCACGGCCCTGGTCATCTTCCTGGCGAACCTCGGGGTGCTGGTGGCGGCGACGCTGGTGTTCCGCGGCGGGATCCCGTGGACGGCGGCGGCGCTGCCGATCATCGTCGCGCCCGTCGCCGTCATGGCCCTCGGGGTCTCCTGGTTCCTGGCCTCGCTGGGCGTGTACCTGCGGGACGTGGGGCACGCGGTGGCCCTGCTGCTCCAGATGCTCTTCTTCCTGACGCCCGTCTTCTACCCGCTGGCGGCGGTGCCGGAGCCCTTCCGCACCGTCGTGGCGCTCAACCCGATCACGGTGGCGGTGGAATCGTCGCGGGCGGTGCTCTTGATGGGCGAGTGGCCCGACTGGGGCATGCTGGGGCTGGCGGCGGGCGTGAGCGTGGTGATCGCGCAGCTGGGGTACGCCTGGTTCATGTCGACCAAGCGGGGGTTCGCCGATGTCCTCTGACCCCGCCGGCGAGACCCTGCTCCGGGCGCGGGGCGTGGGCAAGATGTACAAGATGTACGCGCGCCCCCTGGACCGCCTGAAGCAGACGCTGTTCGCCGGGGCCCGCAGCTACTACCGCGAGTTCTGGGCCCTGCGCGGCGTGGACCTGGACCTCCGGCGGGGCGAGTCGGTGGGGATCATCGGGCGGAACGGGTCGGGCAAGAGCACGCTGCTGCAGATCCTGGCGGGCGTGCTGCAGCCCAGCGAGGGGCGGGTGACGACGCGGGGGCGCGTGGGCGCCCTGCTCGAGCTGGGCTCGGGGTTCAACCTGGAGTTCACGGGCCGGGAGAACGTGGTCCTGCAGGGGGCGCTGCTGGGGTTCACCCGGCGCCAGGTCCAGGAGCGCCTGGGGGCGATCGCGGACTTCGCCGACATCGGGGAGTTCTTCGAACAGCCGGTCAAGACGTACTCGTCGGGCATGTTCGTGCGCCTGGCGTTCGCGGTGCACGCGCAGCTCGAGCCGGACCTGCTCATCGTGGACGAGGCCTTGGCGGTGGGCGACGAGAAGTTCCAGCGCAAGTGCTTTGCGCGCCTCGAGCAGCTCCAGTGCCGCGGCAGCTCGATCCTGCTCGTGACCCACTCCTCGGCGTTCATCGAGAAGTACTGCCAGCGGGCCATGCTCCTGCACGGGGGCGAGGTGCACGGCGTGGGGGCGTGCAAGCACGTCATCAACCAGTACCACGCCCTGCTCTACGCCGACGAAGCCGCGTACCTGCGCTACCGGAACCAGCAGGCCAGGGCGGCGGCGGCCCGGGCGGCGGGCGAGCGGGCGCCCGAGCCCGTGGACCCGCTGGCCGCGGAGCCCGCCGCGGGCGAGCCGGCGGCGATCACGACCGAGCGGGCCCGGATCGAGGACGTGTGGATCCACGACGCGGTGGGCAACCCGCGCGAGCTGTTCATGGTGGGCGACGACGTGGAGATCGGGATGGCGGTGCGGGTCCACGCCGACATCCCCCGCGTGCAGGCGGGGCTGCGCGTGCGGACGGTCGAGGGCGTCGAGGTGTTCGGGACAAGCACCGCCTACCTGGAGCGGTGCATCGCGCGGGCCCGCCCCGGCGACCTCTACCACGTCCGGTTCCGCACGCGCCTGAACCTGTGCACGGGCACCTACTTCGTCTCGCTGGCGGCGGCGGAAGGGCTGCTCGACGGCTCGATGGTCTACCTCGACAAGCGCGCGGACATCCTCATGATCAAGGTCCGCGAGCACCCGGTCACGGCGAGCGGGATCGCGTTCATGCCCGTAGAGGTCTCGATCGCGCCCGCGGGTCAGCCGGCACAAACCCCGTGAGCGGGCGATGCGCCGCGGGCGCGATGCCGCAGGCGCATACACTGCGGGCCCCATCGGGGCGGACCCCAACAGACCCCGGCAAGGACGGTCCTTCGCCGGACCCGCCCCAGCCACCGCCCGCCGATCGCCTCCCTCCATGCGGCTGCTCATCGTCACCGAGTTGTTCTCGTTTGGCGGCCTGGAGACGCACCTGGCCGGGCAGATCCGCGTGCTGCGGGGCCTCGGGCACGAGGTGCACCTGGCGGTCGGCGGAGCGCTGGGCTGCGCCCGCCCGCCCGACGGCTTGGCGAGCCTGACCGCTCCGATCCCGTTCACGCACGCGAGCACCGCGGGGGAGTTCCTGGCGGCGGTGGACCGTCTCGCGGCGCTCATCCACGAGCACAGGATCGACGTGGTGCACGCCCACCCGTTCCGCTCGCTCGTGGTGGGGTGCCTGGCGGCCAACCGGACCCAGACGCCCCTCATCACCACGCTGCACGGCCCGGCCAGCCTCGAACCCATGCGCCAGGACCTGCTGGAGCTGCTGGTCAAGTTCCTGGTGCTGCCCGCCGCGGGGCGGGTCGAATGCGTCTCGCCCGAGGTCGTGGCGCTGGCGGCCCATCACGCGGGCCGCGATCGGTGCGTGCTGCGCCGCAACGCGGTCGATCTCGCCCGGCTCTCGCGGCGCTCCCCAACCCCGGGTGGCGCCTGGGTGCTGATCAGCCGATTGGACGAGGTCAAGAGCGCCGGGATCCTCGACCTCTGCCGCAAGTGGGACGGAGCCGGCATGCCGCCGCTGGAGATCCACGGGGACGGACCGCACCGCGAGGCGCTGGAGCGTGAGTTGACGGCGATGGGCGCGCTCGACCGCGTGGCGCTCCGCGGTCGCTGCGACGACGTCGCCGCCCTGTTCGAAGGGGGCCTCGGCGGGGTCGTGGGGATGGGGCGCGTGGTGCTGGAGGCGGCGGCGTCCGACCTTCCCTGCCTGCTGCTGGGCTACGACGGGCCCAAGGGCGTGCTGAACCCGGACCTGTTCCGACGGGCCTCCTGGTGGAACTTCTCGGGTCGCGGGATGCCCACGCTCGACGCGGCCTCGCTGCGGGCCCAGGTCGGGGCCGCCGTGCATGACGCGGCGCGGTTCCGCCTGCGGGAGGCGGCGTCGGTCGAGCATGACGAGGCGCGGTGCTGGGTGGATTACGCCGCGACGCCCTTCACGCCGCCCACGCGGTCCGGGCTGGTCCGGGCCTTTGACGACCTGGTGCGGGCGCACGTGAGCGAGGCGGGCCCGATCCTCGGCAGCCCGCGCCTGCTGACGGAAACGCTGGCGCTGATCGCGGCGGAGGCGCCGAGCGCGCGCCTCGAGATGCACGCGCGCCGCCTGAGCGCCGCCACGGTCCTGCGGGCGCTGGACGAACACGATGCACGCATCACGGGCCTGGAGCGAGAGCTGGGCAACGCGGGCGATCGCCTGGAAGCGGCCCATCGGCGCGAGGTCGCGCTGCGCGACGACCTGCACGCGGCCCGCCTGGCGGGCCAGCAGCGCAGCGAGGAGCTCGGCGCCCGCGCCGACCGCGCGGAGTCGGCGCTCGCCGCGGCGACGGCCCGGATCGAACTGCTGGAGGGCGATCTTGCCCGGCGCACCGAGGACGCGGCCCGCTCGGCCGCCGATCTGTCGTCGATGACGGCGCGCGTGGCATCGATCGTGGCCCCGGCGGCCCAGTCGGTCGCGGATGTGCGCGTGAGCCGACGCTACAAACTGGGGCACGCAGCGTCGGCGGTGTATCGACGCCCGCTCCGCGGGCTGGTCACCCTGGCCGGGTGGGCGCTCGGGCGGGAACGGGCCCGCGGCCTGGGGCTCTTCGGAGCGCTGGGCTCGCCCGACCCCCTCCGGGCGACGCAGGAGAGCCTGCGGTCGCTGCTCGGCCCAACGCCGCCGGCGCCGACCGCCCCCGGCGGGCTGGCGCCGAGCGAGGCGCACGCCATCCTGGCCGACCTGGACCGCATCCGCCAGAGCCGGCGCCACAAGCTCGGCAACATCGTGGCGGCGGTGCGGAAGAGCCCGGTGCGGGGGCTGGGCGTCACGGCGCGATGGGCGCTGGGACGTTACAAGTCCGACGGGCGCGGGCTGGCGGCGGCCCTGCACGCCAACGACCCGCTCGAGGAGGTCAGCGACCGCGTGCGACGGATCGTCGCCCGTCCCATGCCGCGCCGGAACGGCGAGCCTCTGGACACGCTCGCCGACATCGTCGCCAGTTGCCCCGACGCCCGCGGCGTCGTGGTCTGCCCCCCCCTGATCGACTGGTCGTGGATGAAGCAGCGCCCCCACCACCTCATGGCGGCGTTGGCGCGGGCGGGCTACCTAGCGGTCTACTGCTCGCCCAAGGCGCGGAGCGACGACTTCACGGGCTTCCGGCGCGTCGAGGATCGCCTGTTCCTGTGCGACTCCTTCGAGCAGCTCAGGGCGCTGGAGTCGCCGATCGTGCTCGTGAGCAACCCGCGCCACCTGCCGGAGGTGGAGGCGATGAACAGGCCGCGGGTCGTCTACGACTTCCTGGACGACCTGGCGGTGCAGTGCAGCCCCTACGCCGACTTCGAGGAGGTGAAGCAACTGCACGCTCGGCTGCTGGGCGAGGCCGAGCTGGTGCTGGTGACGGCGGGGCGGCTGCTGGAGGAGGCCCGCGCGGCCCGCCCGGACGCGCTCCTGTGCCCCAACGCCGTGGACGCCGACCACTTCGACCCCGCGACGGAGCACCCCGTGCCGCCGGACCTGGCCCCGATCCTGGCGCGGGGCGGGGGGGTCGTGGGTTACTACGGGGCGCTGGCGCGGTGGTTCGACTTCGACCTGGTCGAGTCGCTGGCCCGCCTGCGTCCCGACGACCAGTTCGTCCTCATCGGCGCCGACTACGACGGCGCGCTCCGGGCCCGCGACTGGAGCGCGATCCCCAACCTGCACTACCTCGGCGAGAAGGACTACGCCGACCTCCCGGCCTACCTGGCGCGCTGGGACGTGGCGACGATCCCCTTCACGGTCAACGACATCACGCTGTCGACCTCGCCCCTGAAGATGTTCGAGTACATGGCGGGCGGCAAGCCCGTGGTCTCGACGCCCCTGCCCGAGTGCGCCCGGCACCCGGAGGTGCTGATCGCCCCGGACGCCGAGGGGTTCTCGCGCCACATCGACCGGGCCTTGGAGCTCGGGGCCGACGCGGAGTTCCGCTCGTCGCTGCGCGCCGTCGCGCTCGCCAACACCTGGGACGCCCGCGTGGACGCCATCGACCGGGCCCTCTTCCGCCCGGCGGACCGCTCCAGCGACGCGGTGCTCCGGCGGATCGCCCGCTCCCGCGGCGTGGTCGTCTTCCCCAAGTCGATCTCCTGGAACGTCGACCTGTTCCAGAGGCCGCAGCACCTGGCCCGCTGCCTGGCGCGGATGGGGTACTGCGTCGTGTACGACAACAGCGCCTGGGCCGGGGAGTTCGGCGGGTTCCGCGAGATCGAGCCCAACCTGTACCTGTACCGGGGCGACACGGCGGTGCTGCACGCCCTGCCCGACCCCATCGTGTGGACCTTCTGCTACAACTACGAGCTCAAGGACGCCTACCACAAGCCGCGCACCATCTACGACCTGATCGACGACTTCAAGGTGCACCCGTTCGACCCGGCGTTCCTCGAGCACAACCACCGGCGGGCCCTGCGCGAGGCCGACGTGGTCGCCTACGTCGCGCGACGCCTGGCCCCGCTGATGGACGAACGCGATGACGCGCTCTACCTGCCCAACGGCGTGGAGTTCGAACGCTTCGCCGACGAGCGCGCCGGGCCGCCCGACGACCCGGCCATGCGCGCGGTGCTGGAGCGTGGCGGCCCGATCGCGGGTTACTACGGGGCCCTGGCCCAGTGGTTCGACTACGCGCTGCTCGAACGCCTGGCCCGCGCCAGGCCCGAGTGGGGCTTCGTCCTCATCGGCCCGGACTACGACGGCAGCCTCAAGGGGCGGGCCCTTCTCAGGCTCCCCAACGTCTTCTGGCTGGGCGTCCGCAAGTACACGTCGCTCCCGGGCTACCTGGCGTGCTTCGACGTCGCCACCATCCCCTTCCTGATCAACGACATCACGCTCGCCACCTCGCCGCTGAAGCTCTACGAATACTTCGCGGGCGGCAGGCCGGTCGTGACCAGCGCCATGCCCGAGTGCATGGCGTACGAGCCGGTTCTCGTCGCCGACGGCGTGGAGGAATGGTCGGCGGCGCTCGATCGGGCCCGGGCGCTCTCAAGGGACGAGGCGTTCGTCGCGTCGCTGCGCCGACTGGGGCGCGAGAACTCGTGGATGTCCCGAGCGCGGGCCGTTGACGCGGCCCTGGCACGCCGGCTCGCCCTGCCCGTCTGACCCGGAGGCCCGATGCCGCACGACCACACCTCGCTCTCCCCGCATCTGGCGCGCGTGCTCGCCGACGCGCAGGACCGCGTGGGGGGCTCCACCCCCCACCCCAACTACGCGGTGTACCGCCAGCAGGAGCGCCTCTACTGGGCCGCGGCCCCTCGCTGGATCGCCCAGGCCGGGCTGACCGACGCCTCCCGCGTGCTCGACGTGGGGTGCGCCTACGGCACGCTCGCGGTCTTCACGCGCCTGGCCTTCCGGTGCTCGGTGCATGGCGTGGACTTCATCGACGCCTACACGCCCCGCGACCTCTTCCGGCGCCTGGAGATCCCCTTCGCGGTGTGCAACATCGAGCTGGATGACCCGCCCTTTTCGCCCGGGTTCGACCTGATCGTCTTCACCGAGGTGCTCGAACACCTGAACTTCCACCCCGTCCCGACGCTCACGAGGCTGGCCGGGCTGCTCCGCCCGGGGGGGGCGATCGTGCTCTCGACGCCCGACGCCGCCGAGTGGGGACGCGTCACCTCCTTCTACCCGCGCATCGCCGACATGCCGCCGCCGGCGCGGCGTGACGGCTACTTCGACGGGCACGTGTGGCAGTACCGCGTGCACGAACTGCTCTGGGTCTTCGAGCGGGCCGGGCTCATCCCCCTCGCGTTCGAGCACAGCCCGGGCGTGACCGCCCGGCACTTCAACGCCCTGCTCAGGCGGCGGAGCGAGATCGAGCCCGCCATCTGACGCCCCGATCGCGGCGCGGCACCGTCCGTACCCTTCCGGGCCCATGCCGGACGACCCCCGCGCCACCCCCGCCATGCAGCAGTACTACCGCTTCAAGCGGCAGCACCCCGAGTGCGTGCTGCTCTTCCGGATGGGCGACTTCTACGAGACCTTCGACGACGACGCCGTCACCCTCTCGCGGGCCCTGGGCCTGACGCTGACGCGCCGCACGGCGGGCGTCCCCATGGCGGGGGTCCCCCACCACCAGCTCGAGAACTACGTGCGGCGGCTGATCGCGCAGGGGTTCCGCGTCGCGGTCGCCGAGCAGATGGAAGACCCGGCCCTGGCCAAGGGGGTGGTGCGACGGGCCGTCACTCGCGTCATGACGCCCGGCACCCTCGTCGAGGATGCGCTGCTGAACCCGGAGACGGTGGGGACCCTGGCGGCGGTCGCGTTCACCGAGCCGGGCGACGACTCCCGCGTCGCGCTCGCCATCGTCGACGCCAGCACCGGATCGTTCGCGCTCGCCGAGGCGGCCGGGCGCGAGCTGGCGGATGAACTCGTGCGGCGGGGGGTGCGGGAGTTGCTGTACGCCCAACTCGCGGACGGGAAGCCGCCCGGCCGCGTCGCCGGCGTCCTGGCGCCGCTGGGGGTCTCGGGCACGCCGCGCCCCGGGTGGCACTTCCGGCGCCAGGAGGCCCACGAGGCCCTCCGCGCGCACTTCGGCGTGTCGACGTTCGCCGGCTTCGGGCTGGACGACGACGACCCGTGCCTCCTCGCCGCCGGCGCCGTCCTGCGGTACCTGCTCGAAACCCAGAGCCCCGCCGATGGCGACGGGGGCGATCGGCGCGGCCTGTCCCACCTGAGCCCGCCGAGGCGTGACAGCCCGGAGGGTTCGGTGACGATCGACGCGGTGAGCCTTCGCGCCCTGGAGGTCGAGCGGACGATCCGCGGGGCGGGGCCCCACTCGGAGGCGGGCGACGGCTCGCTGCTGGGCCTCTTCCATGCGGCGCCGATCGGCGCCGGTCGATGCCGCACCGGCATGGGCAAGCGCCTGCTGCGCGACTGGCTGGTCAGACCCCTCGCCCGCGCCGACGCCATCCGGGCCAGGCAGGACGCCGTCGCGGTGCTGGTCGAGGACCGGCGCCTGGCGGAGGCGGTGGGCGGCCTGCTCGACGGGGTGCAGGACGTGGCGCGGATCGGGGCACGGATCGCGCTGGGGCGGGCCACGCCGCGCGACCTGGTCGGGCTGGGCGGATCGCTCCGGGCGATCGACGCGCTCGCCGACGCCATCGATCACTCCCCGCCGCTGGCCCCGCACCACGAGGTGCTTGTGCGCGCGCGCGCGGTGTTGGCGCCGCTGGCCGACCGGATCCTGGGCGCGTGCGTGGAGGACCCGCCCGCGACGCTGGGCAAGGGAGGCAAGGAGGGGGGGCTGTTCCGGGAGGGCGTCGACGCCGAGCTCGACGAGGCCCGCGGATTGCAGCGCGACGCCGGGTCCTGGCTCGTCCAGTACCAGCAGCGCCTGGTGCGGGAGTACGACCTGCCGGTCACCTCCGGGGCGGTCCGGGTCGGGTACAACCAGGTGTTCGGGTACTACATCGAGCTGACGTCGGCCCAGGCCCGCGCGGCCCCCGCCGCCTTCGTCCGCAAGCAGACCCTCAAGAACGCCGAGCGCTACACCACGCCCGAGCTGCGCGAGTTCGAGGGCCGGGTGATGACCGCGGAGGCGCGAGCGGCGGCCCGCGAGCGCACGCTCTTCGAAGAACTGTGCGCCCAGGCCGCGCCCCAGGTGCCGGCCATCGCCCAGGCCGGGCGCGTCGCCGCCGAAACCGACGTGCTGCTGGCCTTCGCCGACCGAGCCGTCGCGCGGGGCTGGACCCGCCCGACGATCGCGGACGCTCCGACGCTCGACCTCGTGGGCGGCCGGCACCCGGTCCTGGAGGTCGCGCTCGGCGCCAACTTCGTGCCCAACGACGTCGCGCTCGCCGCGGAGGGCGCGCCCGCACGCCTGGCCCTGATCACCGGCCCCAACATGGCCGGCAAGTCCACCTTCATCCGGCAGACGGCCCTGCTGGTGCTGCTGGCGCACACGGGATCGTTCGTCCCCGCCGAGCGCGCGGTCGTGGGCGCCGTCGATCGCATCTTCACCCGGGTCGGCGCCGACGACGCCCTCTTCGCGGGACAGTCGACCTTCATGGTCGAGATGACCGAGACCGCCAACATCCTCCACCACTGCTCGCCGCGAAGCCTCATCATCCTCGACGAGGTCGGACGCGGCACGAGCACCCTCGACGGGCTCTCGCTGGCCTGGGCCATCGCCGAGCACCTGGCGGCGCCCCGGGGCTCCGTCGCCGGCCCCCGCACCCTCTTTGCCACGCACTACCACGAACTGACCCAGTTGGAGGACCAGGAACCCTTCGCCGGACGAGTGCGCAACCTCAATGTCGCCGTCCGCGAATGGCCCCCGGGCGATCCCCACGCGCAGATCGTCTTCCTGCACCGCATCGTGCCCGGGCGCACGGACCAGAGCTACGGCGTGCACGTCGCACGCCTCGCCGGCATGCCCCGCGCCGTCCTGGCCCGGGCCCGCGAGGTGCTCGCGTCGCTCTCCGTCAGCCACCACGCGCCCCAGCCCGGCGCTCCCGCGAACCACGCCCCTCGCGCCACGCAACCCGAGCGCGAGCAGATGCCGCTCTTTGCCCGGCCCGAGCCGCACCCGGCGCTCGAGCAGCTCCGCGAGCTCAAGCTCGACACGCTCACCCCGCTCCAGGCGTGGGACCACATCCGCCGCCTCAAGGAACTGAGCGACGAACGCTGAGGGCCCCCGCTCCATCGCCCGCGCTCGCCCGGCGCGCGGCGACGAGCCCCGGGCGTGAACACGGGGTGCGCCGCGACCGCTCATCGCCCCTCCCCACGCTCGCGCGCGGGCTCCGTCGTCGGACGTCCGCTCGCCCCGCCAGCGGGTCAGCGGAGCTGCGCGGCCAGATCGGAGGCGATGCGATCCGCCTTGTCGGCGAGCGCGTTGATCTCGTCGGAGACCGTCCGCCAGCGGTCGCCCGTCGCGCTCCGCAGCTCCTCCATGCGCTTCTGGAGGACCACGTGCCGCTCGGCCAGCTCGTTGAGCGTGGGCTCGACCGCGGCACGGAGGGTCGGGTTCGCCGCGGCGGCCCGCTTCCTCAGGTCGTCAAGCTTCTGGCCCAACAGGTCGACGGCCTTCTGGCCCGTGTCGATGGCGGCGCTCTTGGCCGCGTCCACCACCCCCGCGACCGCCTCCTTGCCCGCCTCGCCGATCTGACGGCCGGCCTCGGCGGCGGCCTCCTCGGAGCGGGCCGTCACGCCCGACGCCGTCTTCTTGGCGCTCTCCGCCACCTTCCCCAGCGTCGACTGGGGCCCGCTCGCCGGGCTGGGCTGCTTCTCTTCACACCCCGCCGCCACGACCGCCGCGGCGAGCGCGGCCACGATCAATGCCTTCATCATGGAGCCACCCCTCTTGATGCCGCCCCGGGGCGATCGGCAACGCGCCCATCGCCGGCGCAACGATAGGGCCCGAATGACGCGGGCCCCGGCGAGCAGGACGGGGCGTCACCACGACGCCCCGCCCCGGTCGCGCGGGGCCCGCGAGGGGAGTGCTCCGGTCCTCTACGCCGCCTTCTTGAGCTTCTTGCCGACCGTGCGGTCGCCGAGCTTGGCGCGCCGGTCGCCCTGGTTGGCCATGAGGTCGACCAGGTCGAGCGGGTTGACGGCGCACAGGTCGGCGCCGAGCTCGTCGGCCAGACCCGCCGCGCGGTTGAACACGCCGCCCCCCACCACGATCTGCATGTTCGGGCAGGCCCCGATCTCGTGCAGCGTGTCCACCAAGTGCCGGATGCCGGGCAGGTCGCGCCCGCTCGAGCAGAACATGAGCAGCACGTCCGGGCGGTCCTCGTGCACGCGCCCGAGGATCTCGTCGGCGGCCACGCCCCCGCCCATGAACGCCACCGTGTACCCGTGGGCTTCGAGCAGGTCGACCGCCATCTGGGCGCCCAGTTCCTCGCCCTCGGCCGTGCCGCACGCCGCCAGCACCGTGCGGTTGTTCCGCGGCGCCATCACCAGGCGAGCCGCGGCCTGGTCCGTCAACTGCCGCAGCAGCCGCGTGGACATGTTGTACGACATGCACGTGAGCTGGTCGGCCCGGTGCAGCTTCTCGATGGTCTCGTGCGTGGGCCAGAAGAGTTCGTTGATGAGTTCCTCCGCCGCCCGCCCGCGCTCGAACAGCCCGTTCACCAGGGCCCGCGCGTTCGCGCGGTCCCCGACGATCAGCGACTCGAACAGCCGTTCCACTTGTGCGTCCTGGTGCATCCCGTACGTCCTTCTCAGTGTTCCGCCGGGGGTTCCACCCGCGCACGGTCAGGGTTGAGTCCCGCCGGGTCGTCCCGGCCGCCGGCTCTCCTCGGCGATGGGGTCTATCGAGCCCACCCACCGCCGCCCCCGAATTGCAGCCTCCGGCGCGATGGCCCCAAAACCCACGCCAACCAGTCCTATAACCACACACGGCGCACGAGCCTGCACCCCGATCCAGGGTGATTCACTGACGACCTCGGATGCCAAGGCGGTTCGCGAATGGTCCGAGAACCGATCGGTAGTCCTAAGTTCGTACAGACACCGGGTTTACGTGGGTACGGTCGGTGCCGGCTCCGATCGTAACGCCCGATAACACAGGCACACGCCAAGGGTCAATCGGCGGAGCGTTGGGTCGGCGAAGCCTGACCCGGCGAGCAGTTCCGTGAGTTCCCCGGGGCCCAGGAACGTCGCGACGGATCGGGGAAGGTACCGGTACGCGCCCGAGCGGTCGCCGGCGATCAGGGACGCGGTGCGGGGCATGAGCCAGCCGCTGTAGAAGCGGTAGAGCCAGGAGAGGGGGGGGGTGGAGGGCTGGCCGAACTCGAGGATGACCAGGCGACCGTGGGGGCGGAGGACGCGGGCGAACTCGGCGAGGGCCCGGGCGGGGTCGGCGACGTTCCGCAGCCCGAAGGCGATGGAGACCACGTCGAAGGAGGCGTCGGGGAAGGGCAGGGCCAGGGCGTCGCCCTCGACGTAGGCGAGTTTGCGCGCGCGGGCGTGGTTGAGGCGATTCCGGCGGGCACGGGCGACGTCGAGCATCTGGGGCGTAAAGTCGAGGCCGACGACCTCGGCGGCGGGGCCTGCGGCGAAGACCTCGGCGAGGTCGCCCGTGCCGCAGGCGACGTCGAGGACGCGGTCGCCGGGGCGGACATCGGCGGCGCGGACGGCGAAGCGGCGCCAGGCCTGGTCGCGCCAGAGGGAGTGGAGGCGGTTGTTGAGGTCGTAGGAGGGGGCGATGGCGGCGAACATGCGCCGGACGCGCTCGGGCTTGTCGGCGCGGGCGTGCGGGTGGGCGAGGGCGTCGCTGGTCCAGGCGGGCCGGTCGGGCGGGAACGGGCCCGCCGGCGGTGCGTCTGAATGCGGGGTAGGCTGTCGGGTCATGTCGCGCGGGCGATGTTACGTCGGGCCCGTGCGCAACGCGGAGCAACGAGCATGGCGGGTCTTCGACGGATGGGACGGGCGGCGCTGGGCTGCGTGGCGGCCGCGTGGACGCTGGTCGGGTGCGCGTACAACCCGGCGACCGGTCAGAAGCAGTTCACGATGATCGGGCGGAACGCGGAGATTCGGCTGGGGGCCGAGGCGGCCCCGGGGTTCCGCGACGAGATGGGCGGGCTGGTGCCCGATGCGGCGGTGCAGGCGTACGTGGCGGACCTGACCAGGCGGCTGGCGGCCCAGACCGAGGGCGACTACCCCACGCTGCCTTGGGAGACCAGCCTGGTCAACTCGGCGGACGTCAACGCCTTCGCGATCCCCGGCGGCAAGCTGTTCATCACGCGCGGGCTGGTGGAGAAGATGACCAACGAGGCCCAGCTCGCGGGCGTGATGGGGCACGAGGTCGGGCACGTGACGGGGCGGCACACGGCCGAGCAGATCTCGACGGCGATGCTGATCCAGGGCGGGGCCGTGGCGGCGGCGATCATCGTCGACCAGTCGGACGACCCGTCGATCAGGCGCGTCGGGCGGGTGGCGGTGCCGGCGCTGGCGATCGGCGGGCAACTGGTGATGCTCAAGTTCGGGCGCGACGACGAGCTGGAGGCCGATCGGCTGGGCGTGCGCTACATGTCGCGGATCGGGTACGACCCCAAGGGCCTGCGGCAGGTGATGGAGCTGTTCGACCGAATGGCGGGGAGCGACCGCCCGCCGAGCTTCCTGTCGACGCACCCCGACCCCGGGGCCCGGATCGCGCAGATCGACGGCATGCTGCGGGGCGAGTACGCCCACACCCAGGGCAGCGCGCAGTTCCGGTTGAACGAAACGGAGTTCCGCCAGAACGTGCTGGCGCGGCTGAACGCCCTGCCGCCGGCGCCCAAGGCCAAGACGGCGAGCCGCGATCCGGCCCTGCCCGCGACGTGGTGCGGCGTGTGCGCGGCGGCGCGGTACGAGGAACTGACCGGGCGGTCCGTGGACCCGCGCGACGCGGTGGCGGCGCTGGCGGCCGCGGAGGCGCCGGGCCGGCCGATCCACGCGTGGACCCTGGCCCGGGCCCACGGGCATGAGTGAGGGCGGACAGGCGGGACGCCTGTCGCACCCGGGCTGAGGCACGGCCCGTCAGAGGTTGAAGAACCGGGCCCAGTTGCCCCAGGCGAAGGCGTTGACGCCTTCGGGGCTCCATCCTCGGGCCGACAGGGCGTCGGTGAGGCGGTGGAAGTCGTGCGGGCCGTCGATGCCGGCGGGGAGGTGGAGGGCGCTGAACCCGCCGTCGAGGTCGCTGCCCAGGCCGACGCCGCGGTCGTGCCCCATGAGTTCGGCGATGCGATCGACGTGGCGGAGCGCGTCGTCGATGGAGGGGCGGTCGGCGCGGGCGATGCCGGGCTTGAGGAAGTTGGCGCAGAGGTTGAGGCCGACGACGCCGGCGAGCCGTCCGATCTGGCGGATGGTGTCGTCGGCGAGTTGGCGTTCCTCGGTGCCGGTGAGGCAGGAGCGTGCGTTGGAGTGGGAGGCGATGACCATGCCGGGGGCGTGGGTGCCGAGATCGAGGGCGTCATCGACGGCGCGCTGGGAGAGGTGGGAGAGGTCGTGGACGACGCCGAGGTGGGCCATGCGCTTGAGGAGTTCGCGTCCGAGGTCGGTGAGGCCGCGGTCGGGCGTGGAGTTCCCGCCGGCGTAGCGTGAGCCGCGGGCCCAGGCCAGGCCGACGGCCCGCACGCCGCGCCGGACCCACCAGTCGAGTTCGTCGGGAGTGCGGATGGGGTCGGCGCATTCCATGAGGAGAAGGCACCGAGGCACCGGGGCATCGACGCACCGAGGGTCGGAGGGGCGGGGCTCGGGGACGAGGCGGATGAGGCCCTGGGCGTGCCACTGGTGGTAGAGGTCGAGCTGGGCGGCGCCGGCGCGGTGGGCGGCTTCGGGGTCGCTGGCGGGATAGGCGACGCGGTCGGAACCGTCGGCCTCGGTGAAGATCGTGCCCATGAAGGCCTCGACGCGCCCGCGGGCGAGCGCGGGGAACGTCACGCACGCGGGGGCCCACGGCCCCTGCCCGCCCGGCTCGGCGCCCATGTCGCGCCCGTTGAGCGCCAGGCAGGCAAGGTCGAGGTGGGCGTCGAAGAAGCGCATGCGTCAGGGCGCGTCCGGGCGGGGCCCCGTCGAGCGCTCAGGCCTTGATCGTCGGGACGTCCGGGGGGACGACGACCTGGGCCTGGGTCTGCTTCATCACGTCGTCGGGGGTGACGCCCGGGGCCAGTTCCCTGAGGGTGAAGCGGCGGGCCTCGGGGTCCATCGCCAGGACGCAGAGGTCGGTGATGACCATGTCGACGCAGCGTCGCCCGGTGAGGGGGAGGGAGCACTCCGTGACGAGCTTGGGCGTGCCCTTGGCGGTGTGCTCCATGAGGACGACGACGCGGCGGACGCCGGCGACCAGGTCCATGGCGCCGCCCATGCCCTTGACCATCTTCCCCGGGATCATCCAGTTGGCGAGGTCGCCCCGCTCGGAGACCTGCATGGCGCCGAGGATGCACATGTCGATGTGCCCGCCGCGGATCTGGGCGAAGGAGTCGGCGCTGGAGAAGTAGCTGGCGCCGGCGCGGGCGGTGACGGTCTGCTTGCCGGCGTTGATGAGGTCGGGGTCGACCTCGTTGTCGCGCGGGAAGGGCCCGATGCCCAGCAGCCCGTTCTCGGATTGGAGCCACACGTCGACGCCCTCGGGGATGAAGTTGGCGACGAGGGTGGGCATGCCGATGCCCAGGTTGACGATGTAGCCGTCGCGGAGCTCGCGGGCGGCGCGGACGGCCATCTGGTCGCGGGTGAGAGGCATGGAGCCAGTGTAGTCGGGGGCGCGGGAGGGTCAGCGCCGGCGCGCGGCCCTGGCGATGCGGCGGGCGGCCAGGACCTTGAGCCAGATCACGCCGACGAGGAAGAGCACGACGCCCGGCAGGCCCCAGAGCGCGGCGCCGAGCATGCGGTCGGCGGCCTGCCGCTCGGAGCCCTCCGGCTGGCCCAGGGGGTCGGCGAGGGCGCCCTGGTAGAGCCCCAGGAGCGGCTCCAGGGCGGTGACGATCGCGACGAGGATGAGCCCGGCCCCGGCGAGCGTGAGCAGGATGGAGATCAGGGGCTTCACGGCCTCCTCACGGGCGAATGGTCCTCTGCTCGATGCGCTTCTCGCTCGTCGTGCGCACGACGCGGTCGACGTAGGAGCCGGGGGTGTGGATGCCGTCGGGATGGAGCCCGCCCAGGTCGACCAGCTCGTCGACCTCGGCGATGACGAAGGCGGCGGCGGTGGCCATCATGGGGTTGAAGTTGCGGGCGGTCCTGCGGTAGACCAGGTTGCCGAAGGGGTCGGCCCTGTGGGCCTTGACCAGGGCCAGGTCGGCGTAGAGGCCGGTCTCGAGGACGTAGGGGCGGGGCTCGCCGGACTGGACAGGCGGGACGCCTGTCCCACCGAAGGCTCGCCCGGCGTAGCCGCGGCCCGGGACCGTCGCGCCGCCGACGGCGTCGCCGGGGCGGAAGAAGTCGCGCGACTCCTTGCCCTCGGCGACGAGGGTGCCGGCGCCGGTGGCGGTGTAGAAGGCGGGGATGCCGGCCCCGCCGGCGCGGATGCGTTCGGCGAGGGTGCCCTGGGGGTTGAACTCGACCTCGAGCTCGTGGGTCAGGAACTGCTTCTCGAAGGTGGCGTTCTCGCCGACGTAGGAGGAGATCATCTTGCGGATCTGGCGGGTCTGGAGGAGGAGCCCGAGGCCGAAGTCGTCGACGCCGGCGTTGTTGGAGACGCAGGTGAGGCCCTTGACGCCCGTGTCGCGCAGGGCGGCGATGAGGTGCTCGGGGATGCCGCAGAGCCCGAACCCGCCCACCATCACCGTCATGCCGTCGCGAAGGAGGCCCTCGCTCCTGAGGTCGGCGAGGGCGTCGGCGGCGGTTGGGAAGACCTTGGACTTCATGGTGCGTCAGCGTAGGGCGGGTCAGAAGAGGCGCTGCTGCTGCTTGACGTCGCGGGGGCGGCTGGCCATCTCCTCGACGTGGCGGCGGAGCTCGCCGGCGGTCTTGAACTCGTAGTACTCGCTGGCGAAGCGGATGTAGGCGACCTCGTCCAGGTCGCGGAGCTTGGCCATGACCCGCTCGCCGATCAACTGGCTGGGGACCTCGCGGTCGAACTCGCGGTGCAGCTCCTCCTCGACCTCCTCGGCGAGGCGCTCCTTGGCCTCCTGGGCGATGGGGCGCTTGCCGCAGGCGGCGAGCACGCCCGCGAGGATGTTCTCGCGGCTGAAGGGCACGCGCGTGCCGTCGCGCTTGACCACCGCCAGGCGGGCCGACTGCTCGAAGCGCTCGTAGGTGGTGAAGCGCCGGTGGCAGTTGAGGCACTCGCGGCGTCGGCGGATGATCCGCGCGCCGTCGCTCTCGCGGCTGTCGATGACCTTGTCGTTGTTGGCCGAACAGAAGGGGCAGTTCACGACGCGGAAGAGTCTACCTCGCCCCGGGGCTCAGCGGGCGGGGCGGCGGGCCAGGTCGAACTTCAGGGGCGGCTGGCCCCCCTCCGGGAAGGTGACCGTGATCAGGAGCCGGTCGGGCGTGGGGGAGTGGTATTCGCACGAGGCGATCCCGCCCGTCGGGCCCTCGTTGGTGAAGAGAACGCGCGAGGGCTCGATGGCGGTGGCCCGCAGCGTGGGGACGCCGTCGGCCTCGCTCTTCCAGGGGGCGAAGTCGGCCCCGTGGTGCCGCAGGCGGAGGGCGGGGCCCCGGTCCTCGTCGCGGATGGCCAGGAGCTCCCAGAGGGTGGTGGTGCCGTCGCCCCGCTGCCAGCGGAACATGCCGATGATCGAGTCGCCGCGGGGGCGGCTCCAGGTCTCCTCGACCCAGGCGTCGCCCATGGGCCCGGCCCAGGTGCCCTCGAGGAAGGCCAGGCGGTCGAGGGGCAACGCCGCGGGCTTGCCCGCCTCGGGCTGACCGCCAAGGCCGCCCGCCCCCGCCAAGGCCCCCAGACCCACCAAGGCCGCCCCAAGAACCAGACCACGCCTGTTCATACTCGTCCTCCTCGCCCTCGATGCCTGGGCGCCTCGGTGCCTTCCCCTCCAGAGCCTTCCCCTCCCGAGCCGACTAGACTGTACGACATGCTCCGCCGTGCCACGACCACCACGACCGAACCGGGCTCCCGCGGCTGAAGGCCGGCGGCGCGAGGAGCCCCCCACCACATCGAAGCACCCCGGTCCCCGATCCTCGGGATCGCTGTCGATCCACCCGATTCCGGAACTCACCCATGCCCATCCAGGTCACGCTGCCCAACGGCGACAAGAAGAGTTTCGACGCCCCCGTCACCGCCGCCGACGTCGCCAGGTCGATCGGGCCCGGGCTGGCCAAGTCGGCCCTGGCGTGCAAGATCGACGGCGAGGCCCGCGACCTCTCGACGCTCATCGACCGCGACTGCTCGCTGGCGATCATCGCCGCCCCCAAGCCCGGGCAGCAGGCCAGCCCCGACGCCCTGTACGTCATGCGGCACTCGGCGGCCCACGTCATGGCCGAGGCCATCCAGGACGTCGTGGGCAAGGACGTGCTGCTGGCGTACGGCCCGCCCACGGAGACCGGCTTCTTCTACGACATGTTCGTGCCGGAGGGGAAGAAGATCTCCAGCGACCAGTTCGAGGCGATCAACGCCCGCATGGCGGAGATCATCGGGGCCGATCGTCCGTTCACGCGGTACGAGGCGGCGTCGGAAGAGGGGCTGAGCAAGCTGCGGGCGGAGGGGAACAAGTACAAGGTGGACAACGCGGAGCGGGCCCTGGGGCGACCCCCGTCGGTCTACACGGGCGCCAAGAGCGGGTCCCAGCAGGAGGCGCCGCGGGCGGGCCCGAGCTCGCTCCTGTCCTTCTACGCCACGGGCGCGCCCGGGAAGGACTGGGAGGATCTCTGCCGCGGGCCTCACGTGCCCAGCACGGGACGGATCGGCGCGGCGCGGGTCACGTCGCTGGCGTCGAGCTACTGGCACGGGGACGAGAACTCCGACCGGCTCACGCGCGTGTACGGCACGGCGTTCCCGACCCAGGCGGAACTGGACGCGTACCTGAGGCAGCTCGAAGAGTCCAGGGCCCGGGACCACCGCGTGATCGGCCGGCACCTGCGGCTCTTCCACATCGACGAGGAGGTGGGGCAGGGGCTGATCCTGTGGACGCCCAACGGGTCGATCGTGCGCAAGGAGCTGCAGACGTTCATCGCCGACGAGCTGCGGAAGCAGGGGTACACGGAGGTCTTCACGCCGCACATCGGGCGCCTGGAGCTGTACAAGACCAGCGGGCACTTCCCGTACTACAAGGACTCGCAGTTCGCGCCGATCGTGGAGCGCGACGACCTGGCGCGCCTGGCGGGCGAGGGGTGTTCGTGCGCCGAGATGATGCGCCGGGTCGAGGGCGTGAGCGGGCACTTCCGCGACGTCATGAACGAGCGCACGCGGGCCCAGACGATCGCGCCCGAGCGGGTGATCCCCGATGCACAGCTCGTGTCGGGTTTCCTGCTCAAGCCCATGAACTGCCCGCACCACGCCAAGATCTTCGCCAGCGCCCCCCACTCCTACCGCGACATGCCCGTGCGCCTGGCGGAGTTCGGGACGGTGTACCGCTGGGAGCAGTCGGGGGAGCTCAACGGCATGACGCGGGTGCGGGGGTTCACGCAGGACGACGCCCACCTGTTCTGCACGGAGGACCAGATCCCCGCGGAGGTGCAGGGGTGCCTGTCTCTCGTCAGGGTCATCTTCAACACGCTGGGGATGAAGGACTACCGCGTGCGCGTGGGGATGCGCGACCCCAGCGCGGACAAGTACACGGGCACGAAGGAGAACTGGGACAAGGCCGAGGCGGCGTGCCTGGCGGCGGCGGAGTCGCTGGGCGTGCCCTTCACGCGCGAGCCGGGAGAGGCCGCGTTCTACGGGCCCAAGATCGACTTTGTCGTCAAGGACGTGATCGGGCGCGAGTGGCAGCTCGGGACGGTGCAGGTGGATTACAACATGGCGATCCGGTTCGACCTGTCCTACATCGGGCCCGACAACAGGCCGCACCGGCCCGTGGTGATCCACCGGGCGCCCTTCGGCAGCATGGAGCGCTTCTGCGGCGTGCTCATCGAGCACTTCGCCGGCGCCTTCCCCGCCTGGCTCAGCCCCCAGCAGGCCCGCGTCCTGCCCATCAGCGAGAAGACCAACGACTACGCCCAGCGCGTGCTCGCGGCCCTGCACGCCGCGGGCGTCCGCGCCCGCGTCGACACGGGCTCGGACCGCATCCAGGGCAAGATCAAGGCGGCGGCGGACGAGAAGGTGCCCTACCTCCTCGTTGTCGGCCCGCGCGACGCGGAGCAGAACGCCGTCTCCGTCCGCGTCCGCGGGCAGGAGAAGGACCTGGGGGCCATGCCCCTGGGCCTGTTCGTCGAGCGCCTCGGCGCCGAGATCCGGGAGCGGCGGGCACACCTGAGCGTGACGCCCTGAAGGGGCGGCATGCCTCCCGCCCTGGGGAGGCATGGGGCGAGCGAGCTTCCTCAGAGCGGGAAGCACGCCACCCTGGTCACGGGGCCTGGGGCCGGGGGCGCTTCCAGTTGGTGCCGCTCAGGAGCAGGAGTTCGGAGAGGTTGTCGGGGGTGACCAGGCCCACGAGGGCTTCCTCGCGGGCGACGGGGACGAGGGGGCAGCCCGAGGCGCGCATGCGGTCGAGGACGCCCTGCAGGGGCTCGTCCTCGCGGGCGACGAAGGGGCAGGGGCGCATGGCCGACGCGACGGGGGTGTCCGGGCCGCGGGCCGCGAGGGCCGCGATGAGCGCATCGCGCGTCAGCACGCCCACGAGTTCGCCCTCAAGCGAGCCGTCGTCGGTGACGGGGAAGTCCTGCTGGCTGCCGGCGAGGAGGAGGTCGGCGGCGTCGCGGAGGGTGTGGTCGCGGGCGAGCACGCGGAACTCGCGGACCATCGCCGCCGACACGCGCAGCCCGCGGAAGGCGAAGCGGGCCTGCGTGGCCTGGCTCTCGGCGGTCGCGGCGATCCAGACGAAGAGGGCGATGAGGAGCAGGATCGGGTTGGAGAAGATGCCGCCCAGGGCCATGAGGAACGCGACGCCCTGCCCGATGAGGGCGGCGACGCGGGTCGCGTGGGCGTAGTCGACGACGGTGGCGAGGAGGGCCCGCAGCACGCGCCCGCCGTCCATGGGGAAGGCGGGGATCATGTTGAACAGCACGAGCCAGATGTTGACGGCGGCGACGGAGGCGAGGAACGTGCCCACGTCGGCGCCGGGGACGTGCAGGGTCATGACGCCGTCCAGCCCGCCGCGGATGAGCAGCCCCGCGATCAGGGCCCCCGCGATGGCGACGTTGACGAGGGGCCCGGCGACGGCGATCACGAGTTCCTGGGCGGGCTTCTCGGGGATGCGTTCCAGGGCCGCGACGCCCCCGATGGGGAGGAGCGTGATGCTCCGCGTGCGCACGCCGTAGACCTTCGCCGCCAGCGCATGCCCGAGCTCGTGGAGGGTCACGCACAGGAAGACGACCAGGACGAAGAGCGTGGAGAGGGCGGCGGAGGCGACCGAGCCGTTCCCCCGCGCTTCCATCGCGACGATCCAGACGAGCAGGAGCGCGAAGGTCCAATGGACCCGGATGGGGATCCCGGCGACGCGCGCGATGGTGACGGATCCGCCGAGCATCGACCGGAGAGTAGCGGCCGACCCGTGATCGAGCGGGGCGCCAGGACAGGCGGGACGCCTGTCCCACCCGATTCACTCTCAGAGCCTCGGCACGCCGTGGCACGGCACCAGGAGCACGGCGCAGGGCGAGTGCTCCAGCACGGCCTTGCTGACGGACCCGAAGATGAGGCGCTTGAGCATGCCGTCGGCGTGCGTGCCCATGACGATGAGGTCGATGGAGTGCTCGCTGGCGTAGCGGACGATCTCGGCGGCCGGGTCGCCCAGGGCCGTCGCGGTCACGAGGCGGGCGCCCAGCCGGGCGAACTGCTCCCGGGCGAAGGACTCGGCGCCCAGGCGTCCGGCCTCGAGCGCTTCGCCCACGCCGGCGCCCGAGGCCCCCGCGGCGGGGATGCCGGCGCCCGCTACGCTCGCCGCCGCCGCGTCCCCCGCGAAGGCGCCGGGCGGGATGACGTGGAGCACGTGCACCTCGGCGTCGGGCCCGTGCAGGACCTGGGGCACGTACTCGGCGGCGCGGCGCGAGAGCTCGGAGAAGGCGGTGGGGACGAGCACGCGGCGGACCTGCTTCATCGCGGGCCTCCTCGGATCACGATGTCGCCGTGCTCGTCCTTGAACCGGACCGAGGACGGGTCGGAGCGCCGGTCGCTCCAGGTGCGGACGGCGCCGCCCACACGGCCGCGGTGCGGCAGGTCGAGGGCCACGTCCTGGATCACCACGGTCTCGACGTCGGGGGTGCTCTCGGAGGCGATGGCGTCGCGCGCGAACGGGAAGTCCGAGGGCGCGAAGACCCCGCGCTGGGCGCAGTGGATGTCGGCGTTGGGGGACGCCCGGGAGGTTCCCGGCGCACCCGGCGATGGCGACGTACACCTGGTTCTCGATGCCCCGGGCCTGGGCGCAGCGCCGGATCCGCAGGGAGCCGTAGCGCTCGCCGGTGTTGAAGGGGACAAGGAAGATGTTGGCGCCCTTGGCGTCGGCGACGCCGGCCACCTCCGGGAACTCGATGTCGGAGCAGATGAGGATGGCGATCCGCCCGCGGTCGCCCGTGCCGGCGTCCGGACGGGCGTCGACCAGCCGCACGGGTCACGGGCGAAGCGCCCGATGACCCGTGGCACCCGGAGCGCATCCGTCCACGGACTTCCGACTCGCGCCAGTAGTTGGGGATCAGCGCCTTGAGGGAAAGGCCGTTGGCGAGCCGCGTGGTCGGCACGGGGTCGAAGAGCACCTTGCGGCGCACGCGGTCCACGGACTCGCCCGCCCAGATCGTGTCGGCGTGCTCGCCGTACGCCGGGATCCGCCCGCCGATCACGATCGTGCGCAGGTTCTTGTCCTTGCAGAGCTGCTTGCGGGCCTCGCCGATGCGCCGCGCCAGCTTGAGGCCCCGGAGCCCCGGGCGCACCACGATCTCGATGCCGTGGAGTGTGTCGCCCCGCGGGTCGTGGTTGCGGATGCGCCCGCCCCCGGACACGCGGCGCCTGTCGTCCCAGTCCGAGGCGTAGTCGCCGTCCGCGATCGGGCTGCGCCCCCGGGCCGCGACGCGCCCGTCGATGTCCCCCACGACCTGACCCTCGGGGAAGACGCGGAGCTGGCTCTCGATCTGCTCGCGCTTCCACGCCGCCATGCCCGGGAAACAGGCCTGCTGGAGTTGGACCAGCGCCTCGTAGTCGCCCCGGGGTCATGGGGCGGGCCTTGACTTCCTTCTGGTGCCCCTTGTGCTCCGCGGGTTCAGGCATCGCCCGGTGAATCCCCTCCCGCTCAGGGCGTGCCCTGGAGCGCCTTGTCGATCACGCGGTCGAGCTCGTCCGCGAAGTTGATGGTGAACGGCTCGTCCGGGATGCCGGCCTGGTCGGCCAGCACCTTGGCCTTGTTGAGGAACGCGCGCACGTCCTCCGCCGTCGGATTCTCCTTGAAGGTCTTGGAGCCCCCGTGGATGTTCTGGATGGGGGTGATGGCGGCCTCGATGTCGGGCTGGTGCAGCTTCCGCTCGCGCACGCCCCGCATGAACCGCTGCATCGACCGCCGACCCGCCTCCTTCTCCTCGGGCGACAGCGCCGACGGCTCGACCACCTTCGTGTCCGCCAACTGCACGAACCCCAGGGGGAGGATGTTGCTGTTGATGACCCCTTCCATCACGCGACGGAGCGCGTCCATCCCGATCTTGCCGGCCTCGAAGTCGGCGGCGACCCCGTCGACCCGGGCCAGCATCCGCGTCTCCTGGTCCGGCGGGAACCCGGCCTCCCGGATCGCGACCGACGTGCCCTGGCGGATGCCGGCCGCCGCCCACGACTTCCAGTTCATCCACGCGAACACGCCCGCCCCGACGATCAGGGCCATGGCGATCGCCAGGAAGATCAGGCAGCCGGTCTTGGCGCCGCCCCGCCTGCCTGGGCCGAACTCGGAATGGCTCGCACGCTCCACGGGTCGCTCCTGTCTCCCCGGCGTGCGTAGGTTATCCGACCGTGCCGCGCCACGCCGCGAGGACCACGGCCCCCGGCGTGGCGGCGCCGGTTCCCGCGGCGTGGCGAGGGCGGTCACCGGACCTCGCCCGTCGCGGCGTTATCGGGCAGGCCCGTGTTGATTGCGGCCGCTCGGTCCTGGTACAACGACTTCCTCGAGTTCCTCAACTCCTACAACACGCCCTGCCCGTAAGCGGCGCTCGAGTTACGCCCCGGTATCCGGGGCCGGTCCGGAGCGAGCCTCCGGGCCGGCCTCTTCGTTGGAGCCCCGGCGCCTGTCCAGGTCCAGCACGCGCTCCGCCCCGATGCGATGGCGCTTGATCAACTCCCACAGGTCGAAGACCTCGGGCCGCGGCGTGCGGTTGTCGGCGTCCATCAGTTGCATCCGCACCCGGGCCTGCCTCGGCGGGACGATGATCAGGACCGTCCGCGCCAACCACGGCGGCGTCGCCCCCTGCCGCACCGTGATCGGGCCGTGGTCGCGCAGCTCCGACTCCGCGACCGTCGCCCCCGCCGCGTC
>Ga0194120_10002741_pt1 | contig 29815 bp, 13 predicted proteins | sample TA2MahCa65mmetaG_FD_148642 | JGI IMG/M metagenome (GOLD analysis project Ga0194120, IMG submission 148642) | Freshwater microbial communities from Lake Tanganyika, Tanzania - TA2015019 Mahale Deep Cast 65m | ecosystem: Environmental > Aquatic > Freshwater > Lake | place: Tanzania: Lake... | reverse complement strand
GCACCTGCTTCCACTGGAACTTGAACAGTAGCTCGATGTCGTCGCGACCGCGATCGCGTAGCGGGGGCAGCACCAGTTCGTGGGTGGCGATGCGGTAGTACAGGTCTTCGCGGAAATTGCCCTCGCTCACCATTTGCATCAGCGGCCGGTGTGTCGCAGCGACCAGGCGGAACTGGGCATCTGTACGCTTGTCGGCGCCGACGGCAGTCACGGCTCTGTCTTCCAGCGCCCGCAACAGCTTGACCTGAAGCGCGAGTGGCAGTTCGCCCACTTCGTCGAGGAATAGGGTGCCGTTGTGCGCAAGGGCAAGCTTGCCCCGGCGCGCCGCCGTTTGGGTGCCCGCGCCCTGCACGGCGCCGAAAAGCTCCGCCTCCGCAAGCTCCGCCGGAATCGCGCCGCAATTGACCGCGACGAACTCGCCTCTGCGGCCACTGTCGTGGTGCAGCAGGCGCGCGACCATCTCCTTGCCTGCGCCAGTAGGTCCGAGCACGACGACCGCGTCGTCGAGGTGGGCCAAGCGGCTGGCTGTTTCGTACACCTGCCGCACGGTCGGGCACCGCGTCACCACGCCGCTCGCCTTGGTCACTGTTGCGGTCCTTTTCTGGTACTGGATAGCCTCTTCTGCGCCGATTGCTGCCCTGGGCGCCTCGGTGGCCAAAGGCGTCCACGTCAACCCCTTGGGCGGCGGCAGCTGCTCCGCGGATTCGCGCGCCGTGGGTGCGTTCCTGCCCACCCACAGAGGAAACGGCCGCGAAAACCTCGTTCGCGCAAGCAAAAGGGCCGCAGACATGGTCCACATGCCGCTCGAAACCCCAAGCTCGACGCTGTCGTGCGGTCCCAGGCCGGTGCATGCGTCGTCCAGCACGTCGCACGCGGCGGCGGCGAGCGCGTCCACCTCCATGCGCGGCACGCCACTCAGGTCGCGCCAATCGACTGCGGTGCCGGACTCCGCCAGCTTTTCCTGAAGAAGTGCACGATTCTGTGCGTCAGGCGGCGCCTTGCCCAAGCTGCCGTCGTCGAGCACCACGACGCGCGTGAACGGCTGGCCGTCTTGCCGCGCCACGGCCAATACGTCTTGGATCATGCCGCGGCCGTCGGCGGCCTTGTTGAGGTCGGTGGTACCGATCCAGCTCACGAGAATGCGTTGCATGGGTGGTTGCCCCGCAGTGTCACTGCGCCTGCGATGGGTCCTGCTGACCTTGCGGCAGAATCTCGACCAACTGAACCGCCGGGTCAGCCCACGCGGCGGCCAAGGTCGCAGCGGCCCCGCGCAATGTGCGCTCGACATCCCCTACTGCGCTATTGCCGATGCGCAGGTGCGCAACCAAGGGCGGCCGCCCGAATCGGGCACTGAGACCAACGAAGTCGGCATCCATGGTGACGAGCACGTAGCCGCCCTGGCGCGCGGCCATGAAGACCTCGGTGTCGCTGCCGCGAGAGAGGCCAAGGCCCGAAGTGTGCTGCGAATCCGGGAACACGTTGGCCAGCCGCGGGAGCAGACGTCGAGAGAGCTGTTGATCCAGCAGTAGTCTCAAGCTGCGACTCGCCATGTGCCGCGTTCGCGCGCAGCGGCGTAGTGCAGGCAGGCGACGACATCGTCGCGCTCAAGCTCGGGGTTGTCGGCGAGGATGTCGGCGATGGAGTCCCCGGCCGCAAGCCAGCCGAGCACATCGCCGACCGTGATACGCAGGCCACGGACGCAGGGCGCGCCGCTTCGCTTGTCGGCCTCGAACGTGATGCGCGTTTGCCACTGCATGGGTGCCTCCAAGGGCGACCGGGTCGCCGCCGGGCCGTGGCCCGCGCGGTCAACGTCATGCTGCGTTCGGCGACCATGGCTGTCAAGGCCCCGGCGTGCTTGGCGAAGTTGCCCGCGAGGGGCGTGCGTGGGCGTGGCCCCGACGGCACCGTGGCGCAGGTCTGGTGGGCCTGGGTTGGGGCGTCGCGCAGGAGCGGGCCGGCGGCTGCGCGGCCAACCCGACCCCGAAACCGAGGCCAAGCCGGCGACCGACTTCGAGGTCGATGCGCGGGCAGTCGTGTTTCGACCCGACCCCGAAACCGAGGCCAGGCCGGCTAGGAGCCTGTCGGCCAGAATCTGCCGATTCTGGCATTTTGCCGCCAGGCTCCTAGGACAGGCGCTGGCACCGCTTGGGCGCGACCGTAATTCCGGCCGAGGCATTTGTCAACGGCGGAACGGCGCTCCGCACCGCCACCGCAATGCCCGGTTCGGCATTGGCGATGGTGGCAGCAGAGGCGCAGTTCTGCGCGACGTTCTCGCGCCGGTCCGCTGTAAGCCGCCGTATTTCATGCGCCCTTCGCCCAGCGCTTCGGGGTCGCTGATTTCAGTGGTTCACGGAGGGTCGCGCGCAGCGCGGGGTGAGGGCTCCAACCCCTGGCGATCGTTGACCTTGGAGGCGCCCCACGAGCGACTTACCGCCCGCGCAATTGCCCCTGGCACCAAGCAAAGTTGGCTGCCGCCCGCGCCTTGTCCTGGCCCAGCGCCACCGCCTTCGCAAATGCCGGCAGCGCCCGGTCGCAGTGCCCCTCGCGCGCCCACAGCACGCCGGCCACCAGGTGGTCGGGGTAGGTCGGGTCGGCCGCGGCCAACGCTTGCAGCAGCGCAAGCTTGCGTTCGACGCGCAATCCTTCGTGGGCCTCGATGCGAAAGCGCAGGAGCAGCGCCTGCAACTCCGCATCCAACTGCGGCGGGTCGGGGACGCGCACTGCGAACTGCAAGAAGCGGGCTTGGGCGAGGGCTTGCACCACGAGGTCGGCGGCCGGGTCCAGATTCGGCCCGGCGCGCAACCGTTCCAGCCCCGTCTGGGCGAGCAGCCGACCGAGCCCCGGCGCGACGCGCTGCAGGGCGGCGCCGTCGGGGGTATCGAGCACGTCGCGCACCGACACGCCGCGTTCCGCCGCCGCGCGGGCCGTGTGCGCAAACGCGGCCGTCACCTGCCGGCCCCACAAGACCGCGAGACCGCGCACGGCGTCGGCTCCCTGCTGGATGGCCAGGGTTCGCAAACCCTCTTCAGCCCGCCCCAGCGTTGCGCGCGCCGCCGGGTCGCTGCGCACCCCTTGGGCACCGAGGTCGGATTCGGCGGCCAGCCAGTGCACGACCTCGGCCATCGCGGCGGTCGCAGGGGCCGGCAGGCGATCGACGACGGCGGCCCATTGATCCTGACGGCGGGCGATTTCCGCGAACTGCCGGTCGTCGGGCCGCCACGAATCCAGGCGCAGATCGGCGCGCACGGCCGGCTGGACCGGTGGCGCCACTGCAATCGCCACGGCGGCCGTCGCCACCAGCGCTGCCAGGGTCGCAGCCACCAGGCCGCGCGGCGGCACCAGCACGGGTTGGACCAACTCCGCCTCGGACGCCACGGCCGCCTCAGCCGCGCCCTCGCGCTCTTGTGCCGGGACGCTGATGGCCTCGTCGGCCGCCACGGCCGGGTCGGCGGGCAGCGGGTCGTCGCTCACCGCGGCCTCGGACACTGCGTGGCGAGCCATCGCATCATCTTGGGACTGGTCCAGCGCTGGCCGGCGACGAAGCGCGCCCGCACGCGGCCGTCGGCGACAACCCAGGTCTCGGGCAGCTTTTCGGTGCCCATGCGCAGCCGCAGCATCTTGGCCTCGTCGCCGTCCTGACCTTGCGGATCGCGCACCCACAGGCCCATCGGCTGCGCGGGCCCCAGCACCTTGCGCAAGGTGGCATCTGCCGCGGCCCAGTCGTCGTCGTAGGACACCGCCAACACCTGGCAGTTGCGGCCGTGGGCGCTTTGGGCCAGGGCCGCGATCTCGGGCAGCTCTTCGAGGCACGGCGGGCACCACGACGCCCAGTGGTGCACAAGGACCGCGTCGTGGCCCGCCAGCAGTTGGCGCAGCGTCGCCGTGTCGCCTATGGCGGTCTTGGCCTGTGGGTGCAGTTGCAGGGGCGTGTCCAGTTCTTCGGCAGAAAGCGGCCGGTCGAACAGCTCGGCGCCAAGTTCCGTGGCCATGCGCTGGGCGCGCTCGCTGCGCGCGGTGGGCGACCAGACGTGCCACGCTACCAAGCCGCACAGCATCACGGCGAGGCACGCGGCCACCCAGCGCGACCAGCGCGGCGGCCGGTTCGCACCAGCGGAGGGATGGACGGTCGAGGCGTCGGTCATGGCGTTCTCGCCGCCCTACCCGCGGCGCGCCGATGGTAGCCGGTTTTGCCTCCGATTCGCAGCTACCCAATTGCGGTCGAAACGGGCAGCATTGCGCGCCCCGCCGCCGAGGCGGCCGCCCCCGATGTGCCCATGCAACGCCACCAGGGAACCCGCGCGCGCCAGACCCGCATCGTCGCCACCATCGGCCGGGCCCCAGAGGCCGATTGGCCTGGTTTCCTGGCCGACCTGTGCGCGGCGGGCGCTGACGTGCTGCGCCTGAATTTCTCGCACGCCGACGCCGACTACGCCAAGGAGATCGAGGTGCTGGCCTGGGCCAACGGGCCGACCGCCAACCTCGAGGCGCCGCGCGTCGCCACCATGGCCGACCTGCAGGGCCCCAAGTGCCGCATCGGCGGGCTGCCCGCCGACGGCCTGGTCCTCGACGAGGGCGCGCTGGTGGCGCTCGTCCCCGAGCAGGTCGCTGCGGATGCGGCAGCGCCCGACCTGCCCGCAGTGCTCGTCCCGGTGCCCGAACCCACGGCAACTTGCCTGACGGCCGGCCTGCGCGCTTGGCTCGCCGAACACCCCGACGGTCAGCCGACGCTGCTGTTCGGCGACGGCGACCTCATCGTGCAGGTGGAAGGGCTGCGCGGCGACGCGGTCCTGGCGCGGGTTCTGGCCGGCGGCGTGCTCGGCAGCAAGAAGGGCCTGACCGTGCGCGAGATCGACCTCGACCTCGACCCGTTTCCCGACAAGGATCAGCGCGACCTGCGCTTCGCCCTGGCGCACGGCGTCGATTTCGTGGCGCTGTCGTTCGTGCGGACGCCCGCCGATCTGCACCGCGTGCGCGCTTTCGTAGCGGCGCACCTGCCGGCCGACGCCGCGCCCCCGCAGTTGGTGGCCAAGATCGAGACGCTGGCCGCTGTGCAGGGCATCGACGCGATCCTCGCTGCCGCCGACGGCATCATGGTCGCGCGCGGCGATTTGGGCTTGCAACTCGGCTACGACGAGGTGCCCGCCGTGCAGAAGATGCTGGTCGACGCCGCGCGCCGCCACGGCCGGCCGTGCATCGTCGCCACCCAGATGCTCGAATCGATGATCGCCGCGCCGCTGCCGACGCGCGCCGAGGCGACCGACGTCTTCAACGCCATCCTCGACGGTGGCGACGCGGTCATGCTGTCCGGTGAAACGTCGGTGGGATCGAGACCTTGCCATGTGGTGCAGACCATGGACCGCATTGCCCGCAAGGCCGAGTCGTTCCGCGCCAGCCACCGGGTGGTGCGCACGCGCTCGCCGCTGCCTCTGCCGGACCACGCCGGCCATGTCGAGCGCATCAACGCGGAGTTTGCGCGCACGGCGGTGCAGTTCGCCGAGAGCCTGCCGGCCTTCGCGATCGCGTGCTTTACGCGCACCGGCAACACTCCCGAGCGCATCAGCCGCTTTCGGCCGCCGGTGCCGATCATGGCGTTCTGCGCCTCCGAGCGCATCGCCCGGCAGTGCCTGCTGCACTGGGGTGTCCACCCCTACGTCCTGCAGGGCGTCGACGCCAAGCACGACCGCATGACGGTGATGGTGCAGCGCGCCCGCGCCATCTTGCGCGATCGCTACGGCATGGGACCCGGCGACGCCATCGTGCTCACCGCCGGTGTCGACTGGGTGCGCGGCGGCACCAACGTTCTGCAGGTGCTCATCGAGGACCACGCGGCCGCCGAAGCGCAGGCGGAGGCGCCTCTGGCGTGACCGGCCGTCGAATGGGCTTGCCCCGCGGCGCAGATCCCGTTACACCGTGCACGCCAGCCCTTGCGCCCCGACGGGCGCCGCGAGCCGCCATGCGATCCGCCCACCGCTTCCCGCTGAGCCGCCCGGCCGCGCTCCTGTCGTGCGCCGCCGTGGCACTGGCATGTGCAACGTGTTCCGATCCCAAGGCCGGCCCGTCGCTCGGCAGCTCGGGGACCGCGACCCCCGATGGTGGCAGCGACGCCGGTGCGGGCGGCGACGGCGCGGGCGGTGCGGCGGGGCAGGGCGACGCTGGCGGCTCCGGCTACTCGCCGCTCGACCCGGCCGTCAAGGGCAACTGGATGCAGCCGATGCTCGGCAACTGCATCAACGTCGAAGAGTGGCTGGTCCTGGCGCCGCCCGAGACCCTGGTGCGCACTGTCATCGACCGCAATGCGTGCCAGCCGCCGAGCCTGAGCAAGGTCGCCGGCACCATGAAGATCCTGCCCAACCAGGTGCTGGAGTTGACCTTTCAGGACAAGGTCGCCTACCGCCTGTGGCGGCGCACGGCCGCGGTGCTCGACTCGGTGGTCGGCGTTCCCGAGCCGCAACTTGCCGACCCGTCGTACAAGAAGGGCAGCCGCGGCCTGACGCTTTTGGCCTTCGTGCGCGCGACGCCCGGCGGACCGTTCGTGCGCAGTGACGTCCTGCAAGAGGTGACCGACAAGCCCAAGGCCGACACCCGCAAGACCACCAACGTGCAGATCCAGGTCGCGCCTGCGCCCGACACCGCCAAGGCCGGCGAGCCGTGCACGCTGTCGGCGACCATCAGCGCCCAGTACGAACCGGGCGGGACCGACCCGATCACCTATGGCAGCGAGAAACTGGAGTTCCCCTGCCACTTTGCCACCGACCCCGGCACTGGCTGGCTGCGCATCCTGGCCGACGGCCACGAGACGTCGCTGGCGTGGGACAAGTACTTCGACAGCAAGGGCCTGTGGAAGAAATACAGCAAGCCGGTCGCGCAGTTGCTGTACGACAGCTTCCGGCCCAATTTGCTGCAGCCGCCGGCCCAGCGCGGGGTGCTGGTGTCGCTGGCGGCGCACGGCTGGTACTACGAGTTCATCAACGAGCCGCCGACGTCGATCAAATAGTACAGTCTCTATTTCCAGTCGTACGCTTTCGGATCCCAGGTCTTCCAGGCGCCCTTGATCTTGTGTTCGAGATCGCGGCTGCCGGCCTTGGTGCGGAACTCGGCCGGCGCGAAGAGCCCATCGAGCTTGTCGTCCGGCTGGCGCTTGCTGGCCACCGACTCCTCTGCCTGCCAGAAAGTGGTCGACAGGTAGTCGCCGGCCGCCTGCAGGACCATGAAACCATTCCACTCGACGTGGCAATAGCCCAGGTTCGGGTTGACCGGGCCGGTGCCGATGCCGAGCAGAAAGTTGTTGGCGAGCATGGCCAGCCCGTCGGCCCCGGCGGCCTTGAGGTCGGGGTCGCTCGACGCCTGCCGCAGCAGCAACGTCTGGTAGGTGCCAGACGAGATGGCGCCGGTCACGAACTCCACGACCTTTTGGGTCGGGTCGCTGTCGAGCATCGGCGTGCCGGCAAAGAAGGCATGGATGTCGCCCGACACCACCACCGAGTTGGGAACCTTGGCCAATGCCGCCAGGATCTTGTCGCGGCGGTTGGGCGCGCCGTCCCAGTCCTCGGCGCTGAGCAGGAAGCGCTGCCGGAACGCTTCGGGCAGGCTGGCCAGCGCCGACAGGTCGATCTCGCGCCGCTGCAAGGTGTACTCGTTGCCCCACACCTTCCAGGTTTGCGTGGCCTTGGTCATCGAGTCGAGGAACCACTTCTCTTGATCCGCGCCGAGGATTTGCTCGCTCTCGCCCTTGGTCTTGTCCCACTGGGCCTTGGCGTACAGCTCGAACGGCGTGCGCGTGACCAGATACCGCGACCCCAGGGCGCCGTAGCCGCTGAACTTGAGCATCTGACCAAAGGACAGACCCTTGGGCAGTTTGGCGGCGTCGGCGTCGGCGATCGGGGCCGGAGCCCCCGGCGTCTTTTCCAGGTCCTTGAGGCGGGCGTTGATCCAAGGCACCGCGACCGGGCCCTTGACCTTGGCTGCCGAAATCTTGAGCGTCGCGGCGTTGTCCTTGAAGAACTTGGCGTACTTGCCGCCGTCGTGCGCGTCGATGTCCAGGTACGGCTGGGCGAGTTCGGGGACCTTGCCGGCCAGCGCCTGCAACTCCTCTTGCAGCAGGGCGACGCCTCCGGGCAGGGCGTCCTCGGGCACCACGTGGTCGGCACGGTAGCGGCGCAGGTCGGTCATCGCCAGGTGCAGGTGCTTGCCGAAGTCGAAGTCGCGGTAGATGCGCAGGTTGCCAGGAAACGCAGCCTTGGGGTCGAACTCGAAATCGGCGCCCGCCGGATAGTCGACCGGCATGTACTCGAACCACGCCTGGTCGGCGTTGGCGCGCCGGCCCGGGTCATTCTCGTCCTTCTGGCCGTCGAAGTAGGTCGCCTGGGTCTGCCAGCAGTCGTCGCTGAATTCGTGGTCGTCCCACACCGCAATCATCGCCGCCGACTCGTGCATCTTCTGCATGTCCGGGTCGCCGCGGTAGGTCTTGTACAGATCGCGGTAGTTGCTGAGCGATTTTGCCGCGTAGTACGTCGGCTTGTCCTTGGGACCAAAGGCGATGGCGCCCGCCGTGTCGCTGAAAATGACCACGCGGTCCGCAGTGACGTTCTGGAACTCGGGGTTGCCGGTGGTCTCGTACACGTAGTCGCCCAGGTGCACGAAGAAGTCGACGTCTTCTTTGATCAACCGGGCGTAGCTGTTGTAGTACTTGCCGTTGTAGTCCTGGCACGACACCACCGCGAACTTGACAGCGACATCGGCGTCGGCCTTCGGGGCGGTCTTGAAGCGGCCGGTGGCCGTGTGGTGCGCGCCGTCGGCAGAGGCGAAGCGGTACCAGTAGGTCGTGCCCGCTTGCAGCCCGGTGACCTTGACCCGCACGCAGCCGTCATGGGCTGCCTTGGCGGTGACGGACTGCGCAGCCTTGCCACCCAACTGCACCACATTCTTGAGATCCTTGTCGGTCGCTACCACCAACTGCAGGGCGATGTCGGCGCCCGGCTTGCTGGCGTCCACTGCGCGCGTCCACACGATTGCGCTCTCGGACCGCGGGTCGCCCGAGCACACCGATTGGGGAAACCACGCCTTGTCGGGGCCGGTGGCGCCGGCAGCGTCGGCCTGAGTCTCGCCGGCCACGGCGGCATCCCCTGGGCCGCCATCGCCGCTCGCGTCGGCGGCTGCCGTCGGCTTGGGGTCGTCGCCGCAGCGCGCGAGCACGGCGCCCGCGGCAACCACGGTTGTTTGCAAGAAAGCGCGGCGTTGCATGCGATCCTCCCCATTGGCAGGCGTGTGAGCATAGTCCTGCCCCATCGGAGGGGCAATGCGTCGTCCGTCGTGCCCTACAGCGCCGTGCCCGGCACGTCCTGGGCCAGGTCCAGCAATTGGCGTGCCCGTGCCGCTTCAGCGGCGCCCAGGTGGAAGACGCGCAGCATGTGGTAGCCGTGGCGCGTCGAGACCTCGCGGGCGCTGCGTTCGGCCGGGTCCAGTACCACGAACTGCGGGCGGCCGGCCTCGTCGGTGACGTCGGTCACGACGGCGACCAGCTTGCGATTGCCGCGCAGCCGGCGCAGCACCGCGATGTCGCCGGCCTGGGCGTCGCCGTCCGGGCGCAAAAGCGCGAACGACCGCAGAAAGACCTCGAGGTTGTCGCCATTCCACGCCCGCTTCCGTTCATCGAGCGTGAGCGGCGGCTTGCCTTGCAGCCCGTACAGGTGCGGATGCCGCGCCCTGTGGCGCACGAGCGCCGTCTTGATCGGCAATTGGCCGTGGGTGCCGCGCTCGATCAGATCCAGGTGATTGCCGGCGTTGGCGCGCAGATCGTCCACCGAATACACCGTCGGCGCGACCTTGCGTGCCAGGTGGTCGCGGGCTGCGGCCAGGATCGCCGTCGCCACCGGGTCGCGCTGGGCGGCGGGCGCAGCGGGCGGCGCCTTGTCAGCCATGGGCGCGGCGGGCGAGGCGGTGGGCCGTGCCATGGCGCCGGCGGCGGCCAAGGCGGTCGCGGGCAACCGCGGGGCTGGCGCCTCCGTGCCCTTGTGGGTCGCGTCGAGGTGGGCCCCGCTGGCCAGGTCCTGGACGATGGTGCGCAGCGACAGCCATGCGAGCACGGCGATGGTGCATGCAATGGCGAGGCCGCGCAGCACGGTCCCGAGCGGTCCCCTGCGGCGCCGACCGCCGCCCAGCGTGGGTCCGGGAACGCGCAATCCAGTGGATGGGGGACGTGGCGGCATTGCGGCGCGGGCAGGGCGCGGCCGTCTCCGGGCGGAAGGCGCGGAGGGCGGCACCGGGCGGGCGCGGCGGGCAGGTACGACGCCGGGCGATCGCGGTCAACGGCCGCCTTGCAACCCCTTGATCTGGATCGAAAAGCCAGAACGGGGCTTGCGTGTCACGATGGGCCGGCGGAGGCAAGCGATCGCCGACCCAACGATTTCGGAGTTGTCCACAAGGTTATCCACAGGCAGGAGTGCGTCCGGTTGCCACGTGCCACTGGCGCAGCGACGCCCGCGCACGGTCGCACATCGCCTGCTTGCGCGCCGGCTTGTCGCGCTTCTTGCCGGTTTGGGGGTCGCGGGCGTCGTCGAGCGGTTCAAAGAGCCCGAAATGCAGGTTCGACGGCTGGAATTGCGGCACTGTCGTGTCGACGACATGGCGCACCAGCGCACCGAGCGCCGTGTCCGCGGGCGGCGGCGCCAAGGCCACGCCCCGCAGTTCGGCGTCCAGCGCCAACGCGGTCCACCAGCCGCTGGCCGTCGATTCGATGTAGCCCTCGACGCCGGTGATCTGGCCGGCAAACCGCAGCTGTGGCAGCGATCGCAGCCGCATGGCGTCGTCGAGCAGCCGCGGGCTATCCAGGAACGTGTTGCGGTGCACCGATCCGTAGCGCAGGAACTCGGCCTCGCCCAGGCCCGGGATCATCCCAAGCACGCGCCTCTGCTCGGCCTGGCGCATCTTGGTCTGGAACCCCACCAGATTGTAGGCCGTCTTGTGGCGGTTCTCGGCGCGCAATTGCACCACCGCATACGGCCAACGCCCAGTGCGCGGATCGTCCAGCCCCGTGGGCTTCATGGGCCCGAAGCGCAGTGATTTTGGCCCACTTTGCGCGACAACCTCGATCGGCTGGCACCCGGGAAAATAGCGCACACCGAGCTCAAAGTCCTGCAGCGGCAGGGTCTCGGCCGCGACCACCGCCTCGACGAAGGCGAGGTACTGGGCCTTGTCCATCGGGCAGTTCAGGTAGTCGTCGCCGTCGCCTTTGCCCCAGCGCGACGCAGCAAAGACCTGCGGCATGGCGATGGATTCCGCGGCGACGATGGGAGCGATCGCGTCGTAGAACGCCAACCGCTCCTGCCCCGTGACGGCGACCAGCTGCGCGGCCAGTGCGTCCGACGTCAGCGGACCGGTCGCCACCACCACCGGCACGCCGAGCGCCAGCGGCAGCGCGGTCACTTCGCCGGCAACGACGGTGATCATCGGGTGTTGGCGCACATGGCGCTCGACATCGGCGGAAAACAGATCGCGATCGACCGCCAATGCATCGCCGGCCGGCACGCGATGGCGGTCGGCGAGCCGCAGGACCAGCGAACCGAGCGCCCGCAATTCCTCGTGCAGTAGCCCGATGGCGTTGAGCGGGTTGTCGCTGCGAAACGAGTTCGAGCACACCAGTTCTGCCAGGGCATCGCTGGACTGCGCCGGGGTGCGGCGCAGTGGTTTCATCTCGCGAATCTGCACGACCACGCCGCGTTCGGCCAATTGCCACGCGCACTCGCAGCCGGCCAGACCGCCCCCGACGACGATGACCTGCGGTGTGTCCACGCCGATGCCTCCTGTCGCGCTGGCCTGCGCGTCTGGACCGCGCGCCGGGCGCGGACCATGGCAGCCCGCGCGCGGATCGACAAGCGGTCCCGCGGAATCTTCGCCGGGGCGGCGGGGTTGGCCGGCGGGCCGCCTTGCGCATTCGGCGCTCCGGCCTAAATTACGCGCCCCGCGCGCAGCCCCATGATGGCACGCCTCGCTGGCAACCAACGAAGATCTTTTGGAGATTGTTCCGATGGCCAAGAGCAAAGCCCCGACCACCCCGCCACCCGAGCAACCGGCTCACGAATCTGCGGCCGCCGAGACGGCGAGTCCAGCCCCACCGGCGCAAGGCGGCGATGCGCCGTCGAGTCACCTGCTCGTCGCCACGCTGGCGCTGCTGGCCGTGGGTGTCGGCGTTGCGGTGTATCTGGTGCGCCACAAACTGCACGTTTTGCTCGATCCGGGCTACTTGTCGAGCTGCAACCTGGGCGGGGCGATCAACTGCGACAAGGTCAACATGAGCGGCATGTCCGAGCTGTTCGGCCTGCCGATCAGCCTGTACGCGGTGCCCACCTATCTCGCGCAGATCTATCTGGTCGCCACCGCGATGCGGTCGGGCAAGGCCGGCGGGGTCGACGCAGCCACGGGTCAGCGCGCGATCGACATCGTCGCCGGCCTGGGGCTGCTGACCAGCGCGTTCTCGCTCTACTTGGCGCTGTACAGCTCGGTCAAGGTCGAGGCGTATTGCCTGTACTGCATTTCGCTCTACGTGGTGAACTTCGGCTCCACCGCGCTGGCCATCGCCGCGGGACCGCGGACCGTCGCCACGACCGTGTCGCGGTGCGCCGCGCTGATCAAATCGTTCGAGCAGCCGGTGTTTACCAGTATCCTGGTTGCCTTCATCGGCCTTGGCGTCGCGTGGCTCGGCTACGACCACACCAAGGAGAAGATGGAGAACGAGTACAAGGCCAAGCTCGACCACATGTTCGCGACCGGCGGCGCGGCCCCGGCCGAGATTGCCAAGGCGGCGGAGCCCGCGGGTCAGGGCGCGGCTGCTGCACCCAGCGCCCCGAGCGCGGCCCCGGCCGCGGTGGTCGACAACAGCGAGTGCGGCAAGACCTACGGCGTGCTGACCAAAGAGGACGGTTGGACCATCTTCAACCCGTGCTTTGACCAAGAGGATCTTCGCGACGCCGTCGGTCCCAAGGACGCCAAGGTCACCGTGGTCAAGTACTCGGATTTCGAGTGCCCGTACTGCAAGTACTTGGCGATGACCATGGAGCCGGTCAAGGCCAAGTACAAGGACAAAGTGCGCTTTATCATGAAGCACTTTCCGATGAACCCGACTTGCAACCGCTACATGCAGGGCTATGACAAGCACCCCAACGCCTGCAATGCCCACGCCGCCGGCCTGTGCGCCGGTCGCCAGAACAAGTTCTGGGACATGCACGACAAGCTCTATGCCAACCAGCCCAATCTCGACCCGGCCGCCAACCGCAAGGCCGCCGAGGAACTCGGACTGGACATGGCCAAGTACGACGAATGCATCAAGGACCCGTCGATCTGGCAGAAGTTCAACAAGGACATCGACGCCGCCATCCGCGCCGGCATCAACGGCGCTCCGCGCACCTACATCAACGGCATGCTGGTCACCGGGTCGGCCACTACGCAGATTCTGGAATACATGGTCCAAAAGGCCCTGGAAGATCCGCGGCCGGCGTGGGTGCGCTTCGAGCAGGACAAGCAGAAGGCTGCGCAACAGGCGCCCAGGCCCGACGGCAGCCAGATGATCGCCGCCAAGACCGCCAAGGGGTCGTTCTTCATCGATCCCTACGAGGCGTCGATGGCCAAGGACGGCCGCGCGGTGAGCCTGCCCGACGTCGAACCGGCCATGGCGTCGTGGACCGAGGCCGACGAGGCCTGCAAGAAGGCCGGCAAACGCCTGTGCACCGAGGAAGAGTGGGTGTCGGCTTGCTCGGGCGTGCCGGCGGTCGACAACAACAACAACAGTCAGTTCGCCGACGATGACGTCGAGGGCAACATGTATCCCTACGGCACCTTCTACGCCGCCGGCAACTGCGTGGACCAGGAAGACAAGTACAAGGGCAAGTACCAAAAGACCGGCAGCAAGCCGCAGTGCCGCACCACGTCGGGCGTGTTCGACCTTGCGGGCAACATCGGCGAGTGGTCGGGGACCACCAAGGAGACCGCGGGGTTGATGGGCGGCCACAACAACTCGGGCGAGCGCGCGGCGTGCAACCAGCGCTCGGCGAGCTTCGGCATCGGAAACCGCAACCAGACCACAGGGTTCCGCTGCTGCGCCGACAGCAACGTGCAGCAAAAGGCCGCTGCCGACGAGGTCAAGAGCGCCGACACCAACCTGGTCGGCAAGCCGTGTCCGCACTTCACCGCCAAGGACACCAATGGCACCGTCATCGACGCCGACGGCTTCAAGGGCAAGGTCACCTTGATCAACTTCTTCGCCTCGTGGTGTGGCCCGTGCAAGAAGGAATTCCCGGAGCTCATCAACCTGGCCAAGGAGCACAAGGCCAAGGGCTTCCAGGTCATCAGCATCGGCGTCGATCGCGAAGAGGGCCGCTCGTTGGAATTCGCCAAGGGCTTCGAGACGCCGTGGGGCGTCATCAACGACCCCGAGTCCGAACTGATGGGCAAGTTCAACGTGTACTCGATGCCGGCCACCTTCATCGTCGATCGCAAGGGCGTCATCCAGTTCTATGACACCGGCTTCAAGCCCGAGGAACAGTTGCAGAAGCTGCGCGACGCCATCACCAAGCTGCTGTGACGCTGGCTGACGCCCGGCCGGACCCGCGGGCCTGGCGTGCCCGGGTGTCGCGTCGGCGTGCCGGGCCCGTTGCCCGAGGGCTTGCGGTGGTCGCGCTGATCCTTGCGTGCGATCGGTCCTCGGTGCACGCCTCGCCGCTCTCGTTCCGCGAGATCGCGCCGGGGCTGCACTACGCTGCCGTCGACCGCATTGCCTCGATCGGTGGCTCGCCCCACGCTGCCCACGTCTTGCGCTTCGAAGCGCGCGCTTTGCAGTTGCGGGTCGTCACGCAAGAGCAAACCGGCACCGCGCTCGCCGACGCCGAGGCCTTTCGCGCGGCGGTGGGCGCGCTCGCCGCGTTCAATGGTGGTTTCTTCGACCCCCTGCACAAGCCGCTCGGGCTGCTGGTCAGCCAGGGCCGCCAGTTGTCGCCGCTGCGCAAGGTCGATCACGGCGTGTTCGCGATCGTGGCCGGCACCGCCAGCGTACGGCATGCGTCACAGTGGCGGCCCGACCCGGACGTCGAATTCGCAGTGCAGTGCGGTCCACGCCTGCTCGTCGACGGCGAGGTGCCGCACTTTCGCAGTCCGCAAGCGGCGCGTCGCACCGCCATCGCCCTGGACGGCCCGGGGCGAGTGCTGGTCGTGGTCACCGACGCCGAGGTGTCCCTGGACGCGCTGGCCCGCTGGATCCGCACGCCAGTAGACCATGGCGGGCCCGGGGCCGTGCAGGCACTGAACTTGGACGGTGGCCCCAGCACCATGCTGTCGGTGCGGGCAGAGCCGCACCGGATCGCGGTGACAACGCCGGTCGCGGTGCCGGTGGGCATCGCCCTGCTCGCGCGCCGCTGACCCGGCCTGCCCTGCCGGGCGTCCATGGTGGCGCGCGACGAAGTGCCCCGTGGTGGGGCGCGCACGCCCGCGTATCGCCAACCACGGAGGAACACATGCTTTTGCCCATCGCCGCCAATTTTGGCTTGAGCGCTCGGATCGTGCACACTATCGGGCTGCGTTGGCAGCCGGCCCCCGGGTCGCGCTTCCGGCGCCCCAGCGGTCCGCGGCAACAGCGGGTCGCCGCACAGGACGCGCAGATGTGGTCATCCAGCAATACTGACACCCCTCACCCACGCGGCTGTGCCATTGCCGCACTGCGCCACTGCGCCCGCTCCGTGGCGCAGCTGCTCTTGCTGCCGGTCTCGTGGTTGCTGGTCGGGCTGGTGCCCGTCGGCGCTCCGGTGGGCTCCGCGTGGGCTGCCGAAGAGGACAAGCCGGTGCTGGGCGTCGTGCATTTCGTCAAGCGCGGAGATGCGGGGCTGCTGGCGGTGCAGCGCATCGAAGAATACCTGCGGCAGATGCTGGACGCAGGCGGCGCCGTGCGGGTGCTGCCGGCCAAGGTCGTCGAAACGGGCAAGCCGCTGACGGGAGCGGCCAGGCCCGCCGCCGCCGCTGCGCAACCGGCATCTCCGCAGGCCAAGGCGATCGAGAAGGCCGACAAGCTGGTCACCGCCGCGCGCGACATCGTGGCCGAAGGCGAGGCGCTGGGCGACGCCGGCAAGCTGCTGATGGCGGCCGTGGACCGCTACGAGCAGAACTACGTGGAACTGGTCGATTTCAGCAAGCTCGTCGACGCCTATGCGCTGCTCGCGCAAGTGTCGCTGTCCCAGGGCGACAGCAAGGCCGCAAGCGACTGGGTGGCGCGTGCCCTGGCCATTCAACCGACGTTTGTCGTCGACGGCCGCAAGCAGAACAGGGACCTCAAGGCCCTGGTCGACAAGACCCGCGAAGGCCTGGAAGCCAAGCCGCGCACGGAGTTGCAAATCGACGCCACCCAACCAGACTCCGAGGTCTTCCTCGACGGCGTCAAGCTCGGCACCGCGCCGGTCGTCGCCAAGGACCTGCTGGCCGGCGTGCACTACGTCCAGGTGCGCAAGGTCGGTGCCTCGCCATGGGGCCAGACACTGCTCGCCAAGGGCAAACTGTTGCAGGTCAAGGCCGTGCTGCAGATGCAGGTGGCGCCCGAAAACGAGATCGCCGTCACGGTCAGCACCGAGGACATCAAGGATCACGCCAACAAGGGGAGCTTCGGAGAAAAGATCTTCAAGAATTCCGGCGCACTGTTTGCGAGGCAGATCGCCGCGACCCATCTGCTTTTCGGGTTGGTGAACCGCCGGCCGACCACCCTCGAACTGCACCTTTTCGTTTTCAACGCCAAGTCGAAAAAGACTTGCGCCGTCGCCCCCATCGAGTACGCGTCGAACCTGACCAACCTGCAGATGCAGACCTTGGACGCCGAGGGTCGTGTGCGCACCGCCGTCCAAACCTGCAACAGCGACGTCAGCGGGACGCCCGCAGTGTTTGCCGGTGGCCCGCAGCCGGGCGACGAGCCGGCGGCCCCCGACATCATTCCGACGCCGGCCGATCCCGAACCGCGCGCCGACCCCAAGCCCGAGCCCAAGCCGGACCCCAAGCCCGAGCCGCGCGCCGACCCCAGGCCCGAACCACGCCGCAGCGACCCGCCGCTCAAGCGGGTCGAGAAGGACGATCCCTACAAGGACCTGCTCAAGGATCCAGAGGGCGACAAGGCCGACAAGCCGTTCTATGCCTCCTGGTGGTTCTGGACTGCGGTCGGCGTGGTGGCGGTCGGCGGCGGCGGTGCGGGTGCCTACTTGGCCACCCGCGGCGGCGACGGCGTCACCGGCTACGGCGTCAAGGTCACGGTGCCGTAATGCGATCTGCGCTGCGGATCACGCCTGCCGCAGGTCCCTGCATGCCTTGCTGCGCCCGCGCGGAATCGGGTCGTCCGCCGCGGACAAGCCTCCCTGGACCCAACCTTTTGTTCGGAGTCGATGGCATGGAGGATCGGGATTGCACGGGTGCACAAGGGCGCGTGCGCGCGCGGCTGGCCGGATGCGCCGCGGTGGCTATGGCCATGCTGGCCGCCTGTGCGAGCGAAAACAAGCCGCCGGTCGCCGTCGACCTGGCCGTGCGCAAGCCCGCGTCCAGTGAGGACAACCCGTTCGGCTTGGCCGGTGACAAGTTCGTCGCCATCACGGCCGAAGTGCCGGGCCAAGCCGATGGAACCTTCCGCACCGTCAAGCCGTACGCGCAGGGTGCCGCGCTCGAATTGGGATGCACCAGTGCCACGGCCTGCCCGGGCATCCCGTACACGACCGGAGTGCAGGTGCGTATCGAGCTGTGGTCGAACAAGGGCGGTGCGCCGGCGCCGCCGGTCGTGGGCCGCGGTCGCTCGATTCCCTTCGATCAGGTCAAGGGCGGAGCCGCCAAGTCGCTTTTCCCCTACGTGACCCGCACCAATCGGTTCGCGCCGGCCGAGTCGAATTCAGGCACCAAGGCCGTCATCGCCGGCAAAGCAGGAGCGGCCACCGCCACGCAACCGGGCAACGACGGCAACGTGTACATCATTGGCGGCGCCGAGCCCCTGCCCGAGAAGCAGAACGCCTTCGACCCCAAGAGCTACACCAACTTCAGCGATGCCATCGCGCAGTACTCGCCGAACCTGCGCCAGGTGGGCATGGTCAGCGACCTCGGTCCCGACTACCGCCTCAAGGTGCAACGCGCGTTCGCCAGCGCTGCGGCGAGCCGCCAGGTGGTCGCGGTGGTCGGCGGCTACACCCAAGGCCAAGACGGCCCCAAGGTGACCGCCAGCATCGAGTACATCGAGACCAGCAACAAGGTGCGGACCAGCATCGGCAGCACGCCGGACCTCAAGTTCGCGCGCGCCGGGGCAACCGTGGTCTGCCTGTTCGAAGACGACGACTACTTCCTGGTCCTTGGCGGTCGCGGCGATCTCGACTGCGCCAAGGAGACCTATTGCGCGGGCAACACTTGGGAACTGTGGCACAAAGCCCACGGCAATATCGCCCAGGGCCAACTGAACGAAGCGCGCTGGAACCACGCCGCCGTCAAAGTGCCGAGCGCCGACGGCGGCTACGTGATGCTCATCGGCGGCGAAAACGAGGGGGGCGTGCTGCAGACGTTCGAGGTCGTGCAGTTCTCGCGACAGGGCTTCGTCTCCAAGAAAGGCCAGGCCTGCAACACGTCGGCCAAGGGCTACGGCACCTGCGACAAGTCCGGGTTCTACTGGGAACCGCTGACCCAGGCCCTGCCGGTGGCACGCACCCTGCCCGGCGCCGTCTTCTCCGCCGTGCCACGCGGCACCCCGAGCTTTGACTATCGCTATGTGTACATCGTCGGAGGGTTCGAGGACCAGGCCCACACCAAGCCGCTCGCGCGCCTCGACGTGTTCAACATCAACACCGGGAACTACCTCAATTCCGACGGCTATCCTATGCAGGTGGCCCGCGGCGCCCCGATGGTGGCGCTCGTGCCCCACGGACCGACCGAAGGCCAGATCCTGGTCGCTGGCGGCAGCAAGAGCGCCACCCAGCACCTGAACACTGCCGAATTCGTCTACACGACGGTGGTGGACCGGACGGTGTCGCCGCCGACGACAGCCATCCAACTGGCATTGGTCGAGAACGAATTGCCCGACGGCACCCGCGTGCTGGGCAACGCTGTGGCGTTGAACACGGGTCACGTGCTGGTGGTCGGCGGCGTCGGCACCGGGGCCGGCAACGCGCTCGAAGCACGCAACGAGCTGGCGCTCTGGAATCCGTTTTGAAGCTGTGTTTCGGCCCTATCGCAACAGCGCGCTCTCGGGCACACTCTGCCGCGCGCCGGGCCGCCTAGCCGAACGCCGACGCGACCGGGTCCACGACGGCCCAGGGTGATCCATCGTGCAGCGCGCGCACCATGTACGACCCGGCGGCGCAAGGGAATTTGAGCGGACGCGCGCGGCGCTGACGTTCAACGCGCTTGGAAATGTGTTGGCGTGCTGCGCGGTTGTGCTGTCCTCGCTGTGGGCGACGGCGGCGCAGGCGGTGGTCGCGGGCACCTTCCCCGATCCCAGCGCCAGCCTGACCTACAAGGTCCACGGCAGGGCCGTGCAGATCGGCGCGTCGCTGGTCAGCAACAACTTCGATCCGCGGTTCAACGACAAGTACAAGACGCTTTCGACGGCTTCGACCGACCTGGGTCTCAAGCTTCCCGCCGACGCGGTGCTGATCGCCGCGCACCTGTACTGGGGCGGTTCAGTTGAAGGTGCCGCGCCCGACAGCAACGCCCAGTTCTACCTCGCGGATGGCACTGGACCCCACACGGTCGATGCCAGCGCTGGCGGCTGCCGTACGGTCAACGACGTCGGCGGCAGCGGCCTGCACTTTGTGTGCCAGAAGGATGTCACCTCGCTGGTGGCGGCGCATCCGGGCTCCAATGCCTGGAACGGCACCTATCGGGTGGACGGCGTCACCGTCAAGCTGGCCAAAATCCAGCAAGGCGGTTGCCAGAACAAGTACAACGGCCAACCCGAGACCGTGTGCTGCCAGCCCTCCGACGGCTACTGCCAGGCCCGCCACGGCTCCTGGTCGCTGGTGCTGGTCTACGACACGGCGTTCAGCGAGACCACCGAGCGCGACATCCTGCTGTACAACGGCCTGGTGTTGCTGGACGAAAATCAGACCTCGACCGGTCAGTTGCAGTTCACGATCGACAAGTTTCTGGTCGGCGACCCGCCCGACGCGCAGATGTCGTACTACGCCATGGAGGGCGACAAGCAACTGGGCAGCCCCGTGCAAGACGACGGCACCGATACCAGTCCGCCGTGCAAGACATGCTTTGATTTCGTCCAGTTCAACGGCACCAAGTTGACCTCGTTTCCCGGTAACTTGGAGCCCAACAACATCATGAACTCGACGCCGGAGCTTGGCCTCGACCTCGACTCTTTCGACGTGTCGCCGTTGCTCAAGACCGGTGAAACTTCAGCGACGTTGCTGATTTCGTCCGGCAACGGCCTGCTGTCCGACAACACCCAATCGGTCATTGTCGCCGGTGCCGGCGAGATGTTCCTGATGTCCTACGTGTTGCTGCAGATCAATCGCAAGGCCCCAAAATTCAAACCAGAGAGCAAGTTCTCCATCATCGAGTCCGAGGCATCGGCGGGCGAGGTGGTCAATTTCACCATCCAACTGAAGAACTCCGGGCAGTTGGACGCCGAAAACAGCGTGCTCAAGCTGAGCGCCTTCCCGCCCGCAGGGCTCGAGTACGTGGCCGACTCGACCACGCTGGACGGCGCCAAGGTGCCCGACGTCGCCGGCACCTCGCCCGTGCAGGCCGGGCTCAACCTGGGCACCATCCCCATCGGCGGACCCACCTCGGCGCACACCATCACACTCAAGTTCAAGGTCAAGACGCCACCGGGCGTCAACGAAGTCCAGGCTTTTCCCGTCCTGGACTACCAGTACAAGGGCAGCGCGGGTTCGACGGTCGTCTACAAGGACCAGTACGTAGGGCCGACCGACGTGCTCAAGATCGTCGCGCCCAAGCTCGCTACGCCGACGCTGTCGGTCAACCCCAGCACGGCCAAGCCGGGCGACTCTGTCCAATACACCATTGGGTTCAACAACATCGGCACCACCCAAGTGCAGATTGCGTTCGACTGGACTGCGCCCAAGGAACTCAAGCTCGGCCCTGCCGTCACCTGCTCGGCCGACACGCTGGGCGCCACCAGCAAGATCACCGTGGACACCAACGGGGGCGGCAACGGCACGGGGCTCACCACCGCGACTGGGCTCATCCTCGCCGCCGGCAAGACCGGATCGTGCACCTGGACGGCGACAGTGCTGTCAGCTGCCGAACTGACCGCCAAGGGCGTGGTGCCGATCAATGGCCACGCGGTGTTGACGCAAGTCACGGTGGTCGCCGACGGCAAGGGCGTGTTGACCGACGATCCCCAGCAGGCCGGAGCGGCCGACCAGACTCGCTTGCTGCTGAGCGCGCAGTCCAATTTCGCTGGCTCATCCAAGGTGATGACCGACCAGAGCCCGACCACGCCGCTGCTGCCGGGCGATGTCGTGCAGTTCACGCTGGCGCTGACCAACAGCGGCCTGATCGAGGCCACCGTCAGCCTGACCGACATCCTGCAGGCGCCCCTGTCGTTCGTGTCGTCGAGCAGTCCGGAATTGGTGGTCGTCGGCACCACCCTCAAGGCCGACAACGTCAAGGTCGCCGCTGGCGCCACCAAGACACTGACGTTCACCGCCAAGATCGCCGATTCGGCGGCGCCGGGCACAGCCGTCGCCAATTCCGCGACCGTCATCCCCGGAGACGGTGCTCCGGTCGTGGTCATCGCGTCGGCCCCGCAAACCGTGCAAGGCGGTCCTGACCTCGGCAGCTCGACCAAATCGGTCAAGGACGACAACGGCGCAGACCTCGAGCCCGGCGACACCCTGAGCTACGTGATCACGTTTGAGAACCTGGGCAAGACCGACACCGGCACGTTCCAGGTCACCGACCCGATCGACGCCAACCTGACCGATGTCGCCAACATTTCAGGTGGCGGAACCTTCGATGCCGGGGCCAAGAAGATCTCGTGGACCGTGCCCCCCATCCAGCCGGGCGGCAAGGTTGCCTTGACGTTCACCGCCAAAGTTGGGCCGCTCGTGCCGACCGGCACCGCGATCTTGAATACGGCCAAGGCCTCGGGCGGCGAGTTGCCCAAGGACGTCGAAGTCTCGACCTCGATCAAGGTACAGGCCCAGCCCAACATCAGCCTTTTCTCCAATACCGTGGTGTCGTCGTCGGGCGGCGCTTTCAATCCGGGCGACACCGTCACCTATACCTATACCGTGCAGAACACCGGCAGCGGCGCGGTCACCAAGGCCCTGCTGAGTTCGTCCTTGGATCCGGCGCTACAGATCCTTTCGGCGTCGGGCGGTGGCAAGACGAGCGGCCAGGTCGTCACCTGGGACCTCGCCACGTTGCAGAAAGGCCAGGCGCCGGTGACGGTCACACTGACCGCCAAGCTGCCCGCGGTGGTCGCCCAGAACAAGGCCATCAGCAATCAGGCGCAGTTGACGGGCGAGGGGTTGGGCGCACCGGCGCTCTCCGACGACCCCAAGCTGCCCGGGCCGGCGGACCCGACGGTCTTTCAGGTCACCTCGGCGCCGGCGCTGGTCACGTCGCAAAAGTCGTTCAGCGACGCCAACGGCGGTCAGGTCCAGGGCGGCGACCAGATCACTTTCAAGGTCAGCGTCGCCAACACCGGCAACGCGCCGGCGACCAACCTGGTCGTGACCGACACGCTCGCGCCGCAGCTGACGCAGGTCGTGGTCCAGGGCGGCACCTTCGACGCCGTGTCGCGCAAGGTGACGTGGAACGCGGTCGCCTCCGTCAACCCCGGCGACAAGCCGGTCGAGCTCACCGTCGTCGCCGTGGTCGACAAGGCCACTGCGTCGGGAACGACCGTCAGCAATTTCGCCGATCTTGCGTTCAACGAGACGCCAAAATCCGCCAAGACCAACACCGTCAGCTTCACGGTCGTCAACCTGCCCGATTTCGGGGCCTCGACCAAGGCTGCAAGCGCGCAGGTCATCGGCGCCGGCGAGGCGTTCACCTGGACCCTGCAGATCGTCAACTCGGGCAATCAGGCCGGCAGCAACGTGGTGGTGACCGACGCGCTGCCCGGCCAGGCTGAGGGTTTCGTCCTGTCCGATGGCGGCACCATCGACGGCGGCGGCAAGGCCACGTGGAACCTGGGGACCCTGGCGGCCGGCGCCACCAAGACGCTGACCATTTCGGCCAAGCTCAAGAAACCGCTCGACAAGGGCATCCAGGTCTGCAACCAAGCGTCGATCGCCGCGACCGAAGCCGCCGCGCCGTCCGGCACCAGTCCGCCGGGCGTGGTCCCCAAGCCGGCTGGCGAGCCCACGTGCTTCTCCGTCGACGCCGCGCCCAAGCTCACGGTCACCAAGGACGTGTTCGACGCCAAGACCAGCGTCCAGCTCAATGGCGGCGTGGCCAAGCCCAAGCAGGTGCTGCGCTGGCAGATCAAGGTCACCAATACCGGCAACGCGGTCGCCAAAGACGTCGCGGTGACCGACGTCGTGCCGGCGGGTCTGGGCGATCTCGTGGCGCTGGACGGCGGCAATTTCGACGCCGGTGGCAAGGTATTGTCGTGGCCGGTCACGCCGAACTTGGGAACGGGAGCCGGCGACGTGCTGGTGCTGCGGTTCGAGGGCACGGTGCCCGCGGGCGCCGACAACGGCACGCCGATCGCCAACCAAGCACAAGCGACGTTCACCGGTGGCGCGGGTCCGGTGTCGTCGGACGACCCGACCACGGCGGCCAAAGCCGACCCGACCCAGGTCGTGGTGCAGAGCAACGTCGACTTTTCCAAGGCCAAGCTCGTCGTCGTCGACGACAACGGCGGCGATCCGAGGCCCGGCGACGCGCTGACCTACACGCTGACCCTGGCCAACGACGGCGATGGCACCGCCAAGGACGTCACGGTCCTGCTGCCCCTGGACGGCAAGCTGGAAGGCGTGACCGCCGACAACGGTGGCGTGGTTGCCGCTGGCGTGGTGACCTGGAAGCTCGGCACCATGGTCCCCGGCGGCGGGGCGACGCTCAAGGTCACGGCCAAACTCAAGAAACCGCTGGTCGACGGCGCGGTGGTGAGCGCTCAGGCGCAAATCCTGGCCAGCGGCTTTGGCGCGCCGATCTTGTCCGACGCCGACCTGGCAACGCCGGTCCGAGAACCGACCATCCTCAAGGTCGTGGCCAAGACCGATTTCTCGACCAGCTCCTGGCAGATCAAGGACTTGAACGGCGGGCCGTACGAGCCGGGCGACGTCGTGCAACTGGAGCTCACCCTGCGCAACACCGGCGACGCCTTGGCGCAACTGCTGCCGGTCGCGGCGATCCTGCAGCCCAATACCTGGAACAACCTGAGCGCGTTCGACGGCGGCAAGCTGAACAGCGGCCAGATCCAATGGACGGTACCGGTGGTCGGGCTGTCGCCGCAGGGCGACGTCAAGGTGGTGTTCCAGGGCACGATCGCTCCCTTGCCCAATGGCACCCAGATTGCGGTCGTCGCCCAGATCCCCGGCTTGGCGCAGAACCCGACCGCCAATCTGACCGTCTCGGCCATCCCGCGCTTCGACAACAGTTCGGTCACGGTCGACGACGAGAGCGGTTGGGTCGGCAAGATTGGGTTGGTCGCCCCCGGCCACCTGCTGCGGATTGAGACCTTGGTGCAAAACAGCGGCAAGGCTGCGGCGGACAACCTGGTGGTGACCGTGCCGTTGCCCGCGCTCATCGGCCAGCTGCAGATCGTCACGGCCGGCGGCGTGCAACAGGGCAGCAACGTCGTGTGGGCGCTGCCCAGCCTGCCCGCCGGAGGGTCTGCCAAGTTCGTCGCCAAGATTGCGGTGGCGGCAGGAGCCAAAGATGGTGATGTCCTGCCGTTTTCGGCGGCGATCGCCGCTGCCGGGCTGACCGAGCCCAAGCTCTTGCAAGGGCCGCCCGCGACCGTGGTGGTGCGGCCCATCCTCAAGCTCACCAAGGCCTACGAAGACCTGACCGGCAATCACCTTTTCCCAGGCGACACCGTGCGGTTCCTCCTCACGGCCGCCAACGTCGGCAACGCCGCTGCGACCAATCTGGTCGTCACCGACGCGGTTCCGGTCGCCATCGTCGCCTTGGAGCCCGAAAGCGGTGGCGTCGCCAACGGCCAGACGGTGACCTGGACCATTGCGGCGCTGCCGGCGGGTCAGCAAGTCACCGTCGCCGTGCGGGGCAAGATCGCGGCCGGCGTGCCCAGCGGGTCGACCATCGTCAACACCGCGTCGTGCAAGGCCGATCTGGGCGATCCAGCGACCTCGAACCAGTTGTCGGTGCCGGTGCTGTACCCGACGCTCGACGTGCAGTTGGGCCTGGTCGCCGAAGCGCCAGCCAAGCTGCCGCTGCAGCCTGGCGACACCGTCACACTGCAAGTGCAGGTCACCGCCCAGAAGGCGGGCGCGACCGGCGTCAAGGTGGTCGCTGGCGTGGACACCGGCGTGTTCGACGTCGTCGGGTTGCAAGGCGCGTCGTTCGACGAGAAAGCCCAGACCCTGACTTGGGTCCCCAAGGATGCCGCGGTGCTGGCGGCGCTGGAGGTGGGCAAGCCCGTGGTCGTGCTGGCCGGCCTCAAGGTCAAGGCCACCGCCGCCGATGGCAGCAAGCCCGTGTTCTCGGCCAAGGCCACCGAAGGCGAGACGGGGATCGCCTACGACGCAGCGCCGCAGTCGGTGCCGATCAGCGCCCAGCCCAAGCTCGCCATCACCAAGACCGTCGCCGACCTGAACGGTGGCAAGGTCCACCCGCTCGAAGTCTTGCGCTATGAGATCACGGTGCAGGTCGCCGGCAAGGCTGCGGCGCAGTCGGTCCAGGTCGCCGACCTCATCGACGGGCTGCTGGAGATCATCGCAGTCGGGCAGGGCGGCAAGACCACACTGGATCCAAGCGGCGCCGCCCTGATCAGTTGGTCCCCGGCCACCACGCCGCTCTTGGGCGTCGTGTTGCCTGGCCAGCAGGTCAAGCTGTCGTTTGACGCCCGCGTCAAGGCGACGGCCAACGACGGCCAGGTGGTGGCGAACGTGGCGCAGACCAGCGCCCAAGGCCTGTCGGCCGCCGTGCCGTCCGACGACCCCGGCCAGCCCGGTGACGCCGATCCGACGCTGGTGACGGTGCGTGTGACCAGTTCGCTGGAATCGAGCGAGAAGACCGGCAAGGACGACGACGGCGCGCCGCTCTTGACCGGCCAGACCATCACCTGGCGTGTGCTGGTGTCGGCCACCGGTGACAAGGTGTTGGAAGAAACCAAGGTGTACGACGCCGTTCCGCCCGGGACCGACTATGTGCCCGGTTCGACCAAGGTCGGTGGCCAGACGGTGCCCGATGGCCCCGGCAACTCCCTGCCGCTGGCCCAGGGTCTGGTGGTGCAGAGCGCCGGAGCGGCGGTCGGCATGGTCAACCCCGGCCCGGCGCAGGCGGTGGTCGTGACCTTCCAGTCGCGGGTGCGCGCGGATACGCCCGACGGCACGGTGGTCAGCAACACCGCGACGGTGGTGAGCAAGGGCCAGCCGCCGGTCGCCCTCGGCCCGGCATCGCTCGTGGTCGGCAAGGCCCCGAGCCTGAAGACCACGCTCAAATTCGCCGAAGTGCAGGACATCAACGGCAACGGCGTGGCCGACGTCGGCGAAGAGGTGCGGTTCGTGGTGCGGGTGGTCAACGCTGGCGGCGCGGTAGCCCAGGCTGTCGTCGTCGAGGATCCGCTGGCCCCCAACGCCCAATACGTCGGCGGCAGCCTCGTGGTCGGCGGAGCGGCCGTGACCGACGCGGCCGATCTCGACCCCGGTCAGTACGATCCCGCGACGCGCAAGGTCACCGCCAAGCTGGGCGATTTGGCCATCGGCCAGTCCAAAGATGTGGCGTTCCGGATTCGCGTGCTGCAGGGTCCACAAGTGATCAATCAAGGTGTGGTTTCGGCCAAGGGCCTGCCGCCCGAGCAGACCGACGTCGACGGCGACGACAGCAATGGCGACCAGCCGACCATCGTGGTCATCGCCGGCGCCGGCCAGGTGCTGCAAGTCGTCAAGTCGGTGCAGGACGACAACGGTGGGCTGGTGGTCCCCGGCGACACCCTGCGCTACACGGTGGTGGTCAGCAACCCGGGCCTGGTGCCGGTGTCCGCCGCGACCTTGATCGACGCGCTGCCGGTGGGCCTGCAACCGGTCGCAGACAAGGGGCTTGGCGCGGGCGACCTGCTGTTGCCGCCAGGCACCCAGGCGCAGTGGGAGGGCACCGTCGCCGCCAAGCCCCCGCAACTGCGGGTGGTCGGACTGCAGGTGCTGCCGGGCGAGTCGGTCACCTTGGCGCTGCGCGCCGTGGTGGACGCCAAGGCCCAGACCGGCCTGACCATGTGCAACGTGGCCAAAGTGCAGTTGCCTGGCGGCGGCGATGGCGCAGGCAAGGAGTTCGCCAGCAAGCCCGCGTGCACTTCGGTGGGCGCCGTCGTCGGTCAGGGCGTGGTGCGCGGCGCCGTTTTCGAAGATGTCGGTGCTCAGGACGGCGCCTACCAACCTGGCGGCGACGTCGCCATGCCGGGATTCCAGGTGCAAGTGCTGCCGCTGCAGGGCGAAGGCGCCGTCATCGCCGCGCTGGCTGACAAACAAGGTCTTTTCCAGTTGCAGCAGGTGCCAGAAGGCAAGCGCAAGGTGCGGGTGCTGTCCGGCCAGGGCGTCGTCTACCGGGAGTTCGACTGGGAGGCGCCCGGATCGAGCGGCGGCGAACTGCCCATCGCCGTCAAGCCGACCGGCCGCGTGTACGACGCCAAATCGGGCGAGTTGGTCGGCAACGTCCGGGTGCTGCTGAGCTACGACGTCCAGGACCCGGTGGCGCCCGGCCAGCCCGTCGCGGCGGACGATCTGCCGGCCGGCCAGCAGGGTCAGTTGACCGACGCGACCGGCGCCTACCTTTTCGCGCCCAAGCCGGGCCGCGCGTACCGCTTCGACGTTGCCGCCACCGCGGCGGGCCGGACGTTCCCGTCGCTGGTGCGCGGCCCTGAAGGGGTTCTGGCGCTGCTCGCCGGCGATGGGTTCGTGGTGCAAGAGGCCTTGCCCAAAGCCGCCGCCACCCTGCCCAAGTACCTCACGCGCTTCAGCTTGCAGGGCAATGCCGATCCGGTGCCGCCGCGGCACAACCACCTGCCGATCGACAAGCTGTCGGCGCAAATCCACGTTGCCGTGCGCCTGACCCGCGGCCAGGCCCAGGTTGGCGAACTGGTTGGCGTCACCGTCAAGGTGGTCAACGCTTCGCACAGCGCGCTCACGGCCGATCCGTTGACGGGCCACGGCGGCGTCGAACTGCGGCAGGTGCTTCCGGTCGGCCTGCGCTACGTGGCCGGGTCGGCGCGGCTGGTCAGCAAGAAGGCGGGCGGCGCCACCGTGGATGTGCCGGTGGGCGACCTGAGTGGCCAACTCTTGACCGTGCGCAAGAAGGCTGCCGCCACCGGCGGCGATGTCGGCCTCGACCTGCCAGCCGGCGGAGAGTTGACCCTGACGCTGCTGGCGTCGGTCGGCACCGCGGCGGCCATCGGCACCGAACAAACGACGGTCGTGCAGCTTTTCGACACCGGCGGCGCTGCGCTGAGCGACCGTGCTACCGCGAGCGTGCAAGTGGTGGCCGACCCGCTGTTTGACCGCGCGGCGGTGATGGCCAAGGTCTTTTGCGACACCAACAGCAACGGCGACCAGGACGCGGGCGAAGACGGGCTGCCGGCGGTGCGCCTGTACACCGACACTGGAGAGTTCGCCGCCAGCGACGTCCACGGCCGGCTGCATTTCGTGAACCTGCCTGGCGGGTCCCACCTGTTCAAGATCGACGCCGACACGTTGCCGCCGGGCTCGGAGCCCATCGGGGATAGCAAGAAAGTCGCGTACTTGACGCGCGGCGTGATGTTGTCGCTGCTTTTCCCGATTCGCTGTGCGCTGCAAGTGGTAGGCCCCGGCCAAATCGTGGTCGCGCCGCCTGACGACGTGTCGCCCCTCAAACCAGGCCCCGGTGTCGTGCTGGTCGAGGGCGACACCCGGTCGCTCGACCTGGCGATCGATGGCAAGAAGCTGCCGCCGCGGTGGGTGCACGCGGTCCTGGCCCAGACGCCCGACCGACCGGCGCGGCTGGCGTGGGATGCCACAGCCGTGGTGCTCGGCCAGGAGGGCGAACTCGCGGTGTGGGCCGAGACCACAGGCGGTTTCAGCCGCTATGCCCTGGAGGTTCGCGCGGTGACCGCGAGCCGCAAGAAGGGCGACCTGCTGTGGGAATCGGTGCAGACCGGCGATGTGCCGCGCAAGGTGGCATTCGTATTGCCGACCGGCGAAGAGAGCATCCTCAAACGCTTGGAGCCCGGCCAGAAATACGCGCTGCGCCTGCGCGCCGAAACGGCCTATGGCAGCCGGGCCATGTCGGCCTTGCTGCCCTTCGAGGTGCGCAAGGGCAACGGTGCGCCTGCGCTGGCCGCTTGGCAGATCCCGACCGTTCCCGAGCGCGCCAGCGTCAACGGCCACGGCATGGTGGTCGAGGGCCAACTGGCCGTGCACCGCGTCCTGCGACCCGAGGACGGCAAGCTGCTGGTCGGTGTGCGCAGCGCCGACGGGCGCGGTCGCGACGAGTTCATGACCTTGCCCAAGCCGGCAAGCAAGGACGCGGTGCCGCTGCCGGTGCTGGCCAAGTCCGATCCGGCCGCCGCGACCCAACGGCTGCCTGCCGCGGTGTTGGCGCCCAAGGCCGAGCCCGCAGCCCCAGCCACGGTCCCCAAGGTCGCGGCGCCGGAGCCAGCGCGGCCCGCGCCCGCGGTGGCCCCGCCCGC
>Ga0194120_10002740_pt1 | contig 29816 bp, 29 predicted proteins | sample TA2MahCa65mmetaG_FD_148642 | JGI IMG/M metagenome (GOLD analysis project Ga0194120, IMG submission 148642) | Freshwater microbial communities from Lake Tanganyika, Tanzania - TA2015019 Mahale Deep Cast 65m | ecosystem: Environmental > Aquatic > Freshwater > Lake | place: Tanzania: Lake... | reverse complement strand
TCTCTCATTCGACATCGTGAACCTGCAGGCGCAGCGAGAGGGAGCCCTGGGTGGCGACGGATCGTATCTGCTCTCGGCGCGACGCGGCTACGTCGATTGGCTCCTCGCGCTGATCGACCGAATCAGTCCGCTCGAAGAGAAGTTCCGTCCTCGGTTCTTCGACACGTTTGGGAAGGTCGAGTTGCCGCTGGGCTCCGACGACACCTTGACCGCATACGCCCTCTACGCACGAGACACGAACGAGATCGACAAGCTGGGCAGGATCGACGATCTGCGCTCGACCTACGACAGCCTGACGCTGGGAGCGCGTTGGCGGCGCACGTTGGACGCCGCTTCCGAAGTCGATGTGACTCCGTATGGCAGCCTGCTTCAGCGCGACCGCCGTGAAGGCGAGCAATGGGACATCCGCGATGTGCAGCGGGCGGGCGTCCGGGTCGACTACTCTCGCCGGTTGGCACGAGGTCACACGCCAGGAGCCGGCGTCGATCTGGCGTGGGCTCACGGCGACTACGACTACCTGGAGACGACCGATCCGTTCCCAGAGCTCGAAGCGACATCGGCACCGATCCGTGTGGAGGCTGATGTCCGCAGCATCGTCGCGACTGCCTATGCCGAAGACAACTGGCAGATCGGGAGGGACATCGGGCTCGTATGGGGCGGGCGAGTGCTCGCAGGCTCCGGTGCGTCGGCGACAATCAGTCCGAGGATCGCGGCAGCCTGGCGCGCAGCGACTCCACTGACGCTGCGCGTGGCATGGGGGCGCTACATCCAGCCTGTCGATGCGTCCAACCTGCCGGTCGAAGGCGGCATTACGGAATCCCAGGCACCGGAGCGCGCGTCGCACGCGATTGCCGGAGCCGAATGGAGCGTAGGGCGTCATGCCACGGTTCGCGCGGAAGCCTACGCGAAGGAGTACCGCGATCTCGTCGGTCGCGTTCGCGACGTCGGCAGGAAGTCCAGCTTCGTCTTGCTGCCGTTGCCGACGTCAGGAAGGGCGTATGGGGGAGAGATGCTGGTGCAACGCGCTACCGGGAGCGCATCGTTCTCCGGCGGGTACGCGCTGTCCGTTGCGCGGGTCCGTCGCCGAGAGCGCGAGGTTCCTCGCGACTTCGATCAACGCCACAGCGTCGTCGCCAACGGTTCCTGGCATCTGTCGGACTCCCTCGCGCTGAACGCTGGATGGCGGTTCCACACAGGCACTCCGCTGACGCCCGTGGCGTTCGTCCCGTCCGACGATCCGGCGAAGCCCGTGCCTGTGCTTGGGGATGAGAACTCCGAGAGGACGCCGTCATTCCACAGCCTGGACGTCCGGTTGACCAAGCAGTTCAAGTGGACCACGTGGCAGATGACGGCGTACGTGCAGGTGATGAACGCCTACTTTCGGAACAACGTGCAGGAGTACTCCTATGACCCCGAGCAGGGGTTTGCGCAGGTCGAGGAGTCGTTCCTGCCGTTCACGCCGACGTTCGGATTGATCGCGTCGTTCTAGCAGCCGCCGGAGGCGGCAGACGATGTGGAAGTACGCCCGGACGGACTCGAACCGCCGACCAAGAGTTTAGGAAACTCCTGCTCTGCTCCGCAAACCCGCGACGTTGCTGGGTTCCTGTGCCTTCCCTTCGCCGAATGTCCCAAGATTGACCCAAGAATGTCCCAACGCTTTCCCCAAACGACGTAGACACACTACGCCTTTGGGTCGCCTGACACAAGGGCTGTCTCAAGGCGAACCGTCCGCGCTCCGCTTCGTCGTCACCTTCAGTCGCCCCGTCATGGCTTGCGGCACGACCGTCCGACGGATGCGGGCGAAGTCGCTCGCCATGCGTTGGGGCGTCGAGAAAGCCCATTGCGGGTAGGCGTCGTTCCAAGCCACGTGGGCGGCTCTCCATCCGCCGACCGGGCGGGACTTGCCGGAGTCGTCGAGTCGCCGCGTGACGAACAGCACGAACGCGGCGTTTCGCTCGTTCATACCCCGGAGTTCCCGCGCCCCGCCTTTTTTGTAGGCGTCGCTACGGAGCGTGGGCGGGTCGGTGTGTGCCTGTTCCCGCGCCCCGCGTGCGTAGGCGTCGCGTCGAAGGCTGCAATAGGCGGCAGCGACTTCCTCTGCGGATACCCATGTTGGGATGCGAAGGCTGATCGTGTTCCTCGTCGGGTCGCTCTGTACGTGGATCGTCCCCGCTATGCCGGCAGCGAGAGGCTCCACGTCGGCGAGGACGAACCTGACGGCGGCGGGTTCGCTCCAATCGAACCGTTCCGCGAGGGCGTCGGCGAGACCCTTCAAGCGTTTCAACGCGCCGTTTCCCGCTGGAACGCTGCCCTCCCAACCGTCGTCGTGCGGATAGGCGAGCCATGCGGTACGGGGACGCGCGTCCCATCTGGCGCGTCCTTCGAGCCAGCCGCGAACCGCTTCGGGTTCCAGCAACGTCCCGCCGAGTTCTTCGGCGCGGAACGCCTGAACTTCCGGCAGACACCGGGCTTCCCAAGCGCGGAGCGCGGAGACGACGGCGGTGCGGTGTCCAGCCGCGCCTTTCGGCTTCGTCTGGACTGCTTCCGACCGGACGGACGGGCGGGGGATGTCTTCAAGCTTTCGTATCCGCTTCAAGGCGACGTCGATGGCTTCCTTGAGGTCGGCGTCGCAGGACGCGTCAAGCACTTCGGCGACGTAACCGTCCTCCTGCAACAGCCTCCAGACGGCATCGATGACGGGATGGCGAAGTCGGCGTTCCACGAGAGCGCGAACGTCGTCGTCGGTTCCGAGTTTACGCATTGCCGACCCCTTTCGACTCATATGCTAGCCTGAGTATGATCCGGCGTCAAGGGCGGCGTCGGCGCGAAACAAGGGGATTCTAATGCAGACACTTCGAGGTCTCCGGCGCATCGCCGGGTGGAGTCAGCAACGGCTAGGCGGCGTGGCGCGCGTCACGGCGTATGCCGTCTCCATGATCGAACGCGGACGGATGACGCCCTCCATCGGGCAGGCGACGCGGATCGCGGACGCGCTCGGCGTGGATCCGCGCCTTGTCAAGGAGTTGGCGGGGGCGTTCGCCGAGAAGGAGCCGGGCGATGCGTAGGCGGCTTCTCTTCAACCGCGACGGGCGGCAGGTCGCGTCCTTGACCGACCTGCGGGACGGGCGGCGGCGGTACGATCGGTTCCGCGTCGATCCGGCGCGCGACCTTCTGCGCCGCTGGAACGGGTACGCAATCGATGAAGCCCATCTGCGCCAGATGGCAGACGGCGACACCGTGCGACTGACGTTCACCAACGGCGAGACGCTCTCCACGACGGCGGGCGACTTCCGGCGGCATGGCACGCTGTTCGACTTCCAGCGGGGGCGGCAGGTGTGCTTGTCGCTAGCCTACTGGCGCGCCAGTGGCGAGGCGACGGCGGACGGCGCTGAACAGTTGGCGTTCGCGCTGGACATGGGAGGCTGACCGATGCTCCTGACGAAGCAAGCAGACCGGGGCGAATGGACGGCGGGGACGCACCGCGTCCGATTCGCCGATGTCACCGTGATCGGACGGGACTTCGGGCGCGGGGCGCAAACCGCGCTCCGGCTCGGATGCTGGACGCTCACGCCCGATGCGCGAAAGGTAGGCTGACGATGATGCTCCGCAAGCAGAGCGGCGCGGACGGATTCGATTCGGGAACGCATCGCGTTCGCCTCGTCGCGGTCGAGGAGGTCGAGCACGATTTCAACGACGGGAAGGGGCTTCAGACGCGCGCAATCTGGACATTCGAGGGCGCGGATGATCCGTCGCGTCAGGTGCGGGGATTCAGCGGCATCCGGCTGACGGCGAACTCGCGTCTCGCGGCGTTCGTCACGGCGATTGTGGGCGTCGGATTCGACCGCCTGCCCGATGCGCTCGACGTGGAGCGGCTCGTCGGGCGGACGGCAATCGCTCAGGTGGAAACGACGCCCGAAGGGCGCGCGAGGATTGTCGCGCTCGTCGCTGACGTGGCGAAGGCGACGGCTCCGAAGCCGCGCTCCCTGTCGCCCGACCGAGAAGATGCAATCGCGCGGTCGGAACGGGCGGGTTCGTCTGAGCATGACGATCTTGAGGTCGGCGAAGACGACATCCCGTTCTGAGTCTGCGCGGGCGCGGGGCATCCGGGCTCCGTGCCCATTTTCATACGAAAGGGCGTTCCATGGCGCAAGTCGAAAGTGCGACGCACGCGGCAATCTGTCAAGCGGCGTTAGGCTACGTGCGGCAGGGGTTCGCCGTTCTGCCGGTCTTCGGCAAGCGTCCGGCGGTTCGTTCCTGGACGGCGTTCCGACAGACGGCGCCGACCTCGGAGCGCGTCGCGGCGTGGTATGCCGGCTCCGCATCCGACCTGACCGAGGAGGCGCGCGAACACGTCGAGGCGGGCGGCGCGTTGGGCGTTGGCATCATCCTCGGCTCCGTCTCCGGGCTGCTGGTGGTCGATCGCGACCCGCGAAACGACCGCGACGGCGCGGGCGAGCGTTGGCGGCGTTCCATGCCCTTCCCAGCGACGGCGAGGGCGGACAGCGGCGGCGGCGGGGTGCACCTCTACTTTCGGCTTCCGACAGGCTTTCAGGGCAAGGGTAAGGCTGCCCCAGCGGCGGGCGTCGAGGTTCTGAGCGACGGGCACTACGTCGTGGCTCCGCCGTCGGCGCATCCGTCGGGAGGCGTCTACACTTGGCGGCGTCCGTTGAGCCGGATCGCCGACGCGCCCGACAGCCTGCTCGCCCTGCTGACGCCCGACGATCCGACGCCCGACGAACCCCGCGCCGTCCCGACGCTCGCGCCGTCCACTGACGCATCAGGCGACGCGCTCCATGCGTACGCGGCAAGGGCTCTCCAAGAGGAGACCGATCGCGTCCGTGCCGCACCGGAGGGCGAACGCAACGACACGCTCAATCGCGCGGCGCACTCCCTCGGAAAGCTCGTCGGCGCGTCCGCGCTGGATCGCGCCGAAGTCGAGCGGGAACTTCTCGCGGCGGCGACGGCGTGCGGACTGCCGGCAAGCGAGGCGAAGGCGACGATTCGCAGCGGACTGAACGCGGGCGCGTCCGATCCGCGCGACTTGTCGCAGGTCGGGCGAACCAAGTTGCTCGTCTTGCCCTCGGCGCGGGGCGGTGGAGGGCGCGACGGCGAACCCGTGGGCGTGAAGCCGGACGTCAAGGAGGAGGGTGTCATTATGATGAACGACGTGTCCGAGTTCTACGGCTCGGTCGCGTGGCTTTGGGCTGATCGCATCCCAGCGGGACATGTGACGTTGATCGTCGGCGAGACCGGCGTCGGCAAGTCGCACCTCGCGGCGCATCTGATCGCGGCGATCGCCGGAGCGCAACCCTTTCCCGACGGTTCGCGCGCGCCGAAGACGGGGCGCGTCCTGCTCATTGAGACTGAGGATTTTCGCGGCGCGTACGCCCAACGGCTTCGCGCGCTCCGCGTTCCCGAAGACGCGATCCTTCTGCCAGCGGGCGATAGGACGGAGCCGACGTACGTTCCCAACCTGCTCCGGGATGAACAGATGATCGAGCGGATCGCTTCGCGGCACGAGGTCGCGGCAATCCTCGTCGATTCGCTGTCGGGTGGGCATTCGCTGGATGAAAACACGGCGGACATGCGGCGCGTCCTGCAAACGTTGACGGCTCTCGCCGGGAAGGTGGGCGTCCCAGTGATCGCCGTCCATCACTTGCGCAAGCGAAGCGTCCACGAACCGGTAGGCGTCTCGCTCGACCGGATTCGCGGGTCGAGCGTCATCGCGCAGTTCTGCCGCTCCGTCATCGCGCTGTGGGTTCCCGACGCCGATTCGGGAACCGTCCGCGCCGATTGCGTGAAGGCTTCCTTCTGCCCGAAGCCGCTGCCCTTCGCGTTCGACATCCTGCAGGAGGGTCTTGCGTTCGTCCCGGTTCCAGAAGAACCGCGTCCGAGGACGGCGCGAGACGACGCCGTTGACTTCCTGCGACTTGAACTTGCGGGCGGCGGCAAGACGAGGGTGGAACTGGTCGCGCTGGCTGGGGACGTGGGTATCGCCGCTCGTACGCTTGATCGCGCCAAGCTTTCCATCGGGGTTCGCGTCGAGGATGGGCGATGGACGTTGCCAACCTGATACCCCTTGGCAACGTGGCAATCGTGGCAACGTGGCAAAGTTTGCCAGCTTTGCCAGCTTTGCCAGCTTTGCCACCTTTGCCAACTTCGCCACCTTTGCCAGCTTCGCCACCTTTGCCACCTTTGCCACTTCGCCAGCTTTGCCACTTCGCCAGCTTTGCCACTTCGCCACTTGCCAACGACTCCTATTAGGAGGAGGGCTACCCATGGAACCCACTGGAACGCCCGATCCTCTGACCTTCGGCGAAGCCGCCCGACTCGTCGCTTCGGAGGTCGCCGACCTGCTGGAACGCAAGCGTCAGGACTACGGCGCGGCAAGCATCCTGAACGCGCCCTTCGGATCGGAAGCGTTCCTTCTGACGATGGCGTGGAACAAGGTCGCCCGTCTCGGGCACTTGTTGGCAAGCCACAAGGAACCGCTGAACGAATCCGTCGCGGATTCATGGCGCGATCTTGCCGGGTATGCGATCCTTGGGCTGCTGCTGGAACGCGGTTGCCTTGCCTTGCCGCTGTCGAATGAGGAAAACCCCGATGGGAGGCAGTAACATGCTCCACGTCAAGAGTCGGTCGGTGACCCGCAAGGCGGTTGCCGCGCAACGGCGTTCGCTGGGCTGGACGCAACGGCAAGCCGCCGAAGCCGCCGGCTGTTCGGTGCGTGCGTTGAGCGTGTGGGAAACGGACGGCGACCCCGACTATGCGCGGTATCGTCGTCAGTACGACGCGGCTTTGCTTCGGGAACTCTGGGCGGAATCGATTGCGGTTCTTCGCAGTCTGCTTTCCAGCGAGTCGGAGCGCGTGCGCGTCGCGGCGGCGAGCCGGATATTGACGGCGTGCGAGAGTGCCCTTGCCGCCGAAGCGACCTGTCCCGTCAACCCAGAGGACGGCAGACTCACGCTGGACATGATCCTGCGTCTGCCCAGTCCCGATATCACGGACGAGGACGCGCCGAAGGTCTGACCCTCGACCTTGGGGCGCAGGCTTCCGGCGCGTCCTGGGGCATCCTAGGCGTCCGGCTTCGTGGCTCTAGGCAGGATGTAGACGGTGCGGTCGCCCTTCCGTTCCGTCTGCGCTTCGCGGCTGACTGACCCAAGATTGACCCAAAGGCTTGCCGGACGGAGCGTGACCGTCGGCTTCCGTCATGCGCGCTCCCTTCCCTCGGCGCGCTTCCCCAAAGCCCATTGGAACCGCTCCGACAGACGTTCCACGTACGGGCGCAACGCTTCGATGTCCTGATGCACGTATCGACTCGTGACGGACTGCCCGACGTGACACAGCAGACGCCCGACCTGCTGTTCCGTCGCGCCGTCCATCGCCAGTTGGGACGCGAAGAAGTGGCGGCAATCGTACGGAACCGCCCAAAGGCAACCCGCCTCCTTGGCGAGACGTGTCCACGCCTTCTTGATCGATCCGTAGGGCTTACTGGCGTCCCTCGGCGACGGGAACACGTACGGGGACGCGCTTCCCATCGAGCGGCGCGCGATGATGTCGAGGACAAGCCCCGACGCGGGAACGACTGCCCAACGCGCGTTCTTCATCCGTTCAGGCGGCAGTTGGCATGTCCCATCGCGGACTTCGTCGAACCGCAAGCCGTAGACGTTACTGGGACGCAAGCCGGACAGACCGAGGACGGTCACGATGTCCCGCGCGTCGCCCCTTGCCGCGTCCACGATGCGAACGAAGTCGCTCATGTTGAGGACGCGCATCCGGCGGTTGTCGAACTTGACGCCCTTGACGCGCGCCAGCGGGTTCGCGTCGAGAAGCCCCATGTCAACGGCGAGGTTCATGGCTTGCTTGAACTTCTGAAGTCGGTTCCTTCGCGTTTGCGGCGCGGTCGCGTCGGACGCGATCAAGGCTTCGCCGTGCTCCTTCCGAACGTCCGCGATGCGAAGGTTGGAATGCCTTGCGTCGAGGAATCGGACAATCGCGGCGACGCAACGCTCCGTATAGACGAAGCTGCGAAGCCGTCTTTGCGAGTCGAGAAACGCGCCGGTCAGGAACTCCCGGACGGTCGGATTCTCGCTCGCTTCCTTTCGGTCGGCTAGGTCGGCGAGCAGGGCGTCGAACAGGATGAGGGCGCGGTTCCGGTCGGTTCCGAGGTTGCGCCGGACGCGCTTCCCATCGGGCAGTTTGATGTCGGCGAGGTATTCGCCGGCTTCGGTGCGGAACAAGCCGGAAGCGGCGCGATGTGGCAACAGGCGGACGGGTTCTCTCGATAGGCGTGGCATGACGGCTCCCCTACGGTTGGCTTGCTGTCCATGCCGTTGGGAAGCTTCGGGACGGCTGCGACGGCTGACCCAAGACTGACCCAAGATTGACCCAAGGGCGTCTTTCTTTGGGTCAATCTTGGGACATTCCTGCCATTTTGACCGGTCTTCGCGCCGTCCATCGGGGTTGTCGGAGGGCTGGGAATCCAGTATCGGTGCGGGTTTTGGCTGGTACGCCCGGACGGACTCGAACCGCCGACCAAGAGTTTAGGAAACTCCTGCTCTATCCACCTGAGCTACGGGCGCGCATATCGCGTTCCATTGTACGGCGGCAGGATGAGACTGTCAAACTCGTCCGCAGCCCAGCGCCCGGACGTCGACGCCTTGACCGCCTGAGCCCCGGCATCGTAGACTGGTGCGCCGAGGCGACCCGCACTTGGAGCTGCTCGCCACATGACCTTCACAGTCCGTCTGGGGCAGTCTGCCCCAGTGCTCGGGGATGTCGAACGCAATCTCGAGGCGATCCTGCGTCTTGCCTCGGAAGCCGCCGATGACGGCGCGGACCTCTTGGTGCTCCCTGAGCTCGCCCTGACGGGCTACACGCTCAAAGACATGGTTCCAGCGGTCGCGCAGCGCATCGACTCGCCCGCGATGGACCGGCTGCGCGAGGCGAGCCGCGATGTCGCACTGGTCATGGGCTTCGTCGAGGAGTCCGACGACTATCGGTACTACAACGCGGTCGGCTACTTCGAGTCCGGAGAGCTCCTACACGTCCACCGAAAGGTCTACCTGCCGACGTACGGCATGTTCGACGAGTACCGCTATATGGCGGCAGGTGAGAGGATTCGCGCCTTCGACAGCCGACTCGGACGCGTTGCCATGCTGATCTGCGAAGATGTGTGGCATCCGTCCGCTGCGTATATCGCGTCGCAAGACGGCGCGACGCTTCTCATCAACGTCGCGTGCAGCCCGGCGCGTGGCACGCAGGACGCGCTCCATCTCTACAGCTCGCACGCCTGGCAGACGCTGAACCGGATGTACGCCCACTTCTTCACGCAGCACGTCGTTTTCGTGAACCGCGTGGGATACGAAGACGGCGTCGGCTTCTGGGGCGGCTCCGAGGTCGTGGGCCCGGAAGGCGACGTGCTCGTCCGGGGACCTCTGTTCGAGGAATGCTCCATCTCCGCCACGATATCCGCTCAGACTGTCCGGCGCGCCCGCATCGCGTCGCCATTCCTGCGCGACGAGCGCCTGGACCTGACGCTTCGCGAGCTCGAACGGATCCAGCGGCGAAGGATCGGTTGAGCATGGACGATGCTTGTGCGCCGCAGACTGATGGGGAACGCGATCCCCTCCAGTTGAACCCCCACATCGCGCTAACGCTTCTCGAGGGGTTCATTGCTAACGAGGTACGCAAGACCGGTTTGTCACGGGTCGTCGTCGGGCTGTCCGGCGGAATCGACTCCGCCGTCTCGACGTTCCTCGCCGCGCGCGCTTTGGGTTCCGACAACGTCTGCGCCGTTATGATGCCTTACGAGGCGAGCAGCCCTGCCAGCCTCGCCGACGCCCAGAGCGTCGTCGATTCCCTCGGTATCGATCACATGACCGTGGCCATCACGGAACAGGTTGACGCCTACTTCGCGAAGTTCCCGGACATGAGCCGTCTCCGACGCGCGAACAAGATGGCGCGAGAACGCATGACCATCCTGTTCGACCAGTCGCTGGCGCAGAGCGCACTGGTTCTGGGCACGAGCAACAAGACGGAGCTCCTGCTCGGCTACGGAACGATCTACGGGGACATGGCGTCTGCGCTGAACCCCATCGGCGACCTCTACAAGACCCAGGTATGGCAACTCGCTCGGGAGATGGGCGTCCCCAACGAGGTCATCAAGAAGCCGCCGACCGCCGATTTGTGGCCCGGACAGACGGACGAGACGGAGCTCGGGTTCACCTATGCCAAGGTCGACCGGCTGCTGTACCACATGGTGGATCGGCGGTACTCGACGGCGGAGCTCGTCGAACTGGGCTTTGCGCCGGACTTCGTCGCGCTCGTATCGCGACGCGTGCGCGACTCGCAGTTCAAGCGGAGACTGCCTTTGATCGCGAAGGTCTCCACGCGCACCATCGACCGCGATTTCCGCTACCCGAGGGACTGGGGCAAGTGACTGAGCGTGTCGGTACGCTCTACGTCGTCTCGACGCCCATCGGGAACCTCGGCGACATGACGTTTCGTGCTGTGGACACGCTTCGCGCCGTCGTCCTGATCGCAGCGGAGGACACCCGGCATACGAGCAAGCTCCTGTCGCACTACGCGATCTCGACCCCGGTCACGAGCTACTACGAACACAACCAGGCGCGGCGAGCGCCGGAGCTCGTGCGCCGTCTCGTCGACGGCGACGACATCGCCTTGGTCTCGGACTCCGGCACGCCCGGCATCTCCGATCCCGGGTACGTGCTGATCGCACGAGCGTTGTCCGAAGGCGTCCCGATTGTCACGATTCCGGGCGCTTGCGCTCTCGTTGCTGCGGCTTCAGTTTCGGGTCTCCCGCTCCACGAGTTCCTGTTCGCCGGATTCTGTTCCCCGAAGTCGGGCAGACGACGTTCGCGCTTCGAGTCGCTGTGCGACACGCCATCGACGCTCATCTTCTACGAATCTCCCCACCGACTCGTCGCGTTCCTGCGCGACGCCTGCGACGTGTTCGGCGACCGTCAAGCCGTCGCCGCGCGCGAGCTGACGAAGGTGCACGAGGAGACGCTCAGAGCTCCGCTCAGCGACCTGCTGGCGCACTTCGAGGCGCACGCGCCACGCGGCGAGTTCACGATCCTCATCGCAGGCAGAGAAGGACGAGTTGTCGCTCAGGATGACGGATCGGACTCGGGGGAGGGCTTCCGTCGTCGCACCACACGCGGGGGACGTCGAGAGAGAGTCCTGACGAGCTCCGACGCGGCTGACTCGTAGGTACGGAACGGATCTGGCATCGCGATGACCTCGCCGTTCTCGAGGTAGACGACGTCCCAATCGACCACACAGAGCGCGTTCTTCTGCGCCAACCGCCGCATGGTGGCTGATCTGCCGTACGCTCTCGTGTCGGGGGGCGGATCGGTGACCGCAGCCTCGACCGCCCGTTCCGTGACCACGGTGCGCATGAGCCCTTGCGCGACGAGATCGTGGTACAGGCTCTTGCTGGGGTCGGTCTTGTGGTACTCCAAGTCGATGCTGAGCAACCACGGGTCGTCCCAAGGCACGCCTTCCGACTCGACGAAGGCGTCCAGCAGCCACTTCTTGGCGACCCAGTCGAGACGATCCTTGAGCTCCATCGGGTCGCGGGCGAGGGCTCCGAGAGTTGACCCCCACTCGTCGATCACCCAGTCCATCTCCTTCGATACGCCGCGCAGATGCCGGTCAGCCAGCGCGTAGTACACGCCCTGGATCTCGACCGCTGAGATCGTCCTGCCGCTCTCGGTCTCCACGGTCCACCGGTACGACGTATCGCGCGAAATATGGCGCAGTGCGTGCACCGGATCGACCAGATCGAGTCCACGCGGCGCCCTGCCTTCTTCGATGAGCGTCGTGACGAGCGCGGTGGTTCCGATACGCAGCGCTGCCGCGTACTCGGACATGTTGGCGTCGCCGATCAGCAGATGGATCCGGCGGAACCGGTTGGCGTCGGCGAGCGGCTCGTCGCGCGTGTTGATGATGGCGCGGCTGAACTGGATCCACTGGTAGGCGTCGGTGACGATGTGGTCCGAGCGCTGCGATATCTGGTAGGGCACATCGTCGGTGACACGTGTGGTATAGCGCCGGATCGGTCGTCGCGGATGGTCGATGACCGTTTCCTCGTGGTAGCCCACGCGCCCGGCGCCGGCGAATATCTGTCGCGTGATGAGGAACGGGAGCAGCGCCGGAATGACTACCTTGTAGAACGGAGCCTCGCGGCGCATCAGGTAGTTCTCGTGGTAGCCGAAGGTCGCGCCAGTGAGGTGATCGACGTTGTTCTTGAGGAAGCTGATGTCGTCGCGCAGTCCGAGGTTGTCGAGCGCCTCGACGACCATCCGGTCCCCCGCCTGCTCGTATGCGAGAACGTCCCAGAGCGAGATGCACTCGGGCGTGGCGTACTCGACATGACCCATGTCGATGTAGAGACGACCGCCGTTGAACAGGAAGCCGCCATTCCCCGGCGGCTCGCCCCAATCTCGGTGATGGACGTCGAGCATGCCGATACGGCGTGTGCCGAACAGAAAGTCCTTGACCAGCAGCGAGAACGTGTCGGGCGTCGCCTCGGAGACGAACTCGTCCGACTCGATCAGGCAGCCGTATTCGACTTCCGTTCCGATGATTCGGTCCGCCATGCGTCACCTCTAGCGCGATGGCGACTGGAACTCACGTGATCTAGCTCGCGTTGAGGATTGCGAGCTCCTCTTCCGTGACGCGACGGTACTTCGCCTTGCCGGACAGCGTTGTATCGAGAACGGCAGCCTCGAACGACATGGACTCCCGCGCCTCTGCCAGCGCGTCGGCGACGTTGCGATCCGTCGGCATCGGCGGTTCCTCGTATTCGTAGTCCTTGGTCGCGACGTGGTAGCCCACCGCCCACGCCCGTGCGGCTTCCATGAGCACGTCGCTCAGAGTTGGGGCCGCTGTTTGCCGGTTCCTGAGCGCCTCCTCCATGCTCTCCTCGGCTTCCGGCGTGCCTGCTGCCACCCCGAAACTGCTTCTCGACTGGAAGTTGCCGTCGTAGTTCAGCGTGAAGAACTGGGGAGCCGAGCCGTTCGGAGCGAGCTCGACCATCAGCATCTTCGCGATGATGGGAGCCCGCCACATCTCGTCGAAGGCGGTTTTGACCTGCGGCGCGATTCCGAAATGGAGAAGCCGCTGCAACGTCACATCGTCGGCAGATCTCATGAATCCCTCCGTATGCGCCAAGTCGATCGCCATCATCCGAAGGCGTTCCACGTCTGCCGGATGCCCGATGGCTGCCAGCGCGAGACGGTCGTAGACCTCGTAGACCTTGCGCTGACCCTTCGGGCAGACCGTGAACAACACGGCTCCGTTGGCGAAGGGCAATCCCACAGCCGGACTGCCTTTACGCAGGCGACCTTCGACGTACTGAATGCGGTTCTCGATGGACTGGAGCCAGCGAGCCGGTTCGTCAAACATCCGTCACCTCGACGGCTTCTGTGTAGATCGCGCTCAGCGTCGATGGGTCGAGCGTCTCGGTTCCCCCGCGCGTGACCCGCTTGACCACGGGAAAGATCCCTGCTCGCCGGTTGTAGCCGCCTGTCGCCGCGTCGTATTCGGCGGCGGCGTCCAGCATCCGCAGCACCACGGCGGTCGCGTCGTGCAGGTTGAGTTGCGCCAGTTGGCGTTCCCAGCGATTCAGATAGTAGAGCGCGCCCCGGACCCACACGGAACCCGACCCGGTTGTGGCGAAGTCGGCAACCTCGAACTGCGCGCCGAGCGCGTCGTAGAAGTAGATTTTCCCTTCGTCGCGAGCCACGTCGAATGCGCCCAGAATGGGGATCACGGCGCCGATGCCTTGGAGCGCCATTCCCAGGTTATCGCGGATCAGACGAGACAGCGTCCGAAGTTTGCCTTCCAGGCTCAGCTCCTGAAGCTGGCTACGGCGGTAGTACCTGAGCGAGTATTCGAGCACGCGTGCCATCTCGTACGCGATGGCAGGGGAACCGGAGATCGCCATCGCCGTGTGCTCGTCGATTTCGAGCACCTTGTCGGCGCGGTCGTAGAGTATGCTCGTGCCCGCCGTGGCGCGACGATCTCCGGCAATCAGCACGCCGTCGGCGTACCGGATTGCGAGCACCGTCGTGCTCTCGGTCGGAGTCAGCTTCGAGCCATCGACCGTTGATCCAAAGCTGACGGAATGACCGCGCGACGCGAGCAGGTCCAGAAAGTCGCCGTGGAAATCGGCTGAACCGAGAGCGGATTCCTGTGGCACAGACGGCTACTCCCCGGTGCGCTGTCGGTAGCGCCGCGCCTGGTCCGGGTCCACTTTGCGCATGCGTTTGAGCAAGCGCTCAGTGTTCGGCTTGCCGACGTCCGGTTGGCGCGGGCCCGCGTCGTCCTGCTGTCCTTCCTCGCGCTTCCAGGGTCCCGTCGGCACGGTGCGTCGGTCATCGCGAAGCTGGGCGGTCAGTTGGTCCATGTGGATGGACATCGGGCTCCTCCTCTCACCGTGAAGTCACATCGGCTCCAGCCACGTCTCGAAGACGGCGTGGATGGTCTCAGGTGGCGTATCAACGCCCCATTCGCATTGGGCGATGACGCCGCCCGTTCCTCGGTCGAGCGCCCGGCGAACTCGGCGCACGGCGCGACGCGCATCCTGTGCAGTACCGAACGCGAGGACGTACTGACGGTCGATTTCGCCCCAGAAGGTCACCTTGCCTCGGTATAGCTCACTCAGGCACTCGATGTTCATACAGAATAGCTGGGAGTTGAGCGCCGTCACCCCGATCTCGATGAGATCGGGGTAGATGTCTTCGACGAATCCGTCCGTGTGGAACCAGACGTCCTTGCCCGCGTTCCGAAGTATACGGCAGTAGTCAGCATACATCGGCTTGAAGAACTCGCGCCAGCGCTGGGGCGAGATGAGCAGAGCCCACTGTGTTCCCCAGTCGTCCATCATCGACACGCCGTCGACGTCTGTCTCCGCCCACATGCGGATGTCGCGCAAGAAGAACTCGTGCAGCATGTCGCGGAGCTTGCCGAGCTCCGGGCGATCTTCTGCGAGGTCGATGAAGAACTGCTCCGATCCGCGCAGGAACTGCATCCGCTCGAACGGACGGACATGCGATCCGGCGCGGACGTACATATCGGTCGCCGCGCAGCCGTCGTTGACGCGCGAGAAGTCCGCTCCGTCGAGCAGCTCGAATGGCGGCTCATAGGAACCGAGGTCCGACCAATCGGCGAGTACGGGTCGCTTCACCTCGCCCACGACGCCATCCTGGGCGATCTCCCACTCGGAGCCCCATTCGTCGCGGTAGGACCCGACCGTGTAGCGGGTTCCCGTCGCTCGGCTCGACCTGCCGTAGGACGCCTGCGGTCCTGCGAAATCGGTCGGAAACTCCCGATGGAACGCCTGAATCGCCTCACCGTACCGCTGATGCGCCCCGGGAAGGGCCCACAGGTCTCTGGGAGCCCGATCCGGACTCTCGAAGCGCAGGCACCGGCGCACACGTTCGCGGCTCGTCATTTCGCGCATGGATTGTTCCTTGCCGCTCGTCATCCCACCGGTTCGAAGCTCGACAGAGCCATGTTACCGTCGCAGACCGCGAGTCGCAAAGGTCGCGGGACGTTCCGCGATGGCGTCGGAGCTATGATGTGAGGCGCATGTCCTCATCGAGCGCGAGGTGGATCGCGTCGATCAGGAACTTGGTTCCCCACGACAGGTACGCCATCGGCGCGTACTCGCTGTCCACAGGCTCGGAGCCCGCGATCGCGCCATACGTTTCCGGCACACCGGGGTCGGTTGTCTGCGTGCCGATGACGTAACGCATCGCTCGATGCGCCAGCTCGCGATAGCCCGCGTCGCTCGTCTCTCGGCAGAGCGCGAGCCACACGATGGCGAACTGGATGGAGCCCGTCAGGCAGCATGACGGCGCGTCCGGCGTCCAGTCCGAGCGGAACCACCCGCACAGATAGCCCGAATCATCGACGAACTGCAATACGCGATCCGCCATGCGTTTTCCGGCGGCGACGTAGCGGTCGTCGCCGATCCAGAGACCCGATTCGATCAGTCCGCGGACCGCGTACTCAAGGAAGTGCGTCATGTCGCGCTGCGGATCGCCGCGGAACCAGCCGTTCGGCTCCTGCCGTTCGACCGCCCAGTCGAGGTTGCGTCGTGCTGCGTCGGCGTATCGCGTGTCGCTCGTGGCATCCGCGAGCTGAAGGAGCGACCACGCGACGCGCGAATGGTAGGTCTGAGATGCGCCGCTAGTTGGCGTCGTCCACCACGATCCATCGGCTCGCTGCATCCGCAGGAGCCACTCGCCGGCTCGAACTGCCGCGTCCAAGTGGTTCGCCGCGCCGGACTCTCGATACGACCGCACCCAACCGAGGATGTCTTGCCCGGTGTCGAAAACGTAGGGCGTCTGGAAGTCCATGGACGTCACGTACCCATCGGGATGCTGGACTTCCGTGATCCAATCCGTCATCTCGATGGCGGCGTCGCGGTAGTGTGCCGATCCGGTGAGTGCGAAGGCGTCCCACATCGTCGGGATGATGTAGCCGGTGACCTCCGGGTAGGAGGTCGGGCACCATCCGCGCTGCAGATCGAACCAGGCGCAGACGCCGCCGTCTGGCGTCTGTCGCTGGGCTCTCAGGAGCCAATCGAGAGCTTCGTCGCGCTTCTGCACGAGCAGTGCTCGGAACGACGGGTCCATCCGGGTCCCTTTCCACACTCTACAGGTGCCCGCCGTGCCGTTCAACGATCTCATCGATCGAGTCGTCGTGGAAACCCGCGATTCGTGTTAGGGCATCCGCCCACACGTCCTTGTCGCCTGCGTCGATGTCGATGACGGTCATCAGCACGTCGCGCACGCACGCGTTGGGGATGATGACCTGCGCATCGGAATCTGCGACGACGAAGTCTCCGTCGTGGATCGTCACGCCGCCGATCTCGATGGGTTCCCCAATGGCGACGGCTTCGACCCTTTGAGCCGAATCCGTCGGAGCCGTTCCCGTGGCAAAGACCGGGAACTTCTCGCGGGCGGTCAAGGCTCTGCGAACGCGGCGGATGCTCTCGTCGGATGCCTGCGCACCGAGGGACCGTTCCAGGGAGCGCAGCGATCTCGGATCGAAGGACTCGTCGCGGAAGTAGCTGTCGATCTGGTGCGTGTCGCGGATGGGCCCGTTGATGATCGCCCCGAGCGCCCCGTAGGACATCGAGAGCGCGGTCAGCAGACCTCCCCACACACCTCCCCACTTCCGGTCGTTGGCGTCGTCGTCGGCAAGGCGGCGATGGGTGGGCGTGTCGATCACCGCGACATCGCCGGATCGCAAGCCACGGATGAAGGCGATCTCGCCCGCGTACGGCTTTGCTCTGTACTCGGGATCATCGGGACGAGTCACGACCTGGAACTCAGCCGTCCGCACGGTTCCGAAGACTCGTCGCTGGAGGTCGCGCTCGGAGCCCGCCACGTAGTCGATCTCCATGGGGAGGTAGAACCGGACGGATCCGGGAACCTGAATTCCTAGCCGGTCGAGGCTGTCGCTGGCGTACGCGGAGTTGATGATCGAAGCGGCGAACGCGAGTCGCTCATCGGCGAGGATGTCGGCGTAAGTCGTCGCTCCCATCGGAGACGGCTCCCATGGATCGGAGGTGCATCGACATGACGCGTCGTCGGTGGCGGACCGGCGCTGAGTATAAGTGCGCCGGTCAGACTCGTCAATGACGGACGGCGGGTCACAGGGCGAGGCAGGCTTCCGCTGCAAGCCAGAAGAGGCCTTCGCGTACGGTGGCGCGCGCGTTCCACTCCCGCGAATCCCACAGATCGCCGCTGACGTCGTCTCCGCCGTAGAGCATCTGACCCAGCACGACGCCGCGATGCTGGGCAACCGCGAAGAACGCGGCAGCCTCCATCTCGACGGTCAGGCAGCCCTCGTCGCGGCGCATGGCGATCTTGTCGGTCGTTTCGCGGTAGAACGCGTCGGTCGTCCAGGTCTTGACGGTCTGGTAGCGGACGCCTCTCGCCGCGAGGGTCTGTTCGATGGCGGCGACCGCGTCGGGGTGCGCACCGACCTCGCGCGACGGGGGCAGGTAGTGGTAGGAGGTACCTTCGTCGCGGACCGCCGACGTGGGAACCAGTACGGAACCCACGGCGAGGTCGGGGTTCAGCACGCCAGCGCCGCCACAGGCAACGAACTTCGTCGAGCCCCGCGCGATGGCTTCCTCCAGCATGGCGGCGGCAAATGGAGCGCCGATGCCGGGATGCAGCACCGCAAGGCGTCTGCTGTCGAACCGGACTTCGTAGATGGGGTGCTCGCCGAGCTCGCTGCCGCCCATCGCGAAAAGGGTGCAGTCGTCCCGCTGGGTCAACGCCTGGATGACGTCTTGGAAGAAGCACAGGACGCAGTGCTCAGGCGCGCCGCGCTCGTGGATGACCCGACTGGGCTCGATGATCGCGGAAGCCTGAGGATCGTACTCGAGGATGGGGTAGTCGCGAGGCGACAAGGACATCGACGTGGGTCGCGGCTCATGCGCGGGCTTTGAGGTGCTAACGGTCTCCGCCGAAGCTGTCGAGCAACGCGAAGGCGAGAAACTGGACGCCCAGTAGGACGACGACTGTGGTGATCACCGAGACGCAACTCCTCACTCGTTGAGGTCCCATCAATGCCGGTGGTGCACTGGACGGCGCGGCGTCGGTTCTCTTTACGAACGCGACCGGCTATGCTAGAACGTGTAACGTCCCCCGGCACGATGACGCTGCGCCCTGACATCTAACGCAGATGCCGGCACATCGGTTCTAACTGTATCGACTCGATTCCAGAGGGTCAAGCCGGAATGGCGGAGACCACGGGCGCGGGCAGTCTACGTCACAAGGAGACAGGCGAATGAAGCTCGGGTTTCTGACGCCCTTCTCGGAAGATGCACTGAAGCTGGCGAAGAAGGGCCCGTTCCAGTGCCTCGAGATCGGCGGCTCGGCTGGGTGGATCGATCAGCCGGAACAGCGAAAGCAGGCAAAGGCGCTCCTCAATCAGTACGGTCTGTTCGCCGCGTCCTTCATGGTGCTTGGACCCTCGATCCGTACGACCAAGGATCAGCTCGTCGGCGAGGTCGAGCGCATGGGCAAGCTGATGGATATGGCGATTGAGTTCGGGGGCGCAGTCCTCACCGGCGCGGCTCCCATGGGCTACGACCCCTCCAAGAGCCTCGCGGACAACGTCGCGATGTTCAAGGAAGTCTACAGCCCCATCGCCGACGTCGCCGAGAAGAAGGGCGTGAAGATCGCGTTCGAGAACTGGCCCGGCGGCAGAGGACCCTTCGGCGACGGCGGGAACCTCACCGTGACGCCGGAATCCATCGAGATGATGCTGGCGGCAGTGCCTTCCAAGCAGATCGGGCTCGAGTTCGACCCGTCGCACTTCATCTGGCAGGATGTCGATGTGATGGCGGCTGCGCGGCAGTTCATCGACCGCATCCACATCATTCACGCGAAGGATACGGAGATCTTCGAAGACCGCCTCGCGTGGCGCGGCAAGTGGGGTCGCGGCTGGTGGACGTATCGTCTGCCGGGCTTCGCCAAGTTCGACTGGCACGGGTTCTTCGCTCTGCTGTACGAGCTCGGGTTCGACGGCAACGTCGTGATCGAGCACGAAGACGGTCGGTTCGACGGGCCGCGTCGACCTCTCGGCTTCCTGCTCAGCGGCGACTTCCTCAAGAAGGCGTTGATGGACTGACGGAGCCGTGCCCGCCGCGCATGGGGAGTTGATATGGACCTAGGGATCCAGGGCAGAAACGCCGTCGTCTGCGCCGCGAGTCGCGGGCTGGGACGCGCCTGTGCCACAGCGCTGGCGCGCGAAGGCGTCAACGTCGTCATCTGCGCGCGAGGAGCGGACGCGCTCAACGACGCAGCGGAGGCGATCCGCCCCGAGACGAAGGCGAAGGTCGTGCCTATCCCGGCGGACGTGTCCGACCCGGAGCAGGCGCGAGCCGTCATCGCGCGCGCGCGCGCCGAACTCGGACAGGTGGACATCCTCGTGACGAACGCGGGAGGTCCACCGCCCGGCGGGCTCTTCGACACGCCCATCGAGAGTTACGACACCGCACATCGGCTCACGCTGATGAGCGTCGTCGGACTCGTCCGCGAGGTTGTGGACGAGATGAAGGCGCGGAAGTGGGGCAGGATCGTCAACCTGTCGTCGATCTGCGTCAAGCAGCCGCTGGATCGCCTGATCCTCTCCAACGCCGTACGCGCGTCCGTGATCGGCTTCGCCAAGACCGCGGCGACGGAGTTGGCTCCGTTCGGCGTCACCGTCAACAACGTCGCTCCGGGTCTGATCTACACGGATCGGATCGTCCAACTGCTCGCGGACCGAGCCACGGCGAACGGCACAACGTCCGAGCAGGAGCTGGCGAAGATGGAGGCGACCATTCCCACCGGACGTCTCGGCAAGCCGGAAGAACTGGGAGCCTTCGTCGCGTTCCTCGCCAGTGAGCACGCGAGCTACATCACGGGGGCGACGATCCAGGTCGACGGCGGCGCGGTTCGTTCGCTGCTCTGATCCGTTAGGACATGTGTCCGCATGGGACCGCAGGGGCGGGTTCCGACTCGCCCCTGTCTCGTGCTCACATGGACGCCCACATCGAGGATACACCGGAATGGTCGAACGTTCGGCAAAGCAGCGCATCTTGCTCCAGATGGCGAGCTTCTATGTCGGCGTAACGAAGTCGGGCTTTGCCGGCGGCACGGGGATCGTCATCACGCCGCTGATGGCGATGGTGTTGCGTCCCAAAGAGAGCCTCGGGCTGGCGCTGCCGCTCCTGTTCCTTTCGGACATCGTCAACTTCGGGCTCTACTGGGGTCAATGGAAGTGGGGCGTCGTTGCCGCGCTGCTGCCTGGTTCGGCGCTGGGCATCGTGTTCGCCACGCGCGTGCTGGTACGGCTGTCGGAGACGTGGGTCAAACGCGTGCTCGGCGCGCTCGCCCTATTCTTCGTACCGATCCAAATCCTACGAATGACCGTATGGCATGACTTTACGCCCGTGCTTACCGGTTCCGCCATGAACCTGGTCGCGGGATTCGGCATCGGGTTCGTGACGGGCATCTTCTCCACGATGGCGCATCTGGGCGGGATCATCACGACGCTCTACTTCCTGCTCGTGCTGCCGAAGGAGAACATCAACGTCACGATGGTCGGATGCGCGACGGTCATCTTCTTCTGGATTAATGGCATCAAGTTGATCACCTACACGCGGGGTCAGATCATCAACCGCGACATCCTCCGCATGGTTCCGCCGCTGCTGCCGATGCTGGCAATCGGGCTCCTTGCCGGCAAGTGGGTGAACAGCCTTCTCGGCGGCGTGCGGGTGGACTGGTTCGTCTATATCGTCCTGGTCATCGTATCGGTCATGGCGTGGAAGCTGCTGTGGGACGCGCGTCCCAAGCCCAAGGCTTCGGAGCAGCCCACGTCGCCATGAATCGCGTCCACACGATGGTGTTGACCCTCGCGGTGCTTTGGGCGGCTGCCACACCCTCCCTCGCCGACATGGCTCCTGTACTGCGCGAGCTCGACCCGAAGCTCTTCGCCTACTTCGCCGCGGAAGCCGACCTCCGAACCGGTCTCGTCAAAGACCGAGCGGGCAACTTCGCTCCAGACGAGTACACGGTCGCGAGCATCGCCGCCACCGGGTTCGGACTTGCCGTGCTCGCCGTCGGCGCTGAGCGCGGATGGATCGCCGCCGACGAGGCTCGGAGCCGCGCCGAGCGGACGCTGCGATATATCCGAGATGACCTGCCGCATGAACACGGCTGGTTCTACCACTTCGTGGACATGCGAGACGGAAGCCGCGTCTGGAACTGCGAAGTGTCGTCCATCGACACGGCGTTGCTGATCGCCGGGGCGCTCGTTGCCGGGCAGTACTTCGCGGGAACCAAGGTACAGCGCCTTGCCGACGACGTCTATGGGCGAGTGGATTTCGAGTGGATGCTGACGGACGGCGGCAGCAAACCGAAATCATTGACGCTGAGCCACGGGTGGACGCCGGAGAAAGGGTTCATCCAGCATCGGTGGGACAGCTACTCCGAGGCGACGATCCTCTACCTGCTCGGCATGGGCTCGCCGACGCATCCCATCCCCACGAAGTCGTGGAACGCATGGAAACGACCGACCGGGAGCTACGCGGGGCACCGGACGTTCCGGTCGGGACCGCTTTTCACGCACCAGTTCAGCCATGCGTTCGTCGACTTCCGCTCGAAGCGTGACGCCAAAGGGCACGACTACTGGTCCTCGTCGGTCGCGGCAACGCTCGCCAATCGCCAGTTCTGCGCCGACCACAGCGCCCTCTACGGCGCGCACCTCTGGGGGCTCAGCGCATGCGACGGTCCAGACGGCTACCGCGCTTACAGTGCGCCTCCGGGACGAGTCGAGCACGACGGAACCGTGGCTCCGCTCGCGGTGGCGGCATCGATCGTCTTCGCGCCTGAGTTGGTTACGAAAACGCTCGCGCATGTTCGCGCCACGTACGGTTCCCGCGTGTGGGGTCGGTACGGCTTCTCCGACGCGTTCAGCCCTTCGCGGGAATGGTGGGATCAGGACACGATCGGCATCGATGTCGGCGCTGCGCTGTTGATGCTCGCCAACCATCGGGACGAGCTCGTTTGGCGACTGTTCATGGGCGTTCCAGCCGTCCAGCGAGGAATGCGGCTCGCCGGGTTCCGCGCCATCGGCGAGGGAAGATAGGCTGTCCGACTGCGCGCAACGGCGGCTATTCAGTCGTCCCGAGCGCACGCAACGCGCTCCGAAGCTGCCTCAGGTCGGAGACCGTCTCGTCTGCGGTGTGGTCGTGCTCGTCTTCTTCGAGCCGGCGTCGTACCCAGATCGTCCGAATGCCCACCCGTTGCGCCCCGGCGATGTCGTTCCGCACGCTGTTGCCCACCATCGCGGTTCGCTCCGCGACGGAACCCAACGCGGCGAGCGCATGCTCGAACGCTCTGGGGTCCGGCTTGCCGAAGCCGATCTCCCCCGTGACAACGAGGGCGTCGAAGAAGCGCTCGATGCCGGTTGCGGCGATCTTCTCGCGCTGGATCGCCGAGGCTCCGTTCGTCAGCATGCCGAGGCGATAGTCGGCGCGCAGGTCGGTCAGCACCGCCCATGCCTCCGGGAACAGCCGATGTCGCAGGCGGCGTTCGCGGATGAGCGCCTGCTCCAGAGCCGCCACAAGGCTGCCGTTCTCAATATCGAACGCACGCAACGACTGCGTCCAGACTTCACGCCGATAGGACGGAGCCCACGCCGCCAGTGCCCTGAGATTCGGATCGTCGCCGGAGAGGTCGCCGCTGAGTCCTTCCCAGGAACTGATGCCGATCTTTCGGCAGTAATCGTGCGTCGGTGCGCTCGTCCAGAGCTGGCGGGCGATGCGTCGAACGGCAGCCGCGAGCTCGGCGACCGGGACGCCGCTCTGGCCCTGAGCCACGGCACAAGCCGCAAGGAACGCCTTCTCGACGGGTTCATCCTCCGGCATCAGCGTATCGTCGAGGTCGAAGAGGATCGTGTCGATCATGGCTGAGGCTCCGTGACCACTTCCAGAATCCGGTTCTCTCCGATCCGGTGCACTTCGCGGAACCTGCCGGGGTGGGCTTCGATGACCGGCAGCAGGAACCTCGGCGAGTAGCCGACGTTGTTCGCGATGATATGGGTTCCACCGTTCTCATCGATGGACCGCAGCACGAGGCTCTGGTCGGCTGTCCATGGGCTCGTGAAGGCGCGCCGTTCGCCGAACAGGACGGCGTAGGGCGCGCGGTCCGTGATGATGACGGAGTCGGCGGGCGTGTGGTCGCCGACCCACGCGATGCTGTCGAGGTAGTTTTGCGTGCCCTGGTCATAATAGGGCGTGCGTCGCTCGGCGCGGATCATCGGCACGACGAGGCGCGCATTGAGCCAGACGACGGCGATAGCGGCTCCCATCGCGAGCAGGTCGCCGACAGGAACGCGAGTCATGGCGCGTCCCGCCCGATTCCACAGCCACAGCCACGGAGCGAGGGCGTAGTACATCATCAGCGGAACGACCGGTACGACGAACCGCTCGCCCTGCGGCGAGGGCCAGAGCAGGAACACAACGGCGTACATGCCGGCGTAGAGGTCGGTCGCCGAGCGGCTTCGGATGACCGACAGAAGCCAACCGAGAACCACGACTGCCGCAAGTCCGTGCATCCACGCGCTGCCGCGTGCCCGTCGCCCGGTCAGCATCCCCGCGATGAGACCCTCGTAGTAGACCGCGTTCGACCTAAGACGCGAGACGACGTGCGTTGTACCGATGCGTGCCGAGCCCGGATCGTCCGGCGCGACGGCGACGAGCTCGCTTTCGTAGCTGAGCGATTCGCGTAATCCCACCGGGAGATGGCGCGTGACGACCGCGTTCCGTCCCATCCAAGCCGCAATGACCAAGCCCATCGTCGCCACGACGATCACGGCGTCTCGCCGCCGTTCTCGGTCACGCCATTGGCTGGGGTTCAGCACCGGCGCGAGGGCAATTGCGGGCGCGAGCACGAAGCCGACGATTCGGACCGAGTACGACGCGACCATCAATGCGATGAGCGCACAGAGGACTGAGCTCCGCCGGTCTCTGCCGTACCTCTCGGCGATGTAGAGCGTTCCCAGCGAGCACGCCATGTACGGCAGGTCCGACAGGATGCGAGTGCCCTCGAAGACGACGGCGAAGCAGGCTCCCGTCATCGCCGCCACCGCGATTGCCACGACGGAGGACTCGCACCGCCGGATCAGCGCGTACGTCAGCGCGATGGACGTGACCGCGCACGCAACGATGAGAGCCCGCATCCAGAGGAAGTTCCTGTCAGCAACGATCTCGACGGCGGCGAGAAGGAGCGGGAACCCCGGCGGGTACTTGGTGTGGGGGTAGCCGTTGTACGAATAGCCTTCACCGCGCAGGAGCGATTCGGCGATGTCGATGTAGGTGGCGCTGTCCCAGGTCGTCTTCCAGTACGGGACAACGGTCAGCCCGTAGACCACCGCGAAGACGACCACGAGCCACGTCAGCGGCTTCTTGAGCAACCAGACGAGTCGGCGTGTCACAGTTCCAAGCGCGCCGCCGAACGGCTTCGACTCGGTCACGGCGCTTGTCCGCCCGCGCCGCCGGCTTCAAGCGCTGCGAGATTGTCGCTGGCTTCGGCGAAGTTCGGATCGATCTCGAGCGCCTTGCGGAACGCCGAGGTCGCGTCGGCGCGGCGGTCGGATCGGGCGAGAGCGAGTCCCAAGCCGTTCCAGGCGACGCGCGCGACGGATGACGGGGGGTTGGACGTGAGAGCGCGTCGGTAGGAGGATTCAGCCGCCTTGGCGTCGCCCTTGGTGAGGTAGAGACTTCCCAACGTACTGTGGGCGAGCGCCAGGTCGGGGTCGAGTCGGAGGACGCGCTGCACGGCGGCAATGGCGTCGTCGATGCGTTCCGCCCGCTCGTACAACGCCGCGAGCGATCCGTAGATGACGATCTGATCCGGGGCTTTCTTTGACGCGCTTTCGTAGACGTCGATTGCCTTGGCGACCTCGCCTGCTTGCGCGTGCACCTCTCCCAGCAGAAGCAGCAATTCGACGCTGCCAGGCTGGAGGCGAAGCGCTCGCTCGAGATACAGCGCGGCGTCATCCAGACGACCGGCGTTCCGGTAGACGAGCCCCAGGTTCGTCAGCGCGGTCGTGTCCTCCGGGTTCCGTCGCACTTGATCCAGAAGCGCTCGCTCCGTGCTGGCGATCTGGGCGTCGAGATCGCGCCTTACGAGCCGCGCCGCTTCCTGCAGGTTGTAGCCGATGGTCGCATCGTCGGGATTCCTCGCGTACGCCGGTTGCAGGATGGCGACCGCGTTCTCATAGCGTCCGGCGGCATATTCGATCTGTCCCCGGATCAGATCGCCCGTCGTTTCGTGGAACCGTTCGAGCAGCTCCCGAACCGCCGTTGCCTGCTCCGGCGAGGCGAAGCCGGTCAGCAGCGGATACACCGACTCGCGGAACGGCAGCAGCGCCTCGATGTTCTCGACCTGCGTCGTCGCGACGCCTCCGAGGTTCGGGGCGAAGAACTCCAGGACCGGTTTGTCGTCGGTGTGCAGTCGAGCTCCGTCGGCGAAGCGCGCGGCGGCTGCCGGTCCCATGAAGTAGGAGTCGAGCAGCGAGAACGTCTCCAGGTCATCGGCAGCTAGGTCCTGTTTGACTGCGGGAACTGTCGTGCGGCGGGCCCAAGCGCGGATGTCGATGCTCTGCGGCACCTTGGTACCAGCCAAGATCAGGAAGTCCGGCGTGTATTTGAACCAGACGGTCGTCTCAGGGAACACGTCGAGGAAGGTGCGCACGATGGTCTTGAGATCCGCCAGCGGCAGACGATGCAGTGGAACCCATTGGCTCATGACGCCGTCGTCGGTCAGGATATCGCGGCACAGCCGGTAGAAGTCACGGCTGTAGATGCCCGAACTGCCGGAACTGACCAGCGGATGGATGATCCCGGTCGAGATCATGTCGTATCGGTTCAGAGTCGTGAGGATGAAGTTGCGACCATCGTTGACGTGGACGTGGAGCTTGTCGGAATCGAGCACGCCCGAGTTTGCGTCGCTGAAGTAGGCTCTCGCGGCTCGGATCACGCCAGGGTGAATCTCAGCGGCATCGACCTCGACGCCGTGCTGCACGATCGAGTTCGACGTTCTGCCCATTCCGAACCCGACCACAAGCGCGCGCTTAGGATCCGGGTGCAGCAGCAGCGGCACGTGCGCGATGACCCGGTGCGACGGCGCATCCCACCGCGTGTCGTTCGCCGCCTCGTTCGTGTCGACATAGAGTCTGCGCGAGCCTTCCGGGTCCGTGAGAACCGTGACGATGCCCTCGGGCTCCTCGGAGTAGTTCTCTATCTTCGCGGCATCGCCCAGGCGAGCGAACTGCTCCTGGTAGATCGCGCTGCGCGTGAACAGATCGGTGCGTGGGAGCAGAAACAGCGCTCCGACCGAGATCAGCAGTCCGACGGCGACAGGAACGGCGACTTCTGCCCGCCCGGTAGACGCTGCCGCTCGGAGCATCCACGCTCCGGCGAGGACGTTCACCACGGCGATGGCGAGCGCGGCGTTGCGGATCCCCAACAGCGGGATGAGGATGAATCCTGCCGACAGCGATCCGACGATGGCTCCGAACGTGTTGGACGCATACACGGAGCCGACCGTCCGCGCCAGTCGAGTTGACGACGCGGCTGCGATCCTCGCTGCGAGCGTGAAGCTCGCGCCCATGAGGACCGTCGGCAAGAGCATCAGCAGAACGCACACGACGAACACCAGCGGTCTGCCGCCGAACCCGACGGCGCGCACGATGCCGTAGAGGCTGGACAAACCTGGCAGCACGAGCACCGATCCGATGCCGATGGCGATCTGCGCGTACGCGAGCAGCTGCGGCCTTCGCGCCGTACGATCGGAGACGGGGCCCGCGGCGGCTCCGCCGAGAGCGATGCCCGTCAGGAACGCCGCCAGCATCGTCGAGAAGGCGTAGGTCGTGCTTCCGAGAAACAGGACGAGGACGTGCGTCCAGATCACCTCGTATGCCAGGGCGCAGAAACCGGACACGCCAACGACCACGACGGCGGCTCGCGCGGCGCGCATGTCCGTCTCCGCCGCAGCGGCGTCGAGGTCCATGTCGGCGTTCGGTGTCGGCTCTCGTCGCGAGTCGCGCGCAAGCCACCACGCCACCAACGCGATCAGCAGGTTGGTTGCGCCAGTTCCGAAGAGCGTCGCCGTGACGCCGAAGCGAGCGACCAACAGGAATCCGGTCAGCAGCGTCCCAGTGACGGCTCCGAGCGTATTGAGACCATACAGCCCGCCAACGTATCGTCCCAAGCGATCCCGCGAGCGAGTGACGTGTCGCGCCAGCGCCGGCAGTGTCGCTCCCATCAGAATCGACGGCGGCAGGAGCACGACGAAAGCCAGGACGAATCGAAGCAGCACCAGCGCCGGCGACAGGTCCTTGCCCCGCGCCGCCGCGACGAACACCACCACGACGCCCTTGAGCAGGATCGGGAACGCGAAGGCGTAAAGCCCGACACCGGCTTCGAGCAGCGCGTACATGCGGAGCGGCAGGGCTAGCCGATCCGCGCGCCGCCCGAGCGCGAAGGCTCCCAGCGCGGTGCCGCACATGAACGCGGCAAGAACCGTGCTGACCGCGTAGACGGTGGTTCCGAACACGTGCGTTGTCAGCAGGCGCGACCACAGGATCTCATAGACGAGTCCCGTCGCCCCGGAGACGAGAAACAGAGCGCCGACGAGAGCGGAGCGCGGATCCACGGACGGACGGATAGGGCGCATGTGGGTTCGACCAGGCGGTTCGGCCGTCTTATGCGGGCATCTTCTGGGACACGCGGAGACTGTACGGAATCCCACCCGATGCGTCAAACGCGCCGACCGCACCGTGTATCGCGGAGCCAACGGATCGAGAAGCCGGATCAGAGGAAGGAAGGCTGCGTGGTGCCCCTGGCTGGACTCGAACCAGCACGCCCTTTCGAGCACAGGCCCTCAACCTGCCGCGTATACCAATTCCGCCACAGGGGCAACTGCGCGGGAATTATCGCCGCAGCGAGCCGAACTGTCAAGCGGTTTTGCGCCTGACCGCTTCTCAGTTTGTGTTGGGGGATTGACAGTGGATGCACAGTAGATCACGGTTTGGGTGGCTGTCCGATGGACCCAAACAGGAGTCATCACCGTGCATCCGCTCAGAATGTACCCGTTTCTGGTGTCGATGTTGAGTCCGTTCCGTCGTTCTCAGCAGAAGTCGCTTGCGTGGGTGATCGCTGCCATTGCAGCACAAGGTGAGGCTCGCTCTCGTCGTCTGGCTGGTTGGATGGCGATGGGGCTAGGAATCCGGTTGGGAAGCGCGCTCAATCGCTTCTATCGTCTCCTGAGCAACCCCCGCATCCAAGATGTCCTGCTGACTCGATAGTTGCTCTCGTTGCTGGGCGGGTCCGAGCCCGTGCTGATCGCCATCGACCGGACCGAATGGACGAAGGATCGACGGATGCTGCTGGCTTCTGCCATCGTCGGCAAGCGAGCCATCCCTGTCCTATCCAAGGTCATCCCCGATCACGGTGTGATCACGGTGTCTGGCAGAACGTCGAAGAACACCGATTCCTACGTCGGCTTACCCAAGCGCTGGCGGCTGCGAATCAGCGCGCTATCTTTGTTTGTGACCGTGGCTTTCATCGCGCCGTGTGGATATACCATCTGGCGCACACACGGCACGGCTTCCTCGTCCGCATCCGCGAGAACCTCGCCGTCCAACGAGACCAAGAGCAACCCATCCTGCTGCACGACCTAGCTCTTCGACCTGGACAACACGTGGACCTGAGTCGTCGATGGCTGCGAGAAGACAAAGCAGCGCGTGCGCGAATCGTCGGCATCTGGGAGGCAGGTCGTGTCCAACCTTGGTGGCTGGCAACCAACTTGGCTCATCCCGTCCAGAGGATCGCTGCACTCTACGCCAAGCGCATGGACATCGAAGAGCAGATCCGCGACGTCAAAGGATGCCGATTCGGTTTCAGGATGAGATGGACGCAGCATCGTCATCCCGCCTATCTCGAACGCCTCGTCCTGCTGATCGCCATCGCCTTGGTTATCCTGTCCGTCGTCGGAGTTGCCAAGACCCGACAAGACCCCTCTGCACGTCTGCCCTCCAAGACCAAAGGCCCGCGACTCTCCATGCCCGAAGTCGGAATCATCTACCTCACCCAATTCCATCGACGCATCACAACCCACTTCGTCCGCGCAAACCGCCAGCCACCAACTATCAAGCCATGCCAGGAAACCTACCAAGTCCTCGCCCGAAACTGAGAAGCGGTCAGG
>Ga0194120_10002733_pt1 | contig 29880 bp, 24 predicted proteins | sample TA2MahCa65mmetaG_FD_148642 | JGI IMG/M metagenome (GOLD analysis project Ga0194120, IMG submission 148642) | Freshwater microbial communities from Lake Tanganyika, Tanzania - TA2015019 Mahale Deep Cast 65m | ecosystem: Environmental > Aquatic > Freshwater > Lake | place: Tanzania: Lake... | reverse complement strand
GCTTGCGCGCCCCAACTCTCGAGCCACTCGAGCTGCCGCGGGGTGTTTGTATCTCTTGCATCTTCAATGTCGGCGTCTAGAACTTCGTTGACGGCCTCGCGAATTTCACAACGAACCCGCTGGACGATTGCGTTGACTACTCTTTGCTCTTCACCTGGCTGTGCCCAAGGCTCCACAATGTCCGGCGTATAGGTGCCGCATCCTCCCAGGGAGAAAAGTGCAACGAACGAAATCGGGAAAAGGCCTGATCTTTTCATAATTAGCTCTCTGAGATCGAGAGTGGACAGAACACAAGACTATGATCAAAAACGCCTAAATAAACTTTCATAAAAACCGGAACTTGGCTGTCACATTTTAGCTACACTCAAAATTTTTCGCAGCGCGTTTTTTTGCGTTTTCCCGTCGTCTTCTGAAATTCTCTGAACGCGTCAATTTGCTCGCTTACATCCTCCAGTGCGAGCATTTTTCTCCCTCCTGAATGTCAGCTCTTCAACGGCGCCGGGCGCTGGTCGCGTTCTCCATCGGAGTCGCTCAGCGCGTCATCGTCGCCGCCCGCGGCGGCCTCCTCGGCGGCGCGCTTCTTGCCAGCTTCGATAATGTCGCGTTCGGGCCGCGGCAGCACCGGTCCTTCAGGGAAGACGAAGCCGAGCGACTTTACCCCGCTGTCGTCGCCGACGACGACGACGCGCACCGCGCCGCCGTTCTTTAGACGGCCAAACAGCACTTCGTCGGCGAGCGGGGTCTTGATGTGCTGGTGAATGACCCGCGACATCGGCCGCGCGCCCATGGCTTCGTCATAACCGTGCTCGACCAGCCAATCGCGCGCCTCGTCCGTGAGTTCGATCGTGACGTTGCGGTCTGCGAGCTGCGCCTCGAGCTGCATGATGAATTTGTCGACGACGCGCTTGATCACGTCGACCGGCAAATGGCCGAAGGCCACAATGGCGTCAAGGCGGTTGCGGAACTCTGGCGCAAAGAGGCGGTTGATCGCCTCGCTGTCGTCGAGATCGCGCCGGCTGCGCGTGAAGCCGATCGGCGTGCGCGCCAGATCTTGCGCCCCGGCGTTCGTCGTCATGATGAGAATGACGTTACGGAAGTCGATGGTCTTGCCGTTGTGATCGGTCAGCTTGCCGTGATCCATCACCTGCAGCAGGATGTTGTAGAGATCGGGATGGGCTTTCTCGATTTCGTCGAGCAGCAGCACGCAATGCGGATGCTGGTCGATGGCGTCGGTTAGGAGACCGCCCTGATCGAAGCCCACATAGCCGGGGGGCGCGCCGATCAGCCGGCTGACCGTGTGGCGCTCCATATATTCCGACATGTCGAAGCGCACGAGCTCGATGCCGAGCGAGATCGCAAGCTGGCGCGCGGCCTCCGTCTTGCCGACGCCGGTCGGGCCGGAGAACAAATAGCAGCCGATCGGCTTCTCATGATCGCGCAAGCCGGCGCGCGCAAGCTTGATCGCCGAGGTGAGCGCCGAGATCGCCTTGTCCTGACCATAGACCACGCGCCGCAGGGTCTCGTCGAGATGCGCCAGCACCTCGGCGTCATCCTTGGAGACCGTCTTCGGCGGCACGCGCGCCATCGTCGCGATCGTGGTTTCGATCTCCTTCAGTCCGATGGTTTTCTTGCGCTTGCTTTCGGCAAGGAGCATCTGCGCCGCGCCGGTTTCGTCGATCACGTCGATCGCCTTGTCGGGGAGCTTGCGGTCATGAATGTAGCGGGCCGAGAGCTCCACCGCCGCCTTCAACGCGTCGTTGGTGTAGCGGATCTTGTGGAACTCCTCGAAATAGGGCTTCAGCCCCTTCATGATTTCGATGGCGTCGGGAATCGAAGGCTCGTTGACGTCGATCTTCTGGAAGCGACGGACGAGGGCGCGATCCTTCTCGAAATACTGCCGGTATTCCTTGTATGTGGTCGAGCCGATGCAGCGCAGAACGCCCTGCGCCAGCGCCGGTTTGAGAAGGTTCGAGGCGTCCATCGCGCCGCCGGAGGTCGCGCCGGCGCCGATCACCGTGTGGATCTCGTCGATGAACAGAATCGCGTTCTTGTGATTCTCGATTTCCTTCACGACCTGCTTCAAGCGCTCTTCGAAATCGCCGCGATAACGCGTGCCGGCGAGCAGCGCGCCCATGTCCAGCGCGAAGACCGTCGCGCCGGCGAGAACGTCGGGCACCTCGCCGGAGACGATCTTGCGGGCGAGGCCTTCGGCGATCGCCGTCTTGCCGACGCCAGGATCGCCGACGAGCAGGGGATTGTTCTTCTGCCGGCGGCACAGCACCTGAATCGTGCGCACTACTTCCGGCTCGCGGCCGATCAGCGGGTCGATGCGGCCGTCGCGCGCCTTCTTGTTGAGGTTGACGCAATAGGCCTCAAGCGCGCCTTCCTTCTTGCGGCTTTCGCCCTCGCGGCCCTCGCGGCCGTCGCTGCGCTCGCCGTCGTCTTCGACGCCGCGCGGGGTGCGGCCCGCGTCGGAAAGGCCCGGCCGCTTGGCGATGCCGTGGCTGATGAAGTTGACGGCGTCGTAGCGCGTCATGTCCTGCTCCTGCAGGAAATAGACGGCGTGGCTTTCGCGCTCAGCGAACAGGGCGACGAGAACATTGGCGCCGCTCACGTCTTCGCGGCCGGACGACTGGACGCTGATGATCGCCCGCTGGACGACGCGCTGAAAGCCGGCGGTTGGCTTGCATTCGTCGGCGTCTTCCTTGACCAGGTTGTCCAGCTCGCGATCGATATAGTCGCGCAAATTCTTGGTCAGAACGTCGAGATCCACGGAACAGGCGCGCAGCACGGCTGACGCGTCGACGTCTTCGACGAGGCTCAGCAGAAGATGCTCGAGCGTCGCATATTCATGGTGACGCTCACGAGCGGAGGCGAGCGCGCGGTCGAGGGTCTGCTTCAGATTGCGCGAGAAGGTCGGCATGCGCTCGTCCTATTTCTTTTCCATGATGCATTGCAAAGGATGCTGATGCTTCCTTGCAAAATCCATGACCTGGGTGACTTTGGTCTCCGCGACCTCGTAGGTGTAGACGCCGCATTCGCCGACGCCGTGATTGTGAACGTGGAACATGATGCGGGTGGCTTCCTCCACCGACTTATTGAAATATTTGCGCAGCACGATCACCACGAACTCCTGCGTTGTGTAATCGTCGTTGAGCAGCAGCACCCGGTACATATTGGGCTTGCGCGTCTGAGGACGCGTTCGGGTGACGAGCGCGGTGCCAGCGCCGGGAATCTCTCCTCCTTTGCGCGGTTCTCTCGCCGCTCGCGGCGCGACCCGAATTTTCGCGATCAAGAGAGCTGAATCCTCCGCCGCCACGTCCTTACCCTTTCAGTCCTTTCCATGTAGGTCGACACAGTGGTTCTTTTAGTGTCGCCTCGCAGAATCTGGGCCACTTTCATGGTGAGGGAAATCAAGAACATCGCCAGTTTTGAGCTTTCGCCGCAGCTTTGCAAGGGGCGGTGCGACGAGCCGCCGCCCTAGTTTGGGACGTGCGTTCGGCAACCAAAAATTTACCTTTGCGGGACTAGCGTCCTAACCGCCAACCCTCAGGCCGATACGTGCGTCCGACCGACGAGCCCAGCCGTTCTAGCCACTGCCGCGCCGGACTGCCCGCGGGCACGTGGAGTCTCGCGGCCCTATCGGTCGCCGCTTGTTTGTGCAGCGTGCTCGGCGCGAAACTGCTTTCGAATATATTCGAGCCGGCAGGCGCCCCAGCGCCGGCCCGCTTTTCCCAAAGCGCTGAAGCCAATCTGCGGGTGCTTGCCAAATCGGCGCCGCAAGCCGAGGCGCCTGCGTCCAAAGAGCTGAATGGCGCCGATGTGGACCACCTTCCGACAGGAACGATTCCGGCGCGAAGGAAGGGGCGCCCGGCGCTCACGCCCTGTGGCGATGCCGCAGACCATTAGCTCTTCTTGAGCGAACCCTGGCGAGGGTGGCTAGATTCACACATATATTCATTGACATTTCGGCGATTGCCCTTAAAGCATTCCTGTGGCTATCGCCCGCGCTTCTTTGCGGCGGACTGTCGGCGGGCCGGGATCGCCGTCGCGGCGGCGACGGAAAATCTCTCATATTCACGCGCGCTTTCTACGGCTGGCGCGCGAGCGGGTCTGCCGCACGTCTGAGCCGTACTCAGGATAATTGATGACATTCGAGGAACTGGGCCTTTCCCAAAAGGTTCTCGCAGCCGTCCAAGCGTCCGGCTATACGACCCCGACGCCGATTCAGGCGCAGGCCATTCCACCCGCCTTGCAAGGGCGCGACATTCTCGGCATCGCCCAGACAGGCACCGGCAAGACCGCCGCCTTCACCCTGCCAATGCTGAGCCGGCTTGAAAGCGGCCGCGCCCGCGCCAGAGTGCCGCGAACGCTCATTCTGGAGCCGACGCGCGAACTTGCCGCGCAGGTTGAAGAGAGCTTCGCCAAATACGGCAAGAACCATCGGCTGAATGTCGCGCTGCTGATCGGCGGCGTGTCCTTCGGCGATCAGGAAGCCAAGATCATGCGCGGCGCCGACGTGCTGATTGCGACGCCGGGCCGACTGCTCGACTTTTTCGATCGCGGCAAGCTGCTGCTCACCGGCATCGAGATTCTCGTCATCGACGAGGCGGACCGCATGCTCGACATGGGCTTCATTCCCGACATCGAGCGCGTCTGCAAGCTGGTGCCGTTCACGCGCCAGACGCTGTTCTTCTCTGCGACGATGCCGCCGGAAATCACCCGGCTGACCGAAGCTTTTCTGCATAATCCGATCCGCTGCGAAGTGTCGCGCGCGGCGACGACGGCGACCACGATTCGGCAGGCGCTCGTCGCTTCGCGCGGGCACGCCGACAAGCGCGACACGCTGCGCAACCTCATCCGCGGCGCCGAAAGCTTCAAGAACGCGATCATCTTCTGCAACCGCAAGCGCGACGTTGCGATCCTTCACCGTTCCCTCGTCAAGCACGGCTTTTCCGCCGGCGCGCTACATGGCGACATGGATCAGCTCGCGCGAATGGCCTCGCTCGACGCGTTCAAAAATGGCGAGGTGTCGCTGCTCGTGTGTTCGGACGTAGCCGCGCGCGGACTCGATATTCCCGACGTGAGCCATGTGTTCAACTTCGACGTTCCGACGCATAGCGAAGATTATGTGCACCGGATCGGCCGCACCGGCCGCGCCGGCCGGTCGGGTGTGGCGATGACGATCGTCACTGAGGACGACATGAAATATGTCGACCAGATCCAAAGCCTCATCGGCAAGGCGATCGACTGGGAGGGACCGGGCTTCGACGCCCTGCCGCCGCCGATGGAAACGACGCGACCGCAAGAACGCCGTGGAGACCGGGCCGGGCGCGGGATGCGTCGCGAGCGCGGCCGCAGGCCGGCGACCGAGCGCGAGGCGCCCGTCAGCTTGGGTCGGCCGCCGCGCGGCGGACGCTCAAAGCCCGAAGAGGAAAGGTTCCGATCTCCGGCCTGTGCGGCGCCGACCGCCGAGCGCCGAGAGCGCCGGCCGCGTCGTCATGAGGACGACGGGCCGCCGGTCGTGGGACTCGGCGATCACGTGCCCTCCTTTTTGCTGCGTCCGGTGGCGTTGCGCCCGGCTAAGGTGGCGGAAGAATAGTTTCTCCGACGTTTTTCGCCGTCGGGGCTGCGGCGGGTTAAGCCTCGAAAGGCCCCATCGCGCCGCGAATTTTCTCCGCCTGTTCGGCGAGTTTGACGTCGTCCGCCATTGTCCCCGGCGGTCGCAAGGCGACTCCGTCCCAGCGCGGCAGGAGATGGAAGTGCAGGTGGTAAATCACCTGGCCGCCAGCGCTTTCGTTGAATTGATGCAGCGTCAGCCCGTCGGCGTCGAAAGCCTTCTCGATCGCCTTTGCGACATGCTGCACGCGTTTCATCAATTCGCCGAGCGTTTGCGGCGAGACGTCCAGCAGTCCGCGCGCGCCCTCCTTTGGAATCACCAGAGCGTGGCCTTCCGCGCGCGGCATGATGTCCATGAAAGCGAGCGCGACGTCATCCTCGAAGACCTTATGCGCTGGGATTTCGCCGCGCAGAATTTTGCCGAAAATGTTGTTCGGATCATAGGCGACGGCCATAGGCTGTTCCCTTCGAGCGACTGCTCCTCAATATCGTTTTGGCCGTTCCGACGTGCGCCTGCGTCTCAAGGGACGCCGCTCATGGCGCGAACGGATATCGCCGGGCGGCGATATTCCCGTTCCCGCTGAAGAAGGCCGGCAAGAAAAGCAATTGCCTCCGCGGCCTGTCAATCCCCAAAGGCGAAGGCGCGGATATTGGTGATGCGGAAATCGCTGGCGGGATAGACGCCGAGAATCTCCACCTCCTTGGAGAAAAACTGCAATTCCTCCAAGGCGCGCGCCATCGCCGGCTGTTCCGGATGTCCGTCGGCGTCCGCGAGAAAGCGGGTCGCGGCGAATTCGCCGTCGACCATGTAGCTTTCGAGCTTCGTCATGTTGACGCCGTTGGTGGCGAAGCCGCCGAGCGCCTTGTAGAGCGCAGCCGGCACGTTGCGCACGCGAAAGATGAAGGTCGTGATGGTCGCGCCGGCGTTGGGCGCCGCCCATTCCCTCGTCTTCGACAGCACGATAAAGCGCGTGGTGTTGTGCGGCTCGTCTTCGATGTTCTCGGCCAGCACGTCGAGATCATAGATTTCGGCGGCGAGCCGCGGCGCGATCGCCGCCTTGGACGGATCGCCCCATTCGGCGATTTCGCGCGCGGCGCCGGCGGTGTCGCCCGCGGTATGCGCTTCAAGCCCGAAGTGGCGAATGGCGCGGCGGCATTGGCCGAGCGCATGGACATGGCTGTAGACGCTCTTGAGCCCCTGCCGCGTCGCGCCCCTGGGCGCCATCAGCTGAAAATGTATCGGCAGGAAGCGTTCGCCGACGATATGCAGCCCCGAATGCGGCAGAAAATGATGGATGTCCGCCACGCGTCCGGCGATCGAATTTTCGATCGGAATCATGCCGAGCGCGGCGCGTCCTTCGGTGACCGACGCGAAGGCGTCCTCAAAGCTCGCGCACGGAAGCGGGGTCAGATGCGGATAGGCCTCGCGGCAGATGAGGTCCGAATTTGCGCCGGGCTCTCCCTGATAGGCGATATATTGCGTCACTTTGCGTCCTTTTCGCGCGCCGCGGCGCGCAGCGCCCTCAAATCGCGTTCCGTATCCACCGATGGGGAGGCTTTGTCCAGCAGCGCGGCGTCGATGCGCATGCCGGCCTCGAGCGCGCGCAACTGCTCGAGGCGCTCGCGCAATTCGAGCGGGGAGGGGGGCAGCGCGACGAAGCGCGCCAGGGCCGCGCGGCGAAAGGCGTAGACGCCGATATGTTTCACGCGCGGCCCTTCGCCATAAGGAGCGGGCGCTCGAGTGAAATAAAGCGCGCGCAGCCGGTGCGGCGCGAGTGAGGCGCCGACGAGTTTCACGGCGTTGGGATCGTCGGCGTCTTCCGGGCGCGCCGGGCAGGCCAGCGTGCCGATGTCGACGGAAGGGTCGTCGAGAAGCGCGAGCGCCGCCTTAAGCGCGCCGTCGGGCAGGAAGGGCTGGTCGCCCTGCAGATTAATGACGGCGTCATAGCGGCCTTGCGGGTCGAGCGTGCGCACCGCCTCGCCGACGCGATCACTGCCGCAGGCATGGTCGGGCCGCGTGAGAGTCGCCTTTCCGCCGGCGGCTTCGACGGCGCGCGCGATTTCCGGCGCGTCGGTCGCGACCACGACAGGTCCAACCCCCGCGGCGCAAGCGCGCTCGAAAACATGGACGACCATGGGCCGGCCATTGATTTCAGCGAGCGCCTTGCCCGGCAGACGGTTGGAGCGCAGACGCGCCGGAATGACGACGATCGGCGCGAGCGCCGGCATGAAGGCGTTAATAGGCGTTGTTGTCCTCGGCCATCCAGCCCTTTTCGCTCTTCACGAAATGCAGTGTGCCTTCGCTCGTATGCACTTGGCTCTTGGCGAAGGTCCGGTCGTCGTCGAGGCCGAGAAATGCGCATTTCCCGCGCGCCCGCTCATCGGCGCATTTGGCCTCGAAACCCTCGGGAAACTGAATTTCAGCCTCATACATCAATTCATAGGCGTCGACGTTTTCGCGCTTCACTTCGCGGCCCTGCACCTTCTTGAAGGAGACGAGTTTCGCGTCGACGCCGTTTTTTTCGAGAAGATTGCGCAAGACCTTCGCGCCCGTGGCGTCGCCCGGCATATGCTCGCCGCAAGCGGAAAGGGTCAAGGCGACTGACACGCCAGCCACAAGCCCGAGAACAAAGCGTAATTCAGATGCCATCTACTCCTCCGGCGCGCGCGCGTTGCGGCGCATTATCGTTCGCTAAGCTGGGGCGCACAGACGCTTCGCAACTCCCCGTCTGTGAAAATTCATATCAGAGAGTTGCATTTTTGTGCAGCCGGAGTAACGTGACACCGCCAAATGAGTTGCGCGTCTGGCGGCGTCGAAGGGCCTGAAACAAGACCCATGGCGCACGTAAGCGTTCGATGCGTATTCGGCACAACTTTGAATACCCTGCGGAGTGCTCAGGTCCGCCGCATCTCCTGGGTCCGTGGGGTTGGCCGACTGGCGGTGGTTGGAGTGGCCTCCTTGAAGCCATCGTCAGTCGGCCGCCTTGCTGCGAGGCGGCCGAACTTCCAGCCAAACTTCCAGCCATAAATCTCTGAAGCGAGCCCAAATACACGAAAAGCGCGGCTGCGGCCGCGCTGGCGTATTTAGAGGCCGTGACGAAGGCTTGGCGCGTCCGTCCGCGCTTACTTGATCTTCGTTTCCTTGAATTCCACGTGCTTGCGCGCGACAGGATCATATTTCTTGAAGACGAGCTTTTCCGTCTTGGTGCGCGCGTTCTTCTTGGTCACGTAGAAATAGCCCGTATCCGCCGTGGACAGGAGCTTGATCTTGATCATGGCGGACTTGGCCATCGCTTATTCCAGTCTATCAGAGAAACGAAATCGTCCCGGCTGCTGGGCGGCCGGGAGCGAATTGGCCGGCAACATACGTCCGGCGCGAGCGATGTCAAGAAGGCGCTCTGGGCGTCAGCCGAAAGCCGAGCGATTCTAATGCCGTCAAGCGAAAACGGCAAAGAACAGCCATAATTTTGTTGATTAATCCGAAAGAGGAGCGGCGTGCCCCCGGGGCGGCTGGGGCTAATCGCGCGGCAATACTCGGGAGGGGGAGAAATTTCTCTTAATAAGCCGGTGCTCTCGCCTGTTGTTCTGCGCGGAGCCGAATGTGTCGACGTGAAGAACTACTTCAGTGGTCTTCACGCGGACGCGCTTGGAGTTAGCAGTATGAGCGTAACACTCGAAAAGCGGCGCAAAGTCGCAGAGTTGGAGAACTTTGAAAGGCGGATACTCCAAGAGAAGCGCCGCCTGTTGAGCGAACTGGAAGGCTTGGAAAAGCCTTTCCGCAACACGCGCGCGACGAGCTGGATCAAGGATTTTTCAAGCGACATCGCCGGCGCTTGGCGCACAGATGGGGCCGCGTCATTCAGAGCGCCGGTCTGGTTCTATGTCGTCGCCGCGGTTGTCCTGATTGGCGGCGCTGGCTTCTTGGCGAATCTCGCCTTAAGGGCCGCGCCCGCGCCGCGCGCCGATGGGGCGACGCTGCGTCAGGCTGAAACCCCGACGACGCCTGCGCGGATCGAGCAGCCGACGCCGGCGCCAGTGTACGAATTAGCGCAAGCCGCCGAAGTCCCGCCATCTTCGGCGCCTTCCGTTGACGTCGCGCCAGAATTGAACGCGCCGCCGACGCCGCCAACGCCCGACGCGAAGGATCTGAAAGAGCGGCTTCTGGAGGCCCAGTCCGCGGCGGAGCCGTTGCCCGAGCCCCTGACGCCGCCGACAAAAGCCGACGCTCCCGCCGCCGCGCCGGCCCTCGCCGCAGCCGCGGTTTCGCCGCTCGATCAGGCCCGGCCGAAAACCGCCTTCGACGACGCGCCGCCGATCAATACGGCGGCCGCCGCGGAGCCGGATGACGCGGCTCCTGCGGCGCGAGCCGCGGTGCGCCAAAGCCAACGCGAGGAGGAGCCCGCCGACGCGGGCCGCCACGGGAAATGCTTCGTCAAGGTCGACGGGCGGATTCTGTTCCAGCGCAATTGCCTGCTGCGCCAACCCACGCGCTCGACCTTGAGCCTCACCGCAGGCGACGAGGCTATCGTTCTGACGCTCGAACAGGGGCGGACGTGGACGGCGAGCCTCGGCGGCCGCAGCCTCGGCAAGGTTTATCGGACCGGGGAGTGCTGGGGCAGGCGCCGACAGGTCTATATCTGCGCCAAAGGCGCGTGAGGCGCCGCGTTATCGCTTCTTTTTCGCGCGCGATGTCGGACGTCGATCCCTCGATCCAGCGCTTCTGCGTGGCGGCGCGCGGCGTTCGCCGCCGCTCACCACCTCGAAGCGCAGAGCGCCGGCGATCGGCGCCGCCTCGATGAGCCGCACCTCGACGACGTCCGCGAGCCGGTAGCTGACGCCCGAGCGCGAGGTGAGCGCATGCGCCGCTTCGTCATAGGCGTAATATTCGCGGCCCAGAGTGGCCGCGGGCACGAAGCCGTCGGCGCCGGTCTCGAGCAAGCGCACGAACAGCCCTGATTTCGTTACGCCGGAAATGCGCGCCTGAAAACGCGCGCCGATCTGATCGGCGAGATGATGCGCGATCAGCCGATCGACGGTCTCGCGCTCGGCCGCCATGGCGCGCCGCTCGGCGGCCGAGATGCGCGCGGCGACCTCGGCAAGTTCGCCGGCCGGCATGTCGGGCAGGGCGCCTTCGCCAAGCTTCAAGGCGCGGATGAGCGCGCGGTGCACGATAAGATCGGCGTAGCGGCGAATGGGCGAGGTGAAATGCGCGTAGCGGCGCAGATTGAGGCCGAAATGCCCGTAATTCTCATGCGTATATTCGGCCTGCGCCTGCGTGCGCAGAATGATCTCATTGACGATGTTCTCGTGCTCCATGCCCTTCACGCGATCGAGGATCACGTTGAAATGCGCGGCGCGGAGCGTCTGGCCCTTGGCGAGCTTCACGCCGATCGTCGCGAGAAATTCCGACAGCGCTGAGACCTTCTCGCGCGAAGGTTCGTCATGGGCGCGATAGATCAGCTGCTGGCGATGCTGCTCCAAGGTTTCGGCGGCGGCGACATTGGCCAGGATCATGAATTCTTCGATCAGCCGATGTGCTTCGAGCCGCGGCGGAATGACGACGCGGTCGAATGAGCCGTCTTTCTTTAAGAGGATCTTGCGCTCGGGCAGATCGAGATCGAGCGGCGCGCGCAAATTGCGGGCATGCTGCAGCGCCTCATGCGCGGCGTAAAGCGGCTTGAGCACGGAGGCGAGCAGCGGCTTCGTCGTTTCATCCGTGCGTCCTTCGATCGCATCCTGCGCCTGCGCATAGGCGAGCTTGGCGTGCGAGCGCATCATCACGCGATGAAATTTGTGATCGATCTTCCTGCCCTTGCTGGTGACGCGCATGCGCACGGCGAGCGCCGGCCGGTCTTCGCCTGGACGCAGCGAGCAAAGGTCGTTGGAGATTCGCTCGGGCAGCATCGGCACGACGCGGTCCGGAAAATAGACCGAATTGCCGCGCTCCAATGCGTCGCGATCGAGCGCTGAGCGCGGCTTCACATAATGCGCGACGTCCGCGATCGCGACCGTGATGATAAAGCCGCCGTCGTTGTCCGGCGCGTCGTCCGGCGCGGCGTGAACCGCGTCGTCGTGATCCTTGGCGTCCGGCGGATCGATGGTGACGAGAGGCAAATCGCGCCAGTCTTCGCGTCCGTGCAGGGACGCCGGCTGCGCGCGCTCGGCCTCTGCGCTCGCCTCGGCGCGAAAGACATCGGGAATGTCGTGCGCGCGCAGCGCGATCAGGCTCACCGCCTTTTCGCCGGTCACGGAGCCCAGCGTTTCGCGCACGCGGGCGCGCGGCGCGCCGAAGCGCGTCTTGCCGACAAGATCGACCGAGACGAGATCGCCATGTTTGCCTTCGCCGATGTCGGCGGCCGCGACGGCGAGTTCGCGTCCCGCCTGCCTCTTGTCGATCGGCTCGATGCGGCCGGCGCCATTCGCCTCGACGCGCAGGACGCCGAGCACGCGATGGCGCTGGCGCGACAGAAGTTTGACGACCCGCCCGACATAGGGCGGCTCGTTCGGTCCGGCGTCGCGATCAGGTTCGGCGCGAACCAGCGCGCGGTCGCCGACGCCGGGCAGAGGCTCGCCCGGCCTGGCGCGGCGCGGGGCATGAATGCGAATGCGCGGCGCCGGCCCCAATTCGCCTTCGTCCCATTCGACCGGCGCGGCGATCATTTCGCCGTCGCGGTCACGCGCGACGATGTCGACGAGCGCAACCGGCGGCAGCGCGCCCTTACGCGTGACGCGACGGCCGCGTTTTTCCAGAACGCCTTCCTCGGCGAGTTCGGCGAGCATGCGCTTGATCGCGATGCGGCCTTCGCCGGCGAGCCCGAAGGCGCGCGCGATTTCGCGCACGCCGATCTTGCGCGGGCCGCCCGCCTCGGTTTCGCGGGAGATGAAAGCAAGAATGTCGTCGCGGGAAGGCGCGTGTTTTTCTTTGGTGTCTTTTTTCGCCAATGGCTCGCTCAAAAGAGGCGGAAAGGCGGTCTTATGCCGCCCACATCATAGGGCCCTGTCGAGGCGTTTGCACAAGTGTCATTCGCGGCGGGCCGCAGGTCCGACCAGGAATCCAGAACAACATTCAAGATTTGTCGTGACTCTGGATTCCCGAACGCGCGCATAGCGCGCGTCGGGAACGACATCCGAACAGTTCGACCGGACTTGTTGTGACAAATATAGGAAGCGGGCGGCGAAATCGAAGCGCCGCGCCGCGCGCTCTTTACTTCGCTGCGACCTTCTTCGTCGCCGGCTTTTTTGCGGGCGGCTTCTTTGCCGCCGTCGTCTTTGCGGCGGTCTTTGCCGTCGCCTTCACGGGAATCGAATCCTCGAAGGGCGTTTCGTCGCTGTCTTCGATTTTCTTCTTGGCTTTAGCCGGCGCCTTCCTGGCTGGCGCTTTCTTCGCCGATTTCTTCGGCGCGCCGCCCTTGGCTTCGATCAGGCGCAGCGCCTCTTCGAGGGTCACCTCGTCCGACGACGTCCCCTTCGGCAGCGTCGCGTTGACCTTGCCCCAATTGACGTAGGGGCCGAAGCGGCCGGCGCGCACCGTCACCTTGCCGCCGTCGGGATGGTCGCCAAGCGCGCGGCCGCCAGCCGCGCCGCCGCCCGCAGCCTTTGCCGCGAGAAGCTCCAGCGCTTGCTCCAGCGTCAACGACGCTGGATCGGTTCCCTTCGGGATCGTCGCGTTGATCTTGCCCCAATTGACGTAAGGGCCGAAGCGGCCGGATTTGACGCTCACCGATCCCCCTTCCGGGTGATCGCCGAGCACGCGCCCCGGCTCCGCCGGACCGCGCGAAAATCGTGAGCCGCCTCCCGATTCCTTCTGCACGATGAGGTCGATGGCGCGGTTGGCGCCAATGCTCAGCACGTCGTCGTCTCGGCCGATATTGGCGTAGGTCTTGCCGTGCTGGACGTAGGGGCCGAAACGCCCGATGCCGGCGACAATCGGCTCGCCGGTCGTCGGATGTTTCGCCACTTCGCGCGGCAAAGCGAGCAAAGCGATGGCCTGATTGAGCGTCAGATCGTCGGGCCTGATGTTTTTGGGGAGCGAACCGCGTTTGGGCTTTTCGCCGCCTTCCTCCTGCTCGCCTTCCTGAACGTAAGCGCCGAAACGGCCGTCCCGCAGCGTGACTTCCGCGCCACTCTCCGGATTGACGCCCAATACTTTCACGCCCGGCCGCGCCGCGTCGGCGGCGTCGCCGGTCGGCGGCGACAGCGTTCGCGTATAGCGGCACTCGGGATAGTTCGAGCAACCGACAAAGGCGCCGAACTTGCCGATCTTCAGCGAGAGCTGGCCGCTATTGCAGGCGGGGCAGAGGCGGGGATCGCTTCCGTCCTCCTTCGGCGGGAAGACGTGGGGACCGAGCAGTTCGTTGAGGCTGTCGAGCACCTCGCTGACGCGCAAATCCTTGGTGCCGTCGACGGCCGTCGAGAAGTCGCGCCAGAAGTCGCGCAGCACTTCTTTCCAGTCGATCTCATTATTGGAGACGAGATCGAGCTTTTCTTCGAGGTCGGCGGTGAAGTCGAATTCGACGTAGCGCGAAAAGAAGCTTTCGAGAAAGGCGACGACCAGTCGTCCCTTGTCCTCGGGCACGAGCCGCTTCTTGTCGAGCCGCACATAGTCGCGGTCGCGCAAGACGGCGAGCGTTGAGGCATAGGTCGAAGGCCGCCCGATGCCGAGCTCCTCCATGCGCTTGACGAGGGTCGCCTCGGTGAAGCGCGGCGGCGGCTCGGTAAAGTGCTGGGTGGCGTCGATCCTTTCGCGCGTGCAGGGCTCGCCCTGCGCCATCGCCGGCAGGCGGCCGCCGTCCTCGTCCTGATCGTCGTCGCGGCCTTCCTGATAAAGTTCGAGAAAGCCGGAGAAGCGGACGACCTGACCCGTCGCGCGCAGCTCCAGCGCCCTCGCTCCGACGCGGGCGTCGATCTCGACGGTGGTGCGCTCGAGTTCGGCCGACTCCATCTGGCTCGCGATGGTGCGCGTCCAGATCAGTTCGTAGAGCTTCGCCTGTTCGGGCTCGAGATATTTGGCGACGTGCTTCGGCAGTCGCGCGGGATCGGTCGGCCGGATCGCCTCATGGGCTTCCTGCGCGTTCTTGGCCTTCGTCGTATATTTGCGCGGCGCGTCGGGCACGAAGCGGTCGCCATATTCCTTTCCGATCACCCGGCGCACGCTGGCGACGGCCTCCGGCGCCATGTCGACGCCATCGGTTCGCATATAGGTAATGAGACCCGCCGTCTCGCCGCCGATGTCGACGCCTTCATAGAGCCGCTGCGCGATCCGCATGGTGATCGCCGGCGCGAGACCGAGCTTTCGCGACGCCTCCTGCTGCAGGGTCGAGGTCGTGAACGGCGCATAGGGATGGCGCTTGACGGGCTTGGCCTCGACCGAGCGGACCACGAAGGACGCAGCGTCCAGCGCCTTTTTGAAGTCCTCGGCCTCCTGTCCCGCGCCGATGTCGAGCCGCTGGATCTTCCTGCCGTCGGCGCCGACAAGCCGGGCGGTGAAGGGCTCGCCGGCTTTGGTCTTCAAATGGGCGACGAGCGACCAATATTCGCGCGGGACGAATTTCTCTATTTCAAGTTCGCGGTCGCAAACGAGGCGCAGCGCCACTGACTGGACTCGGCCGGCCGAACGGGCGCCGGGGAGTTTGCGCCACAGCACCGGCGACAGGGTGAAGCCCACGAGATAGTCGAGCGCGCGGCGGGCGAGATAGGCGTCGACCAGCGCCTGATCGATCTGGCGCGGATGCGCCATGGCTTCCTTGATCGCGTCCTTGGTGACCGCGTTGAAGACCACCCGCTCGATCTTCTTGTCTTTGAGCGCGCGCTTCTTGTTCAAAATGTCCAAGAGATGCCAGGAGATGGCCTCGCCCTCGCGGTCGGGGTCGGTCGCGAGGATGACCTTCTCCGCGCCCTTGACCGCGTCGGCGATGGCGGAGACCCGTTTCGCGCCCTTGGCGTCCATCTCCCAAACCATGGAAAAATCCTGGTCGGGATCGACCGAGCCGTCCTTGGCGGGGAGGTCGCGAACGTGGCCGTAACAAGCCAGAACATTGTAATTCTTGCCCAAATACTTGTTGATCGTCTGCGCTTTGGCCGCCGATTCGACGATAACGACATTCATTCGAGGCAATTCCGAAAGTTGCGCCGGCTCGGCGCGAGCGGCGGAAGATGGTCAAAATGGGCGCCGCCTGTCAAATTGGCCAGGGTAGGAGGCTTCAAGGAAACTGAGTCATGGACAAGCCTTCGGGGTCTCAGCCGGCGGCGATCGAGGCGGCGGCCGTCGCCCCGCGCGCCAAAGCCACGATCTATCCTGAACCCTTCGCCGCGCGGGTGCGAGGGCGCGAAAAGCGCGCTTTGGGCGACGTCTTCGGCTTGAAGAACTTTGGCGTCAATCTGACGCGGCTTGCCCCCGGCGCGCAGTCGGCGCTGAAGCATCGCCATAGCCGGCAGGACGAATTCGTCTTCATTTTGGAAGGAGAGCCGACGCTCCTGCTCGGCGAAGAGGAGATCGTCCTGCGCGCCGGCATGTGCGCGGGCTTCCCCGCCGAGGGCGCCGCGCATTGTCTCATCAACCGGAGCGATGTCGACGTCGTCTATCTCGAAATCGGCGACCGGCCGGCGGGAGACGCGGCGAGCTATCCTGACGATGACCTCGCCGCGGCGCTCGGTCCGGACGGTCGCTGGATCATCACGCATAAGGACGGGCGTCCCTATTAGCCTCAACGAGTTGCTCGACTTGCTGCTCGACTTGGCTTGCTCGCCTCGACGCCCTCCTGTATGAGCGAGCGCACGCGGCGCATGCCGCGCGACGGCCTCGTGGCGGAGTGGCTACGCAGAGGACTGCAAATCCTTGTACGGGGGTTCGATTCCCTCCGAGGCCTCGCGCTTTCTCGAGCGATCATTGGTGGCGTCAGCGGCGCGCGCGTCGCTTGACGAGCGGATGAAACGAGCCCCGCGGACGGCTCCAGACCATTCGGATCGGTTTTCTTCGCAGTTGCGTTATAGTTTTGGGCGGCATCGCCAACGGAGAGGGTTAATGAAGCTGAATGCGTTGATTGCGGATGCGCAGGCGCGGCTGGATCAGGCGCGGCGCGAGTTGAAATCCGCCGTTGTCGATTTCGACGTCCCGGACGAAAAGCTTCTGGAAATTCGCGCCGCCGCGCGCCGCGTTTACGACGAACTCAGCGCGCTCGACCGCAGGAAGCTGAAAGGGGGCCTTTTCGGCTTTTTGAAATTCTGGTGACCGCAATGCGGCGCGTCGGGCTCTTTCGCCTGCCGATGCGCGCTCCATAATTGATAAGGAGCGCGCGTCTCATCGCGCCGCAGAACGAGGTCGCCAAATGATCAGTCCTGAAACGCCTCCTGGCGCCGAGGTTGTCTGCGTGGACGCGACTGCGGGACCATATGGACGTTGCAACGGCTTGGTCCGAGGCGCGATCTACACGGTCGCGCGGATCGCCCGGGGCATCGATGGCGGTCATGTCGTGATTGTGGCTGAAGTTTCGCCCTGGCGGACCTATGCGCCGCCTTGGGGCGTGATCGAGGTCGGGTTTGAACTTCGCCGTTTCCGCTACCTCGACATTCCTGACGAGCTCACGAGGCTGTTGCACGAAACGCAATTCGAGGACGTATGAGTGGCCCTATCATCGCGCCGTCAGCGCTTAGGGCGAGGGATTCGCGCGCGGCAGCAGCGGCGCGGCGGCGTCCGAACGGCGGATAAAGGCCTGGGTGTCGAATTTCAGCGCTAATTCATCCCAGCGACCGGCCACCTCGAAGGCGATGCTTGGAGCTGAATCGCTGATCTTGCCTGCGTTATCCGCTTCCCTCGCGATGGCTTTGATCGCGAGAGCGCGTTCCGCCAACGGCGCAGAACCGCTGAAAGCCACTGAGAAGCCTGGACCCCGAACGCTTCCGTCAGAAATTTTGGCGACGCCGTTCTCGAATTTTATGGCGGCGCTCGCCGCGTCGACGATCGAACGTCCGGAGCGGATGTCCACGGCGCTCGACAACGGGCGTTTTTCCATGCCCTGCAACGCCTTCTCCAGATCGACGCCCGATATCTCGCCATCAACGAAGGCTAAACTGGCGCGCCCGTTCAAACTTTGTACAAGCGCAGACATCCGATCGCCGGCTCCATCAAGCACGAGAGTCGCGTTCAGAGCGCCGGCAAGCAGCGGTTTGCCGTAAGCGTCCCAAAGCAGCGGCCCCGCCTCGACCGCCGTCGTTTGCGCATTGGCGCGGAGAACCAGCCCGTCGCGCTCCGGCGCTACGGACGCCCGGAACTTGAACGCCCCGCGATAGGCTTGAGCCTGGTCGATCGAAAACGCCACCACGCCATCGCGCAGAGTCGCCGTGATCGCCGCATCGTTGATTTTCATCCGGCCAAGGCGCGCGTGGCCCACGGCGAGGCGCAAATCCATATCGGCGCCGGAGAGGTCCGGGAGCGCGAAGGGCTGTTCGCTCCACCGCCCATCCGAATCGACAAGGGGCGGCGCGTCGGAAAGAAACGGCCGCAGGGAGAGAAATTCGCTTTTGAGCTCAGCCGTGAGCGTCGGCCGGCCGTCCTCCTTTCGGAAATCGAGATCGCCGCCGAATTCGTTCCCGTCGACGAAGATTCGAGCGCCTGTGAAATGCGCTTCTCCGGGCGCGAGCGCCGCCTGCGCGGAAAATTGCATGTCGCTGAAAGGTCCCGGCAGGGGCGCAGCGACGCCGAACAGCGCGAGCGCGCGTCGCGCCGAGGCGGCTGCGGCTGCGACGCGGCCGGCAAAGCGAGCGTTCGCGCCGAGCTGACCGACGCCCTGCGCCTCGAACTGAAAGGTCTCGCCATCGAGCCGCGAGGTGACGACCGATTCTTCGCCGCGCAGCAGCGCGCCCGGACGCGCGACCCAGAGGAGCGCCTCGAGGCGTTCACCGTTAAAGTCGAACGCTCCCGATAGAGCAGCCGCCTCGCCGATACGGCGCCACTCGAAATTCGCGTTGATTCGTTCCAGGATAAAGCTTCGGCCGCGATAGGCGACGCGCGCGTCGCCGTCGACGATCGACACGGTTCCGAACCGCACATTATCGGCCGCCGCCGCTTCGAGCGTCGCCGGCTTTGCGGCGGCCGCTCGCGCGGCCGCGCCCCGCGCCCCGTCCGGCGTCTTGTCGCAATCGATGCGCGCATGTGGTCGGACAAGCTTTACCGCCGCGACCTTTAGCCGTCCCGTCAACAACGGCAGAACGTCGACGTCGCCGCGAAGCTCGCCGGCTTCAATAATCAGCGCGCCATTGCGATCGGCGAAGGCGACGCCTTCGACGGCGATGCTCGGGCGGGGAAGGAGCGAGAAGCTGGTCTTGCCACGCGCCGCGACATAGAGCCCTGAAGAACCCTGAAGCTGATCGGCGACCGCATCCATGAGAGCGGCCGGCGAGAAGAGCCAGGGCGCCACCGCGGCGGCGATCGCCGCGAGGGTTGCGGCCGCCGCCAAGGCGATCGCGAGCAGGCGGAGCGCTGCGGCGGAGGGGCGTCGCGCGGTCTCAATGGCTGGCGATGGATCGTTGGCTAAGATAGACGGCCGCAAGCCCTGTGCTCCAGAAGCTGGTCGCTGGACTTCGCTTGTCGCTATTAAGGGCGGCGATATAGTGGCGGAAACCCGAGAGTTTAGAGCGCGCTGCGAAAATGGAAAATTCGGCTTTTCGCGTAACGCTGGCTCCAACTTATGGAATCGATCACGTTATCTGCATCCGCGCGAGTCCGCCCAAATCTAGCGCTCTTCAGCGCGCGTCAGCTCACTGCGCAGCGCAGAGAGGATCTCCTCGACGTAAAAGGGTTTTTCGACCATGGCGTGCTCTAGATGCGCCTCGGGCAATCCCGCGCGCCCGCAACCCGTGGTGAAAATAAAAGGACAGCCGCGGGCGGCGAGCGCGTCGGCGACCGGATCGATCCTTTCGTGGCCGATATTCACGTCGAGCAGCGCGAGGTCGACTCCATCCTCGCGCGAAAGCCGAACCGCCTCTTCGACGCTTCGCGCCATCCCCGCGATAATCAAGCCGAATTCCGCGAGCGTCTCTTCAAGCGCCAGCGCGATATAAGGATCGTCTTCGACAATGAGCAGCCGTCGCCCGAGCAAAGGGTCGCTCGCGCGCTGGGAGTCATCGCTCGGCGCGGCCGAGGATGAAAGGTCGGAGCTGGAAACCGACATATGTGAATGGTGGGGCGGTTTCCCAAAGTTGTCTAGCTTTCGCGCGGCGTCCGCGGAGAATTTGACCGAAACATGGCAAACATCGCCCATATCGCGAGAACGCACCAGCTCAAGATCGTCAGTCCGCCGCCGATAGGCGCGGCCAAGGGAAAAAGTTTCGCCGTCAGAAAGACGCGCGCCGCCAAGTCGCCTGCGAAAATCGTCACGCCCGCCTGAAGCGACAGGGCGATCGCGGCGAGCCAGTTGGCTTCCGCTCGCGGCGTCGAGCGCGCGAGCGCGGCGAGGCCGACGCCGGCGCCGGCGTGAATCATGAGAAACTGGCTCGCCGTTGCAAGAAGAGGACTCGCATCGACATGCGCCGCTGCGGCGGCGAGCGCGACGCCGGCCGCGCCTTGAACGGCGGCGACGGCGGCGATGAAGAAGGGCAATTTCAATGGCGACTCCCGATCGCGCCTCGGTCAATCTGGTTCAAGCGTCAGACGCGTCATCGGCAAATATAGACACGCGGCGGAATCGACTAGCGTTCTTCTTTAATTCATTGCGGCTTGGCGCCGCGCCGGTCCTCGGTCAGGCGGCGCTCTCGCAAAGGGGGATGCGCTCTCCTATATTGCCGCAGAGAATTTGCGGGAGCCTGGCATGAGCGTAATGGGCGTCGTGATTTATTTGGCGATCGCCGCCTCGACGGCCCTGGGCGTCTACTTGCGGCTGCGCCAGATGGCGACGGTCGAAGCTAATCGCGATCGGGTGCCGCCGGATTTCGCGCGCGACGTGACGCTCGACGAGCATCGCCGCGCCGCCGAGTATACGATTGCGAAAACGGAGTTTTCCATCGGCGAGACGATTTTCGACGCCGCGATTTCGATCTTTTGGCTGGCGTTGGCGCTTGCGCCGCTTTATGCGGCGGTCGCCGCCTGGATAGAGCCGGGTCTCGTTCGCAGCGTTCTGTTCGTTCTTATCTTTGGCCTGATCGCCAGTTTGATCGACATGCCCTTCGCCGCCGCCCGCGCGTTTTGGCTCGAGGCGCGGTTTGGATTTAATCGCCTGACGCCGCGAACCTTTCTCCTCGACCAAGCGAAGTCCGCCGCCTTGGAGTTCGCCGTCGCGACGCCTTTGCTGTTCGGCATGTTCTGGCTGCTTCGCGCCGCGCCGGACACATGGTGGCTCATCGCCTATGTCGCGTTCATCGCCATCGCGATCGCCATGACCGTGATCTATCCGACCGTCATCGCGCCGCTGTTCAACAAATTCACGCCTCTCGAAGAGGGGGCCATGAAGCGGCGCATGGAGGCGCTGCTGGCGAAATGCGGCTTCGAGTCGAGAGGCCTCTATGTGATGGATGCGTCGACGCGCTCGACGCATGGCAACGCCTATTTCAGCGGTTTCGGCAAAGCCAAGCGCATCGTGTTCTTCGACACGCTGCTCGAAAGACATTCTCCGGACGAAATCGAATCGATTCTGGCGCATGAACTCGGCCATTTCAAATTCGGCCATGTCCGTCAGATGCTGGCGCAGGCGGCCGCAATCGCCTTCCTCGGTTTCGTCGTGCTGTGGCTGGCGTTCGGCTCCGACGTCTTCGCCGGCTGGTTCGGACTGCCGAACGATCCGGGCATCATCCTCGTCGCCCTGCTGCTCGCGCGCGAGCCGATCTCGCATGTCCTGTCGCCCATGCTCGCCTGGCGGTCGCGACGGGCGGAGTTCGAGGCCGACGCTTTCGCGCGCGATCTCGTCGGGAAGGAGCCGATGATCTCGGCGCTGACGCGGCTCACGCGCGACAATCTGGCGACGCTGACCCCAGATCCGCTCTATGCGACCTTTTATTTTTCGCATCCGCCCGTGCCGCTGCGCGTCGCGCAACTGCGCGGGACGGCGTAAGCGCAGCGTTACGTCATCTGATTTTTGATTTTTCGATGACGTCCTGTCCGGCTCCATCGGCCGGAACCGCCTTTTGTCGAAGCCGCCAAAGTTTGCCGCGAAGGGCTGTGAGGGCTTGAGCTTTTCGTACTTGCCGGCCTCGAACGACGGCGCCAACATAGGATTGCGGATCTGAGATTAGGAGGAGGCTATGTCCGCCATCGCTGATATTCTCATTCAGGCGGTTGCTGGGGCTCTTGGCGGCAATGCCGCAGGCAGGCTCAGTAAGAACGGCGGCACCGCGCTCGGCAACACGATCAGCGGCGCATTGGGCGGCGGCATCGGCGGCCAGATCCTCGGCGCGCTGATACCGGCCCTGGCGGGCGTGGCCAGCGGCGGCGGCTCGATGGATATTGGAGTCGTCCTCGGCCAAGCAGTCGGGGGCGGCGTGACCGGGGCCGTGGTCACGCTCATATACAATGTCGTCAAAAAACGCTTCTTAGGCTAGCGCATTGACGTCGTAAAAATGGCCTATTGGCTGCAGACAACGCAACTGCCCTCGGCAGTTTAAACGCTGGGCGCGCGCTTAAATTTTAGCTTCATTCCAAGTTTGAATTCGGTCGATTTCTTGGGGATTGGCATGTCATCGGTCATTCCCGGACCCAGAGGGGGCCTAAGGCATTTCCATGTCCGACCCGCCGCTTAGCGCACTCGCGCACATTCCCGGCACTGACGGCTGGCCCTTCATCGGCAACACGCTGCAATTGCTGGCCGATCCCAAAGGCACAGCCGAGCGCTTCGCCAAATTGTACGGCCCGGTTCACCGCAGCCATTCCTTTGGCGGGAGAACAGTTTCGCTGCTCGGCCCCGACGCCAACGAATTTGTCCTGATGGATCAAGAGAAAGTCTTTTCCTCGAAACACGGATGGGAACGCGTGTTCGAACTCCTGTTTCCGGGCGGCCTAATAATGCGCGACTTCGACGAGCATCGCTTGCATCGCAAGGCGCTCGCCGTCGCATTCAAGCCCGAGCCGATGAAATCCTATCTAATGAGCCTCAACCAGGGCATCGCCACGGCGGTCGCCGCTTGGAAGAATGCGTCACCCGATTTTCGTCTATACCCTGCAATCAAGAAGATGACTCTGGACCTCGCCGCCGTCTCTTTTCTCGGCGACGACTGTGGCCCTGACCTGGACGCGATCAAGCAAGCCTACGTCGACATGATCGCGGCCTGTGTCGGCGTCGTGCGCCGTCCGATTCCGGGGACGCAAATGCGGCGGGGCGTTAAAGCGCGCGAATTCATGATCAAATATTTGGGCGGACAAATCGCCGCGCGCCGCGCGAGCGACGGTCATGATCTCTTCACCCAGCTCTGCAAGGCGACCACCGACGACGGAGCGCTTTTGACGCCACAGGAAGTGTTGGACCACATGAGCTTCCTGATGATGGCGGCGCACGATACGCTTGCCTCGTCCCTTACCTCTTTCGTCTATTTTCTGTCGGTCAATCCCGACTGGCAGGAGAAGCTGCGGGAGGAGATTCGAGCGCTCGATCTCGTCGAAGGAGAGCCGTTGCCTTATGAGCGACTCGACGGCCTTCCGCTGACCGAAATGGCGTTCAACGAGTCGTTGCGGCTGATCCCGCCTGCGCCGTCAATTCTTCGCCGCGCCGAGCGCGACACTGAGTTCGCGGGATTTCCTATTCCTCGCGGAACGCATGTCGCCATCAATGTCCTCTACACGCATCACATGCCGGAGCTGTGGCCCGAGCCGGAACGCTTCGACCCCCTACGCTTTACCAGCGAGGCGATCGCAGCGCGGCATAAATATGCGTTCATCGGTTTTGGCGGCGGCGCGCATATGTGCCTTGGGCTGCGTTTCGCTTACATGCAGGCGAAATGCTTTGCCTATCGCCTGCTGACAACATGCGTGATATCCGCTCGGCCGAATTACAAACCTGACTGGAAATATTGGCCTATCCCGATGCCGCGCGATGGGTTGCAGGTAAAGTTTTCCGTTCCAACCATAACAGAACGCGGCGCCTAAGCCCGCGCTGCGAACACCCACCAATCCGAGGCGCAAGGGAGTAGCCTCAGACTGGAACGGTCCGCGCCCGTCACACGTTCCTCCCAGCAAGTCTAAAGACGGGGTCCGCCCGCGCGCTCCAATTGCTGGAGGGGATAATGGCCGTAACGATTCAGGGCGACTGGAAGATCAAGGTCACGCTCAAGAACGCCGCTTTCGAGCAGCGCTTCATCGTGTCCGGCAGCGTCGCGAGCGACGGCGTCTATCCGGGAACGGTCGGCACGAGAATCGAAGCGAATGGCGGCAGCTGGAAGATCCGCATCCAGAATCGCTCCTCGTCCAGCAGCCCCTGGGTCGATTCCGATATGCGGATCGGTCCGGAGACGGAGAGTGGGATCTCGGTCATTCGAATGGTCGAGTCGAATGACCAGGGCGCCGATCAGGACTTCGACGATCTCGTGCTCGAGCTGCGCAAGAAGCAGAACCCGATCATCGCGATCGTCCAGCGCCCATACGCCATCGATCCGCGCTCGTTGATCATGAATCCCGACGGAATCTTCTATGGAGGAGGGGGCGTGCAGGTGATGGCGGTGCGCGTGCGAAACACCTGGACGCGTACGATGCCGGCCGACCAGGCGCTTGACATCTCCGATCTCGGCCGGCTTCAGTTCGCCGCCGCGGGCATTCAAGTGGTGGACGCATGGTCGGCGCGCGAGCTCGAGTCGTTCGGGCAGACGATGTCGGGCGCGACGCGTATGCCGGCGATCGGGTCGCTCGCAGTGGGCGAGGCGCGTACCGTCTACTTCAAGCTCGATTGCTCCGCGGCGCATGCAAGCGCGCCGGAGGTCGAATTCATTGCGCGCCGCTCCGTTCCAGAACCGGACTTGGATGATCCGGCGCGTCTTGCCCGCCGGAAGATCTTCGTCACCGAGGTGCGCTACGATCCCGCGACGCGAGAGGTTTCAGCGCGGACGCCAGAAGGAGTGTTGCGCCTACAGCTCAAGCAGATCTCGCTCGACCCCCACCGCTATAACGAGATGCGTGACTGTATCCGAGGCGCGCTCAAAGCCGGAGGCGCACGCGGCGCTCGGGCGCAAGAGCTCCGCGTCCTCGCGGAGCGACTTCTGCGCGATCTTCGGGCGGGGCGCTGCGACCCCTGCTTGTTGCGGGAGATGAATGAGCTCTGCTGCGAGTGCGTTGGCGGCGACGGTGGGGGCGGCGGCTCGGGTGGGATCAATGGCTGCCCGTTCCCTTGGCTCCCGATCCGTTTCTCCTACACGGTGGAAGCGCCGTTTTCGGGGCAATACGGGCCCGTTCCTTTCCAGGACCCGTGGTGGAAAGTCATAGCCTGGATCATCTGCGCCGCTCTCCTTATCGCGGCGGCGCTCGTCGACATTTTCGACGAGGCGCATGAGAACGAGGAGATCGTCATCGGCGAGGTCGCCCGTTTTTCCCGGAACAACGTCGATTGCTCGATCGCCTCGCTCTATGGCGTGCGCGGGCTCGACCTGGGGGTGCTCGACGCGCTGAGCGGAGAGCCGAACGTGAACGCGCGCATGGCCATCGACGGCATCGTGCCGATCGTGCGCGCCGTCGCGCCGGCCTTCGTGGGGATGAAAGTTTATAAGTCGGGAGCCCGCACCGGGCTCACGCACGGCCTTGTCACAAGCATCGTCGCGACGACAAATCAATGTCGCGGCGAATTCGAGGACTCGACGGGCGTTTGCCATGCCGACCCGGCCACGCCGAATTTGGTCATGACGAACCAGATCCGGGTCGGAACCAGCGCCGACTTCCCCACCGAGCCGACCACCGACCATGGCGACTCCGGCTCGCTCTGGCTGAGCGACGAGCCGGCGACGCGCGACCAGGTGGTTGGCCTCACCCACTCCGGGCGGGTCGGCTCCTCGGACGCCAATCCGATCGCCGACGTGCTCGCGGCGCTTGATGTGCGCTTGACGCCATGAGGGGGAGCCCATGCCTCTGAACCCACGCAATCCCGACGACCTCGACCGCGTCGAACAAGTCGCCGCACGCCTGCGCGAAGAGTGGGCGGATGACCCAAACGTCGTCGCCATTGGACCCGGTCTGCGGATCGTTGGCCGCCGCGCGGCGCCTGACGAGTTAATCATCACCTTCTTCGTCAAGCGAAAGCTGCCGCCAGAGGAGATCGCGCGGCAGGGGCTGCGAGCGGTCCCGGCTGAGGTGGACGGGATTCCCACCGACGTCGAGCCCACCGGCGCGAGCGCGCTCTACTCGGGTTTAGAGAAACGGCGCGAACGGCGCGACCCGCTGCTGGGCGGAATCGCCATAGGCAACTCGCAGATTCACTTCTGGTACGGGACCCTCGGCGCGATCGTCTTCGATAACGCTACTGGCGAGTCGATGGCCCTAACGAACGAGCATGTCCTGGTTAATAGCAACAAGGGACATGTCGGCGACAAGGTGATCCAGCCGGCGCCGCCGCGAATCTCGGACTTCATCGACATTGACTTCACCCCGGACTGCTGTCCTACGGGCGGCATCATCTTTGTCGAATCCCCTGGGCCAATCACCTCGACCCTCACGACGCTCGCGGGCATGGCCGCGATCGTCGGATGCGCCGACGTACGCGACCCTACGCGGCGCGGGCAGGACACTACCGTTCCGGCGCCGGGAGAGGTGACGGTGCGCGAGCGCGTCGACGTGGAGCTGCGCTATCCCGACTTTCCCATTCCGGGGACGCCGCACACGGTCAAAGCCGACTGGCGTTACACGCGCGAGACCACCGGCGCCTCCTATTCACATGCGGTCGCCGAGGCGAACGTCAATGAGCACGTGCTCCTCCTGCAGCGCCTCCAGACGGACCGCAAGGAGTACAAACGCGGGGAGATCATCCACCTTCTGGCGACGCTCGTTTCGCCGAAGGAGCGCGCCTGCAGCTCGCATTACGTCATCTGCTATCTTGTGCCCGGCGCGCCAGGACAGCAGGGCCGATCGCACATGCTGGTGCTGCGTCCGGTGAGCGGGAAGGCGCTGGCGGAAGTGGAGCGCCTCTTCCCCGGATTGGAGCATCCTGACCGTGCGTGCTTCTACTATGGGCGCATCGGCGTGGAGACGATTGACCCGCTGGGGCCCTGGCGCACACACCTGTTTGCGCAGACGGTGAACGACGTGCCGGCCGGAATGGACCCCGAGGCCGCCGCGCCGACGATCGGCGGCATTCCAGTCACGCGGAACTTCGAGTTTATCGGTCAGGGGCGGCTACCCCCGGGCGGCGCCGAGGGTTGCATGTTTCGACCGTTCGTTGACGGAGATTACACGGTGACGCCGTGAGATCATGGAAGCGGTCGTGTAGAATCTCGTCGACGCGGACTTCAAAGGGATATTCCACGAGCTTTGTCGACGTTGAGGCGTTCGTCTGTGTCGACAGAGAAGCCTTTAGCCTGCGGCGCGAGGCCCGCCCCGCAATCGCGCCGGGGCGCAACGCGTGTCCGATGCAGCCGATTTCCTGCATCGAAACGGCGGGGCTGAGAACCCCGCCGTCCAAATTCATGAATGATGGTGATGATGGTGGTGGTGGTGATGATGATGATGATGGTGTTGATGGACTTGGACAGCCGAGCTAGCTGTTGTCGGAGCCGGAGAAGGGCTCACTGGCACAGCCGTATTGCTCCCCGTCACTTTGTTCAACGCGTCTGTAACCGCCTTGCCCGCCTCAGCCCCCGCGCGATTCACTCCCGCGCCAAGCGCTGATATCGGATCTTGGGCTTTCGCCGCCTGGGCAATGACAGCAGCGCCGAGCGTCAGGCCAAATACCAACGCAACCTTCTTAAGACGCACCATTCGAACCTCCCTACTTCTCTTTGCAAAGGGGATCTCATCCATAGTTCGCTGCGGCGTCCAAGCCAATGCAAAATCCCTTAAATTGTCCGTCATCAAATTGTCACGGCGAAGGGCTGCGCTCCTTTTCAAGAAGTGAACGGTATCTGCGCTCACGAATTCATAGGAACGCAAGTAGGGCGAGCGCCGGTGAGGGCGGGGCGCATCGCTATCCGCGACGATGCGCCGCTTTTCGATAAAGTCCATCGTCGAAAATGAGCATGATATTTGCGCTGGAAGGCGTCAAACATAGACGAAACCAAGGATGCGCTCTGAATGCTTCTATTTAAGTTCGCTTGCTTCAATATTTTGAACAGGAATGGTGTGGCTCGTCTTGTCCCAACTCAATGGCTCATGGCGTATTTTATGGCGCCAAATGAAAATATAGAGTGAGCGCAACGCCGCCAGAAAATTTACGAAATTCGAGAAAACGACTCTGGGCGCCGCCATCAACCCTTGCCGGACTCCATAGATCGATGTCGTAAAAATCATTCGCTGGACGAGCCGGTTGATGAGCAAGACGATATTGATCAGGAACACCAGTTGCAGGGTTGGGTTTAGCATGGCGTAGCCGGCGATGCGCCATTCTTCATTGAAGGCGCCAAGAATAATGATTGCGATAGCGTTGAAGGCCAGGAAGTAGGCGATGATGGCGATAATGCCGGATAGGATGCCCTTTCGGTCGCGCAAGAAGAAAATTCTTTCAGCGAGCGTCGTTCCCCAGCCGAGCTTCGAGGCGCCCTGGAAGCCGATACCCAGAAGCCAGCGTGCGCGCTGGCGGTAGGCGGCCAGATAGTCGCTCGGAAAGTTTTCTCGGGCGGCGATCGCGAGCGGCTTATCGATCCGCCTCAATTCGTGCGTTCCGCTCGGAATGTCCAATGTGTATGGAGCGTCATGGAGAACGAAAGCGGACTTCAGGCCAAGCGCCTTGATGGCGAAGGCGACGTCATAGTCTTCCGTCAGCGCGATCGGATCGAACACCTCGTTCTGACGCCGGGATTTCAAAACTTCAATCGCCCTCCTGCTGAAGCAGGCCGCTACGCCGGCGCAGGGAACGACGCCCGTCAGACGTTGTCGGACGAACAGATCCTTATTATGAAACTCCGCGAATTCATCCATATAGGTGCCCGCGGTCATCTGAAGGAGCGAGCGACTAAAGGAGTATATCGGGATCTGAATGAAATCGAACTCAGGGACGAGCGCGCTGAATAGCGGAAACTCCAGGGGATGAATCACATCCTCGCTGTCGTGCAACACATATCCCTCAAACATAATGTTTGAGGCCTTTTCATACTCGCCGATGCCCGCAATGATCGCATTGAGACAATCGGCCTTTGTCGTCGGCCCGTTGTGCGGACCGACCACAAGACGGATGTTTTTCGGACGTTCCGCCGCCGCCCTGAGCACTTCCTGCTGAGTGGCCTGATCATTGGGGTAGGCGCCAACAAAAAAGACCGTCGTTGCAGAATAGCCTGCATTGGTCCTCAGCATTTCGTATATGACCGCCTCTTCGTGCCAGGCGGGCACCATGACCGCGAGAGGGCGTTGCGGCTGTTCGAACGGCGCCAGTTCAGACACCTGAGATTGTTGCGCCCGGATCGTTCCTGAGAATCTCATGATCCAATAGGCGATGTCGACGAAGACATCGTCGAGGCTATAAAGAATAATGGCGACGCCAAAAACTATGAACAGCGTCACAAGCGCGTCGACATAGGCGACGGCAGCGTCTGCCAAGTCAAACATCGCTCGTCCCTAATCTCTTTAACTTCGCGCGTTCGACCCCGCGCTCGGACGTTTCTATGCGCCTTGCCGGGCAGGCCGGCAAGGCCGAGCGCCGAGCCGGTCTAGAGCAGGTTCCGAAAAAGTTGACAGACTTTTTCGATGAGAACCTGCTCCAACGTTTTGATTTTGAGCGATTCCTTATCGATCACATGATTCCATGTGATCGGGAAGCGCTCTAGGTGTGAGCTTTCTATAGGTTGTCCATCCGGACGAGACCGAGGAAAGTGGAGTTGCGAAGCTTCACCTTTTCCCGGAGGTCCGGATGAACATCCATAAGAATGCCCGTTTGACGCCGAGCGGTCGAGCGGAATTGGCGCGGATGGTCTGGGAAAGCCGCCAATCGATTGCGCAAGTCGCAAAAGCTTTTCACGTTTGCGCCAAGACCGCCCGCAAATGGACGGAGCGGTTCCGGCAGGCGGGCGCGGAAGGGATGGCCGATCGTTCGTCGCGTCCGCGCCGGCTGCGCAAACCCACGCCGCAAGCCGCGATCGATGAGATCGTCACGCTGCGCCGCCAGCGCTTCACCGGAAAGCATATCGCCAAAGTCGCGGGCGTCAGCGCGGCGACGGTGAGCCGCG